>Ga0334890_1003824_pt1 | contig 14589 bp, 10 predicted proteins | sample GraSluR1_MG_3_FD_207220 | JGI IMG/M metagenome (GOLD analysis project Ga0334890, IMG submission 207220) | Sludge microbial communities from methane-producing bioreactor in Wageningen University, Netherlands - Granular Sludge_31_08-R1 | ecosystem: Engineered > Bioreactor > Anaerobic >... | reverse complement strand
CCTCGTCCCCGCCCTCCGGCCCCAGGTCGATGATATGGTCCGCCGTCTTAATCACGTCCATGTTGTGTTCTATCACGACGACGGTGGAACCGGCGTCTACCAGGCGCTGCAGCACCTCCAGGAGCCGGCGGATATCGGCGATGTGCAGCCCCGTCGTCGGTTCGTCCAGGATGTACATTGTTTTCCCGTTGCTCCGCCTGGAAAGCTCGGTAGCCAGTTTCACTCTCTGCGCCTCCCCCCCCGAAAGGGTGGTGGCGGGCTGACCCAGGCGGACGTATCCCAAACCCACGTCGTACAGCGTCTGGAGCTTGCGCTGGATTCTCGGTATGTTGGCGAAGAAATCCAGGGCCTGCTCAACAGTCATATCGAGCACTTCGGCGATACTCTTCCCCTTATATTTGACTTCGAGCGTCTCCCTGTTGTACCTCTTCCCCTTGCAGACCTCGCACGGGACGTACACGTCGGGCAGGAAGTGCATCTCTATCTTAATGATCCCGTCCCCGCGACACGCCTCGCATCTCCCGCCGCGCACGTTGAACGAGAACCGCCCGGGCTTGTACCCGCGCGCCCTCGCCTCCTGGGTTATGGCGAACACCTCGCGGATGAGGTCGAACACGCCTGTGTATGTGGCTGGATTCGAACGAGGGGTTCTGCCTATGGGGGACTGATCAATCTCTATGACCTTCTCCAGATGATCGAGGCCGTCGATCCCGGCGTGCTCCCCGGCCTTTTTTCTGGCGCCGTTGAGCTCGTTGGCCAGCCTCCTGTACAGTATCTCGTTGATCAGGGTGCTCTTGCCCGAGCCCGACACCCCCGTGACGCACACGAACAACCCCAGCGGGATGTTCACGTCGATGCACTTGAGGTTGTGTTCCCTAGCCCCCCTGACGACCAGGGTGCGTCCGTCCGGCTTCCGCCGCCGAAGGGGGATGGGCACAGACTCCTTGCCCGAAAGGTACCTGCCCGTAACCGAATCCGGGTTCTCGATGATGTCCCTCACAGTTCCAGAGGCGACGACCCTGCCGCCGTGTTCTCCCGCCCCGGGCCCGATGTCTATGATGTGGTCGGCCTCCCACATGGTGTCCTCGTCGTGCTCCACCACGATCAGGGTGTTCCCGATGTCGCGCAGCCTCTTGAGGGTCGCGAGCAGCCGGTGGTTGTCTCTTTGGTGCAGGCCAATGCTCGGCTCGTCGAGGATATACAGCACCCCCACCAGCCCGGATCCGATCTGCGTGGCGAGCCGGATCCTCTGCGCCTCCCCGCCCGCCAGGCTCCCCGCGGAGCGGTCCAGCGTCAGGTAATCAAGGCCGACGTTCACCATGAACGTCAGCCGCTCCACGATCTCCTTGAGGATGCGCCGGGCGATCAGCGTATCCCGCTCGTCGAGACGCATCTCGGAGAAGAACCTCCTGGCCTCGGCGACGGACATCCTCGCCACGTCGGCGATGGATAGTCCCGCCACCTTGACAGCCAGGCTCTCGGGTTTGAGCCTGGCCCCGTTGCACGAGGGGCAGCGCCTGGACGACATGAACTCCTCGATCTCCTGCCTCATCGCGTCGCTTGACGACTCCCGGTGTCGCCTCTCGAGGTTCCGGATGACCCCCTCGAACGGGGCCTCCCAGACCCTCTTGTGGCCGAACTCGTTTTCGTACCTGAACTTGATCGATCGCCCCTTCGTCCCGTAAAGGACAACATCCATCTGTTCGCCGGAGATCTCATCGACCGGGCTGTCCATACTGAATCCGTATTCCCTGGCCACCGATTCGAGCATCTGGTAGTAGTAAGTGCTCGTGTTCTTGTTCCACGGCACTATCGCCCCGTCCGCCAGGGACTTCCGTTTGTCGGGGATGACCAGGTCGGGGTCTATCTCCATGTTGCTGCCCAGGCCGGTGCAATCGGGGCACGCCCCGTACGGCGAGTTAAACGAGAACATGCGCGGGGCCAGTTCCTCGATGCTCACCCCGCAATCGGGGCATGCGAGGTTCTGGCTGAAAAGCATGTCGCCGCCCCGGCCCTTACCCTCCCGATCCTCACCCTCGCGGTCCAGGATGTTCACCACGGCGAGGCCACCGCTCAGGGCCACAGCGGACTCCAGCGAGTCGGCGAGGCGTCGCGCCGCTTCGGGCTTAACGATCAGCCTGTCTACCACTGCCTCGATCGTATGTTTCTTGTTCTTCTCCAGTCTGATCTCAGTTGGACCGTCGATCTCCATTACCTCGCCATCCACCCTCGCCCTCAGGTACCCGGCCTTGCGAATGTCGTCGAACACCTTCGTGTGCTCGCCCTTCCGCCCCCTTACGATGGGGGCGAGCACCTGCGCCCTGGTCCCCTCGGGCAGGGCCGCCACCTTGTCCACCATTTGCTCGACGGTCTGCCTGGAGATCGGCTTCCCGCACACGTGGCAATGGGGTTGTCCGATGCGTGCGAACAGGAGCCTGAGGTAGTCCCATACCTCGGTCACAGTCGCCACGGTGGAGCGAGGGTTCCGGCTGCCGCTCTTCTGGTCGATGCTGATTGCGGGCGACAGGCCCTCGATGTAATCCACGTCGGGTTTGTCCATCTGGCCGAGGAACTGCCTTGCGTACGCAGACAGCGATTCGACGTACCTGCGCTGTCCCTCGGCGTATATCGTGTCCATGGCCAGGCTCGACTTGCCGCTCCCCGACAGGCCCGTCACCACGACCAGTTTGTCCCTTGGAATCTCCACGTCTATGTTTTTCAGGTTGTGCTGCCTCGCACCCCTGACGAATATGCTGTCCCTCGACACTACGCAGGCCTCCAAACCCCATCCGCATTAAGATCCGGCCGCGCACCGCCTGCGTGGCACCGCTTGCGTGCGGCTTATTTCCGCGACGGCCCAGCCGGAGCCGTCCCCGGGTGGATCTTCGCCTCCAGCTCGAATATCATGTCCCTCAACGACGCCGCCCTCTCGAATTCAAGGCGCTTGGACGCCTCTTTCATCTCGCGCCTCAGCTTCTCCACCATCCTTGGGACCTGCGCGCGAGGCAATTTGGATATATCGTGCTCGCCCCAGTACGCCGCCCTCGGATCGGCCGCCCTGGTCGCCTCGATGACACTCCTCACGGCCTTCTTGACGGTCTCCGGCGTGATCCCGTGCTCCCTGTTGTACGCGGCCTGCAGTGCGCGGCGCCTCTCGGTCTCCGCCACGGCCCGCCTCATTGAATCGGTGATGACGTCGGCGTACATTACGACCCTGCCCTCAACGTTCCTCGCGGCCCGCCCCATCGTCTGTATCAGCGCGGTGTCCGACCGCAGGAACCCTTCCTTGTCGGCATCCAATATCGCGACCAGGGCGACCTCGGGGAGGTCCAGCCCCTCCCTCAGGAGGTTGATGCCCACCAGGACGTCGAAAACCCCCATTCTCAGGTCTCTGATTATCTCCATCCTCTCGAGCGTTTCCACCTCGGAGTGGAGATATCTCACCTTGACCCCGGCCTCGCGCAGGTAATCGGTGAGGTCCTCCGCCATCTTCTTGGTCAGCGTCGTGACCAGCACGCGCTGCTTCTTCTCCACCCCGGCGCTGATCTCGTGGAGCAAGTCGTCCACCTGGCCCTTTGTGGGCCTTATGTCCACCTCGGGATCGACCAGTCCCGTGGGCCTGACTATCTGCTCGACGACCCTCTTCGCCCCCTGGAGTTCGTACTGCGCGGGTGTCGCGGAAACGCATATAACTTGCTTCATCCGTCTTTCGAACTCATCGAATCTCAGCGGCCTGTTGTCATACGCCGACGGGAGTCTGAAACCGAACTGCACGAGCGAGTTCTTCCTGGACTTGTCCCCCATGTACATGCCCCCAATCTGAGGGACAGTCTGGTGGGACTCGTCGATCACTATCAGGAAGTCCTCCGGGAAGAAGTCGAGGAGCGTGTACGGCGGCTCGCCGGGCTTCCGCCCCGTCAGGTGTCGCGAGTAATTCTCTATCCCGGGGCAGAACCCCGACTCCCTCAGCATCTCCAGGTCGTAACGGGTGCGCTGTTCGAGACGGTAGGCCTCCAACAGATTGCCCCCCGCGCGCAGTTCCTTCAGCCGATCCTCCAGTTCGGCCTCTATGGAGGCCAGAGCGTTCTTCAAGTTCTCGTCCGTCGTGACGTAGTGACTGGCGGGGCGTATGAGCACGTGGTTCCTGTACCCCAGCACCTCGCCCGTGAGGGCGTCGATCTCCGACATCCGCTCGATCGTGTCCCCGAACATCTCGATCCTGATGGCCCTCTCGGTGGATGACGACGGGTATATCTCGATCGTATCGCCCCTGACCCGGAAGGCGCCGCGCTCGAACGCGATGTTGTTGCGGTTATATTGGATGTTCACCAGGCGCTTCAGGATCTCGTCCCTATCGTACTCCGCGCCGGCCCTGAGCGAGATCGACAGGGCGCCGTAGTCTTCCGGCGAGCCCAGGCCGTATATGCAGGACACGCTGGCCACGACTATCACGTCGCGCCTCTCGAACAGCGCGCACGTGGCCGAGTGCCTGAGCTTGTCGATTTCGTCGTTTATCATCGCGTCCTTCTCGATGTACGTATCCGACTGCGGTATGTAGGCCTCCGGCTGATAGTAATCGTAATAGCTGACGAAGTATTCCACCGCGTTGTCGGGAAAGAACTCCTTAAACTCGCCGCATAGCTGCGCGGCCAGGGTTTTGTTGTGCGCGATGACTAGCGTGGGCTTTTGTACGTTGGCGATCACATTGGCTATCGTGAAGGTCTTGCCCGAACCCGTGACTCCGAGCAGCACCTGGCCCCTATCGCCCCTCAATACACCCTCGCTGAGCTTCTCGATCGCCTGGGGCTGGTCGCCCTTTGGGGTGTACTCCGACACCACCTTGAATTCCACGATCTCATCTCCACCACGTCGTGAGGCTACGGCAATAATCTACCACACCAAACATATGTTTGCAACGACGGCCGCTCCGACGACCGTTCCGTATAAGATCGGACGGCGATTCGCCGGACTGTGTGTCGCGCCGCGGTCCCGGCTACTTGAGGCGCGGGTCCGCGAGGTTCATGACGGGGACGTTGAGGGCTTCCACGACGCGTGAGGCCTTGACGAGCGTAACGCCCATTTCCTCGATCTCCGGGATCATCTCCAGAATCGCCTTGACCGTAACCGGATCCACGTGCCCGATGGATATGATGGCTCCCCGCTTGCGCGCGAGGGTCGCCGCCAGGCGCAAGCGCGATTTCACGTATTCCTCGTCTCTCTGATTATCCAGGAACACTTCGTTTTTGGCCGACGGGGCTCCGGCGCTGGCGGCCACCGCCGCCAGGACGGAATTGCCTATGGTCCTGCTGTCGATGACGAACAGCCCCTTTTCGGCGGCGACTTCCGCCACCGCCCCGGCGACCCTTCGATCCGCCGTGGCCTTCGACCCCGTATGGTTGTTCAGCCCGCTGACCGGTCCAACAGCCTCAATGTACTCCTCCACCAGCCGCTTGATTTTGTCGGTATCCATGTCCACCGTTATTGTCCCCTCTGGGGCCGCCACCCCGTGGTCCGTCGACAGGGCCTCCATGGGGAGATGGAGGATCACCTCATGCCCCCGGCCCCTGCCCTCGTCCGCCTCTCGCCGCGAATGAGGACCGTTGGGCAACACCGCCATCGTCAGCGGTATCGGGAGGTCCAGACCCTCCTTCGTCCCCGCCACTCCGTAACCCCAGTCATCCAGTATAATTGCGAGCATGGGAACAAGGGTTTCGCCGGCGGGTTTACCAACAGGTTCAACCGGGGTCCCGTCAACGGGTCGATCCGGCGGCTCGGTGGGGGATTGCACAGGCGGTTCGATCGGCGTGCCGGGCTCTACGCGCGCGGGCGTCCTCCCGGCGATGGAGTGGAGGCCCCAGCAGAGCACAAGTACACCCGCGATTATCGCTATGGCGGCCGCCAACCGGCGCCGCTCATGATCCGGTAACGGTACAGGAATCATCCTAGCGCCTGGACAACCTCCCCTTCACAGCCTTCAATGTTCCGACGAGCCTGCGCAACAGGCCCTTCATCGGAGTAGAGCCGCGTATTTCGACGTGAGGGTCGTCGCCTTCTTCGGGGACTGTGATTACCCCGAGATCGTCTACGACTCCCCTGAACCTGACCTCGCGTCGCGACCCGGAATGCATGTCCTCGACGAGCATCTCCAGGAATACCGGGGTCTTCGCGACCATGTCCATGAGCTCCGTCCGTGAGTTCACCGGCGCACCGCTGACCTCGATGATTATGTCTCCGGTCTTCAGGCCGACCCCCGCCGCGGAAGTGTTCGGCATCACGTCCAACACCATGACGCCCCTCGCGGGAGGGACGAACGCGGACTCTCCGGATAGTTCCCGCTTGCCCGCAAGCATGACGACTGCCTCGTGGCCGATGGGTCCGAACAGCGCGGCCACCCACTGCAGCGGCCTATAGAACGAGGACGCCACCGCCGCTCCCAAGAGCGTCACGCTGTATAACGCCAGTGCCGTTGACGCGCGGCGCACCTTCCTCGCCGGCGTGCAAGTCACCGCAAAGTCGCTGTAGCCGAGCGCCGCCACGAGGGGTACCATCACAAACAGCGCGTCCGGCGCATGGGCCGCCTCCTCCGGCCTGATAAGCGGCCACCAGTCGGGCATGTGTATCAGCCCTGTGATGCCTGTCATGTCCGGTACGACGAGCATGACCAAGGCGACCAGCGGCATCGGCCAGAATCTCTGCAACCCGAAACCGCCCACGACCCTTCCCGCCTTGTTGCGCAGGTACAGGGGGGTAGAACAACCCTGCCCGCTCAGCCTTATGAGAATGCTCTCCGTAATGTGGAGGATGCCCACGAGCGCCATGAGGCCGGGGACGGAAACCCTCGGAAAACCGGATACGAGGTTCATGATGGAGATGAGGCCGCCGGCGTAAGAGAAACACATCAGCCTGGGGTTTACCATATAGAGGAGGAGCGCGAGGGGTAGCAGGTACGCCACTCCAGACCCCGTCAACGACACCCCGATGAACACCAGGAAGGCGCTGGCGACGACCCCGCCCGCGAGCCCGTAGAACAACCCCGACACCAGGGCCTCCAAAGAGTTGTTCTTGGACATCCCGTATATGCGCGCCTCGTTCGCCGCGACCTTCTTATACTGGATGGCCGAGAGAAACACGATCATCCAGAAGACGATCGCCGTCGATGGTTCTATGATGGCGAGAGGAAGCAGGCGTAGCAGCGAAAGCGTGAGCTCCTTCACCGGAATCATGTGACGCCAATCGCTCCCCTCAGTTCAGCACCCGCTCGACATGGCCCTACATGCGCGAGCGAAGGACTTCGATTGCCTTTTCGAGTTGCGGATCGTCATCCCGCGCCTTTTCCATCAATGCCCTGTTGATCGCCTCTGCCGTGCCCTCGTCCACCTCGCCGGTGACCTTCAGACCCCTCGTCCGCTGGAACTCGGACACCGCCGCCCTGGTCTTGTCTCCATAGATACCGTCCTCGATCAGCCGGTTACCAAGTCTGTTCAGGCGCTGCTGCGCGAAGAGAACGTCGAGGCCGATCTTCATCGAATTCAGAGTCCTGGGTACGGTGAGTGGCTCGTAATCCGCGCGCTCCGCCGGTTTTACGACGATATCCGGATCAATTCCCAGGCCGTGAATGGACCTGCCCGAAGGAGTCAAGTATTTCGCCGTGGTCAACCTGAGGCCCGAGCCGTCCCTGAGGTTCAGGAGCGTCTGTACGGACCCCTTTCCGAAAGTCGTGGTGCCAACCAGGGTTCCGGTCCTCCGGTCCTGGATGGCGCCCGCCACTATCTCCGACGCGCTGGCGCTGCCGCCGTCCACGAGGACCACGAGGGGCAGCCCCAGTCCGTTCGATTGCGACACCTTGACATCCCTCTTGCCTTCCCTATCGACCACTGAGAGGACCGGGCCTTCAGGAACGAACAACTGGGCGACGTCCACGGCCTCGTCCAGCAACCCGCCGGGGTTTCCCCTCAAATCCAGTATTATGCCCTTCGCCCCGTTCGCTTTGAACTGTTCCACGGCCTTCGCGGTCTCGCTGGAGCAGCCCTCTCCAAACTGGCTTATCTGAATATACCCTATGTCGTCGCCTATCATGTTGCTCTCGACGGTCGGGAGCACGATGTTCTCCCTTGTGAGCACGTAGTCTTTCGGTTGGTCGCTTCCCTCGGGCACGATCGTGAGTATCACCTGCGTGCCGGCGGCGCCGCGGATCGCGTCCGCCGCCTTGTCGGACGGCACGTCATACATATCCTTCCCGTCAACCTTGATGATTCGGTCGCCAGCCTTGATCCCCGCCTTCTCGGCGGGCGATCCCTTGACCGGCGCTATAACGGTCACGTACTTATCCTTGACCCCTATGGTGAGACCGACGCCGGAATAGTTTCCGCGGGCCCTGATGACGAAATCCTGCCAATCTGAGGCTCCCAAATAGTCGGAGTACGGGTCTTCAAGGGCCCTGACGACCCCCGAGATCGCTCCCTCTATGACCTTGTCGAGGTCGACCTTGTCCACGTACCTATCCTGGACGATCTCGATCACGCCCTGGAGTTTGTCCCAGCCGGTCAACTGCGTGCCCGCGAGGAACGGGCGCAATTGACCGAGATCGGCGCTTACCGTCAATCCCGCGAACAGGACGACCGCGAGTAACGCCCCGAAAAGGTTCCTGCGTTTGCCGAACATACTTAACACCCCCAGCGGACCGCGAGCCGTCCATGCCTCAGCCAAAAACCGCCAACGCGTGGCGGTTTTCCGGCCCCGTTACGTCCAGTCTAGCACAGCGCCTCACACCCGTCACTTGAGATACGCCATGGGATCCTTGGTGGCCCCGTTGACGCGGACCTCGAAGTGGAGGTGGGGACCCGTGCTCAACCCGGTGCTCCCCACCTTGCCAATGATGAACCCTTTCTGAACCGTCTGGCCTACACTCACCAGCAATGAATCGCAGTGACCGTACAACGTGGATATCCCGTTGCCGTGGTCGATGATTATGCACTTCCCGTATCCCCCGAGCAAGCCCGAGTGCAGGACGACGCCCGATTCGGCGGCCAAGATGTTGGTGCCCCTGCCCGCGCCCAGATCGATCCCTGAATGCATCCTGTACGTCTTAGTGATGGGGTGTTTCCTCATCCCATAGGGCGAAGTCACCTTGGCGCGCACGGGCCAGATCATGTTTATGGGCCCGCCCGCCTTGTACGACTGCTTCGCCTGCAAATCCTTGATTATCTGGGTGAGGCGCTCGGATAGCTCCTCGAGTTCGTCGAGCGCCTTTTCGTACTGGCTCTTCTCCTGTGTGACCTTCTTAAGGAACTGTTCGCGTTCCGCCGCCCTGGAGGTGACCTGCTCCCGCTTGAGGGCGGTCTGGGTTTTCAGGGACGACAGCTGGCTCTGCTTCTCTTCCAGGTCGGCCTTCTTGGCCTCCAGGTCCTCCTTATCCTGCCTCAGGCCGACGGCCAACGATACATCCTGATTCACGACGGCGCGCACCAGCTCGAAGCGGCTCAGGAAGTCCTGGATATCCGTTGACCCCAGTATCACTTCAATGTATCCCATCGGTCCGACCTTGTACAGCCAGCGAAGACGGCGCTGCATAAGGTCCGTGCGATTGGATATCGCCTTCTCCGTTTCCTTGAGGGTCACCTCGGATTCGGAGATAGCCTTCTGAGTTGACTGGAGCCTGGTTTCGAGGTACTTCAGGTCGTTCTGTGTGGTCTGGAGTTGGGTCTCGAGCTTCTTCAGCTCGGTGAGCAGGCTCTTCTCTTGCCCCTGCTTCTGCGTAATCGCTCTCCTGTACTTTTCGATCTCCTGGTTGATGCGATCCAGTTCATGTCGCCTTTCTTCCAGTTCGCCCGCCCTGGCCACATTCGAATGGACGCACGGCGCGACCGCCGTCAACGAAAAGCACAGGGCGGCACAGCATGCCGTCGCCACCGCCCTTTTCCAGAAACCGGCTTCTCCGAAGCCCCTCTCCTTCACCTGTCGAGTATCTTCCGCCATTGAAACCTCCTAGACTCGCATGAATCTGCGTAATGACAGAACGCTCCCCACCGCGCCCATCCCGGCGCCCACCCCGAGCACCATGAGCGACAGCCTGTCCACCAGCGGCTTACACGGAAGGATGGGCAGGAACGGCATTATCTTCGGGACGTTCACAGCCACCCACGTATACGACCCCCGTGCCACCAGCGCCGCGAACACCGCCCCCAGGAGCCCGAGTATCAGGCCCTCAAGCATGAACGGCGCCCTGATGAACGAGTCGGTGGCGCCGACCAGCTTCATGATGGCGATCTCCTTGCGCCTGGCGAACAGCGTGAGCCTTATGGTGTTGGATACGAGCACGACAGTGGCGAGACCGAGTCCCACGATCAGTATGGACCCGAGCAACCTCAAGGCCCGAGTGACCAGGAACAACCTCTCGACCAGCTCCCGCTTGTACGAAACGTTCTCGACGCCCTTAAGGCCCGAGATCTCCTCGGCCACGTCCGTCACCTTGTCCGGCTCTTTCATCTTGATCTCGAACGATAGGGGAAGCGGGTTCGCCTCCTCAATCTCCGTCAGCAGATCCCGGTATTGGCCGAACTGCTCCCTGAGGCGGCGCAGGGCATCGTCCTTTCCTATGTACTTCACCTCGGCGACTTCGGGATATGCCGAGATCGCGGCTTCGATCTCCTTGACCCTCTTCGACTCGATCCCCTCTTCGAGAAACACCCTTATCTCCACCTGAGACTCCAGGGTTGTCGCGACATATCGAATATTCGCCGACACGAGGTAGAAAGAGCACAGGCACAAGAGACAGAATCCGACAGTAGTGATAGACGCGAGGCTCATCAAAGAGTTCCGTCGAATGCTGCGAAAAGCCTCACGTACGGCGTATCCCAACGAACTGGGCCTCATGAGCGTAGACTCCTCTTTCTTCGTCCCTTATAATCCGGCCCCCCGACACGGCGACAACTCGTTTCTGCATGCTGTTCACGATGCTCTGTGCGTGCGTCGCCATAACGACAGTAGTGCCCCACCTGTTGATCTCTTCCAGAAGCCTGACGATGCCCCACGAAGTGACGGGGTCCAGGTTGCCCGTGGGCTCGTCCGCGATCAGGACGACCGGCTTGTTGGCGATAGCCCTCGCGAGCGCCGTCCGCTGCTGCTCACCACCGGAAAGCTCGCCAGGCATGGCTTGCTCCTTGCCCTTGAGGCCCACCGCCTCGATGGCCCACGGCACACGCCTCCGGATCTCGCGCCGGGGGGTGGACGTGACCTCCAGGGCGAACGCGATATTATCGTACACGTTACGATCCGACAACAGTTTGAAGTCCTGGAAGACGACGCCGATGTTCCTGCGCAAGTACGGCACCTCAGAGGGGCGAAGCTCGGTGACGTCCTCCCCGTTGACGATCACCGACCCGGAGGTCGGAACCTCCTCACGATAGACAAGCCTGGTCAGAGTCGTCTTCCCCGCGCCGCTCGGGCCGACGATGAATACGAACTCGCCCTTGCGTATGGTCAAGTCCACATTCGACAGGGCGACGACGTTGTTCGAGTATGCCTTTGTCACCTGGACTAGTTGTATCAAGGCGATTCTCCCACGATTCTCGTCTACATGACTCCAGTCCTTCGACATGGCATCATATTTGTCCTGCTCAGATAGGTGAACTTTGCTACCGCAGGTCGAAAGGACCCAATTCTTCGACGGCTCTCACGATATCTTCCGCCATGAGACCGTACTCCTCGAGGAGCTCGATCGGCGCTCCCGACTGCCCGAATACGTCCTGCATCCCAAGACGGCGCACGCGGATGGGGCAATACTGGGACAATACCTCGCACACGGCGCTGCCGAGACCCCCTATCACGTTGTGCTCCTCGACAGTCACGGCCCTGCCGCACTTGCGCGCCGATCGCACGATCCCCTGCACATCCAGGGGCTTGATCGTAGACACGTCTATCACCTCGGCCCTGATCCCGCGCTCCCGCAGTATCAGCGCCGCGTCCAGGGAGGTGCTCACACACACGCCGCAGGCGAATATCGACACATCCTCGCCCTCGCGGATCGTGGCGGCCCTGCCTATCTCGAACCTGTATTGTTCCGGCATCACCCTGGGAACCGGATGGCGCCCGAGCCGCACGTAGACCGGGCCCGGGTGCGAGGCGGCAGCCCTGATCGCCTGGCAGGTCTCGATATCGTCCGCCGGAACTATCACCGTCATGTTCGGCAACACCCGCATGAGGGCTATGTCCTCGATAGACTGGTGAGTGGCCCCATCGGCCCCCACCGTTATGCCCGCGTGAGTCGCGCATATCTTCACGCCAAGCGCCGGATAGGCGATCGACTGCCTGATCTGATCGTACGCCCTACCCGTCGCGAACACGGCGAACGTGCTGGCGAACGGGACTAGGCCGCCGAAGGCCAGACCGGCGGCTGTACCGATGAGGTTCGCCTCCGCGATGCCGGCGTTGAAGAACCTGCCCGGAAACTCCTTCGCGAATTTCGCCGTCATCGTCGATTTCGACAGATCGGCGTCCAGCACCACAATATCTGGCCTTTCGCGCCCGAGTTGCACCAGGGTCTCGCCGTAAGCCTCGCGCGTCGCCCTCCTCGGAATATCCTCACGAATCTGCGTCACGAACCGCGCCCCCCTCCGTCGATCTCCTGGAGCGCCTTCTCCGCCTGTTCCCGCGATGGCGCCTTGCCGTGCCAATCCACCTGGTTTTCCATGAACGAGACGCCTCGCCCCTTTATTGTCCTCGCCACGGCCACTGTCGGAGCCCCCTTGAAGGACCCCGCGGCCTCGGTCGCAAAAACGATCTCCGCGGCGTCATGGCCGTCTATTTCGAGGACGTTCCACCCGAACGACTTGAACTTGTCGCCAAGCGACCGGACGGACATCACCTCATCAACCGGGCCGTCGATCTGCAGCCCGTTATGGTCGACGAACGCCATGAGGTTGTCCAGGCGCCAGTGAGCGGCCGCCATCGCGGCCTCCCATACCTGGCCCTCCTGGCATTCGCCGTCCCCGAGGAGCGCGTATACGCGGTAGTCCTTCCCGCGCACCTTTCCCGCCAGCGCCATTCCGTTGGCGATGGACAATCCCTGTCCGAGAGAACCGGTTGAAGCCTCCACCCCCGGGACCTTCCTGCAATCCGGATGGCCCTGGAGAGGCGAACCAAGCCGCCTCAGCGTCACGAGCCGCGAGGTATCGAAGAAGCCCCGTTCGGCAAGGGCGGCATAGAGCGCCGGCGCCGCGTGTCCCTTCGACAGGACGAACCTGTCGCGGTCTTCCCATCCGGGATCCTGCGGGTCCAGCCTCATCACGTCGAAATACAATGCGGCCAGGATATCGGCGCAGGATAGGGAGCCGCCCGGGTGCCCCGACCCCGCGGCAGCCGTCATCTCCACGATATGTCTCCTTATCATCCGCGCCTTCTCGCGGCACAGTTCAACGTTCACGCGCATCCCTCCAGAACCTTTCCTTCAACACATTCGCGGCGAAAACCGGAAGCCTCAGCATCCTGGCGAAACGCGACGGCTGAGTGACCAGCCGGTACATCCATTCGAGGCCGGCGCGCCTGAACGCGACAGGCGCCCGTTTCACGGCGCCGGAAAGCACGTCGAGCATTCCGCCAACCCCTATGCAGGCGGACACGCGAAGGCTGTCCCTGTGCCGCCACATCCATTTTTCCTGCATGGGCACTCCCATACCGACGAGGAGGATATCCGCGCCGGACTCGTTGATCTGTTCGACTACCCCGTCTTCTTCAGACTGGGGCAAGTATCCGTGCGCGTATCCAGTTACCCTGACTCCCGGGTATCTCTCCTCGACCTTCGCTGCCGCGGCACCCGCCACCGGGGGGTTCGCGGCGTCGCCCGGACGACCGCCCAGAAAAAAGAACCTCCATCCGCGCTGCGCTCCCGTGCGGAGCAACGCCTCCACCAGGTCCGCGCCCGGAACCCTCTCAGGAAACGGCGTGCCGAGCACTCGGCCGGCCCATACCACTCCAATACCGTCGGGCAAAACGAGGTCCACCCGCTCCAGAATCGATCGAAGCCCCTCGTCGGCGCGAGCCAATTCCACCATCTCTGGATTGGCCGTTACCACAAGAAGGGGGCCCCCGTCTCCCGGGCGGTCCCCGATTTTCCAACCGATTCTCCCCGCCGCGTCAGCCAGGGAGATCGCGTCGAAGCCAATCCCAAGGACCCTGACCCGGCATTTCTCACTCAACCGTGGTCACCTTCCGTCTACAAGCAAGCGACACCATTCCACGCAGACAAGGTTCTGTTCCACGCGGTTGGAGACGGTTCCTGCCTGCGCGCGGCCGCCGTCCAGGTCATACCCTCATTCTCTTCCAATGCCCGGCCTTGAAACGCATGCACACCAGAACGCATCTGACAATCATATCGACGGCCATCGCTATCCAGGCGCCGCGCAGACCCGCGCCGGCCCTGATCGCCAGGGCGTAGGCAAGTAGGATCCTGACACCCCAGATCCCCGCTAATGTTATGTACATGGCCCACCTGGTGTCGCCAGCCGCCCTGAGCCCCCCGACCAGTACGAAAGCGACCATCATGAACGGCTGAGCCACGGCGATGATCCGGAGGCAGTCCGCGCTCAAATCGAT
>Ga0334890_1003820_pt1 | contig 14615 bp, 4 predicted proteins | sample GraSluR1_MG_3_FD_207220 | JGI IMG/M metagenome (GOLD analysis project Ga0334890, IMG submission 207220) | Sludge microbial communities from methane-producing bioreactor in Wageningen University, Netherlands - Granular Sludge_31_08-R1 | ecosystem: Engineered > Bioreactor > Anaerobic > Unclassified... | reverse complement strand
AAAAAGGGTTTAAAAAATATAATAAACAAAAATGAAGATTCTGTAATTATATTCACAGCAAGAAGCGAAAAAGCCTTAGGTAGACAGGTTTTAGGGGTTGAAAAGGCCCCTGTTAGTGGAATATTATAATTTAATCTATTTATACTTAATTTTCTTCAATTTAATGCTACATTTTACTCCCTATCTGTTTTTTCTAGCTATCGTTTATGAAGATCCTTAAACGATCAAAATAAAAATAACTTGAAGTTCTTTTAGTCGGAATAATGGATTAAATCTTTATTTACAAATTTTTTAGAGAATCTCTCTTTTATAATGTTCCAAATTTAGAGGGAATAAAAAATTTGCCTTCTTTTATCAAAATTAACTAATTGTATGCAGTCGTTTTCCCATATAAACAAAACACATAACCTCACATGAACAATTTTAAGTATCTGAAAGAAGAAATTGTAGGAATAATTAGGGGAAATAGGTGGATTTTCCCGCCTGCTAAAATCAGACTATTTTAGGATTGAAATTAGCGTTAGCGTGTAATGGAAAAAATTCGGGATCTATGCTAAAATCAGACTATTTTAGGATTGAAATGCTGTCACTGCCCTATCTCGATAAGTCCATCAAGCTGCTAAAATCAGACTATTTTAGGATTGAAATTGAAAATTTCCCTAACGTCACACAGGCACGATTCGAGCTAAAATCAGACTATTTTAGGATTGAAATTCACACTCCATTTTTTGTTATGATTCAAACCCATCAGCTAAAATCAGACTATTTTAGGATTGAAATGTGCTACTAGTAGAGCTAAGGATTTCATTACTTCATTGCTAAAATCAGACTATTTTAGGATTGAAATATCATCATTAAAGGCCGTGGCCCTGTAGTAGCCGTGGCTAAAATCAGACTATTTTAGGATTGAAATTAGTTAAAAAAAGGTAAAAGAAGTATTTAATTTTTTGCTAAAATCAGACTATTTTAGGATTGAAATACCAGCGACGGTACAGGTTTTGCAATACAAATGCAGGCTAAAATCAGACTATTTTAGGATTGAAATCTGAAAGTTCTAGTTGATGCGGATAGTACAAGGCTTGGCTAAAATCAGACTATTTTAGGATTGAAATTCTCTTATCTGTTGTATGTCCTATAAATACTTTGTAGCTAAAATCAGACTATTTTAGGATTGAAATTGCCCTGGGAAGCGACATATACTACAGTACAGAGGGGCTAAAATCAGACTATTTTAGGATTGAAATCGGATTACATACAGGCCGGGGACGTGACTGTCTACGTGCTAAAATCAGACTATTTTAGGATTGAAATCTAAAAATTTATTAAAAAAAAAGTTTTGTGTCCCATGCTAAAATCAGACTATTTTAGGATTGAAATCAAGGTATGTTAAAATTTATATGAAGCCACCCTCAAAGCTAAAATCAGACTATTTTAGGATTGAAATATTCTATGGTGACGAAATCAACTACTTACCTGTTTAGCTAAAATCAGACTATTTTAGGATTGAAATAGCACTACGAATCGCCGACCTAATGATGCAATCATTGCTAAAATCAGACTATTTTAGGATTGAAATGTAATTCTTCGTGTGCAGAGCTGGATACACCCAAAGCTAAAATCAGACTATTTTAGGATTGAAATAAACCTAGAATCGATTTATTTGTATCGTAATTGGCTTGCTAAAATCAGACTATTTTAGGATTGAAATCATAGAAACTGATACCTATATCTGCCCAGGCATCGTCGCTAAAATCAGACTATTTTAGGATTGAAATAGATAACAGACCCTGAAATGATGGTTAAAGTTGAAAAGCTAAAATCAGACTATTTTAGGATTGAAATGTCAATACATGGCTTCTAATGAAGTTTATCAGAAAAGCTAAAATCAGACTATTTTAGGATTGAAATCACCACTTAAGAACGGTATATTGGATCGGAAGTTCTGCTAAAATCAGACTATTTTAGGATTGAAATGAAGAAGACTAATAGCACGATAATAGATAATAAAACGGCTAAAATCAGACTATTTTAGGATTGAAATTATTCTGGACTGATGTACCGCTTTTTGGGTCGGCCCGCTAAAATCAGACTATTTTAGGATTGAAATACTGTTCAGCGGGGTTTGATACACCTGTAAATGAACCGGCTAAAATCAGACTATTTTAGGATTGAAATGTTCGTCTGTGATGTTCTCGAAGTCGATATCTGCTAGCTAAAATCAGACTATTTTAGGATTGAAATTAACAGGTAAAGGATAAGTATTTATCCATGAATCTGCTAAAATCAGACTATTTTAGGATTGAAATGCACCACCGTTAATTCTTATACCTATACCTTCAGTTAGCTAAAATCAGACTATTTTAGGATTGAAATACGACTGTATTTAAAAATAAGCGAATAGAAGATTGGGCTAAAATCAGACTATTTTAGGATTGAAATTGGACGATATGAAGGCCGACGATACACCAACAAACCGCTAAAATCAGACTATTTTAGGATTGAAATAAAGCCGATCAGGATTCTTAGTTAAGAACTGAAAAGGCTAAAATCAGACTATTTTAGGATTGAAATACACCTATCGCCCCATTACAGCAAATAATATCATCAGCTAAAATCAGACTATTTTAGGATTGAAATATTATAGAAGGGTTGATAGGGTGCTGCCTACTCCTATCGCTAAAATCAGACTATTTTAGGATTGAAATGTACTTGAGTTAAAGATTATAGAAGATTTAAGTTTGCTAAAATCAGACTATTTTAGGATTGAAATCAGATAACAGTAAATGATGATGGTACAAAGAGTTTTAGCTAAAATCAGACTATTTTAGGATTGAAATGCCATATAGTCCTCTGGAATGGTTTAAGGTTAAATTGCTAAAATCAGACTATTTTAGGATTGAAATCCAGCAAGGGCAGGGTCTACGATGATTGGTATTTCAGCTAAAATCAGACTATTTTAGGATTGAAATCAAAACCTATGAATGGGCCTATAGCAACCTTGTTCTGCTAAAATCAGACTATTTTAGGATTGAAATGAGGACATATAACCTTACACGGGGCCAAATACCAGAAGCTAAAATCAGACTATTTTAGGATTGAAATTTAAACAAGATGTTACGAAAACGATTAATGAAACTGCGCTAAAATCAGACTATTTTAGGATTGAAATGACGGTACAGATATGGATGTATCCGATTTAACACCCGCTAAAATCAGACTATTTTAGGATTGAAATTACACACGAATATAATAAGGATAATACGGTTTCTTTGAGCTAAAATCAGACTATTTTAGGATTGAAATATCGAGCGAAGTATTCCTGTGATAACATCCTAGTCTGCTAAAATCAGACTATTTTAGGATTGAAATTAAACTAAATCTTTTATCAAAATCGGAAAAATCAAGCTAAAATCAGACTATTTTAGGATTGAAATGAGACAACGGATGCAATCATTGATTATCTACGTCGTTGCTAAAATCAGACTATTTTAGGATTGAAATTAAATAGGGCTTTAACATCCTCTCCGTCTGCTATTTGCTAAAATCAGACTATTTTAGGATTGAAATTTCACATTCACCTCATAACTCATTTTAGTTGCAGAGCTAAAATCAGACTATTTTAGGATTGAAATTGGATTATGATTACTGAACAGATGAAACATCCGATCCGCTAAAATCAGACTATTTTAGGATTGAAATAATTAAAGCTTCATTACTATCATAAAAATCAACAGGCTAAAATCAGACTATTTTAGGATTGAAATAGCGAATAGTTTCACTTTCACTGGTGCTTGTTTCCAGCTAAAATCAGACTATTTTAGGATTGAAATTTTGTAACTGGCTTACTCTCTAAGTGTTCATAACCCGCTAAAATCAGACTATTTTAGGATTGAAATAGTTTTAATAGGGGGATTAACCTAGAATGCACATAAAGCTAAAATCAGACTATTTTAGGATTGAAATTGGATAAAACACCCAAACATAGCATAAACCGCAGCAGCTAAAATCAGACTATTTTAGGATTGAAATGTAGTTTCGCAGCCACAGGAAGAAGTTTCACAGCAGCTAAAATCAGACTATTTTAGGATTGAAATTCTTCATCGTATTCAATGTTTCCTATTATTTCATAGGCTAAAATCAGACTATTTTAGGATTGAAATGTTTCAACCGTTTAAGCTGCTTCAGGAGTGGTCGGGGCTAAAATCAGACTATTTTAGGATTGAAATGAGGCAGGGGACTTACACCTAATTTTAATGGACAAGCTAAAATCAGACTATTTTAGGATTGAAATAAAGGTAATCTGGTTTGTATGGGGTGCGGGTTTGATGCTAAAATCAGACTATTTTAGGATTGAAATGAGGAGACGGTGGTTTTTTATCAATCGCTTAATATAGCTAAAATCAGACTATTTTAGGATTGAAATCAGTCAGGACAAGTCCACTGGCGGTGATTTAGTTTTAGCTAAAATCAGACTATTTTAGGATTGAAATCAGTCAGGACAAGTCCACTGGCGGTGATTTAGTTTTAAGCTAAAATCAGACTATTTTAGGATTGAAATAGAGATGAAGACCTCCAGGAAATCTACAAAAAGATTCGCTAAAATCAGACTATTTTAGGATTGAAATGTGATTATTCACCCACTGCGCCTGACTAAAATTCCAGCTAAAATCAGACTATTTTAGGATTGAAATCATCTGATACTATCATTTATGTTAAACCAGTATTCCGCTAAAATCAGACTATTTTAGGATTGAAATTTCTTCAATTTTTTAATCATCTTTTCATGGTACTTGCTAAAATCAGACTATTTTAGGATTGAAATAAAAGTGGGGGGGTAAAACAAAAAGAGATACGGTTAGCTAAAATCAGACTATTTTAGGATTGAAATAGTACTGGGAAATGGACACATACACCACCTTCACCCTGCTAAAATCAGACTATTTTAGGATTGAAATTAAACGCACTACACAAAGCCATCGAAGACGTCAACACTGCTAAAATCAGACTATTTTAGGATTGAAATACTTAAATCAAGCAGAATATGAACGAGATTCACTGGGCTAAAATCAGACTATTTTAGGATTGAAATTTACAAGAAACAATCAAAGAAACCATCATAAAACTAGGCTAAAATCAGACTATTTTAGGATTGAAATATCTAAAGGTTATGCCCCGTTTAGTGTTATTGGAAGGCTAAAATCAGACTATTTTAGGATTGAAATAATAAAGAACAACAGGATATATTGGAGTTCAATATGGGCTAAAATCAGACTATTTTAGGATTGAAATTGCCTTTTCTGCCGCCACTGAAATTTTTTGATTGTGCTAAAATCAGACTATTTTAGGATTGAAATAAAAAATAGAAGTATCCTCTAGTTTGAGCATAGTTTGCTAAAATCAGACTATTTTAGGATTGAAATTGAATGTTCGGTCTTTCCATGCTTGATATAATAAAAGCTAAAATCAGACTATTTTAGGATTGAAATACCTATAAGAGGTCAGAGTATTCTTTCAGAAATTAGAGCTAAAATCAGACTATTTTAGGATTGAAATACGGATAACGATAAAACTTCAACAATTGCAAGGAAAGCTAAAATCAGACTATTTTAGGATTGAAATCTGCGTTGAACTCTCTATCCTGTACGTCTCCACCTGCTAAAATCAGACTATTTTAGGATTGAAATGCTAAATTTAACGATATTAATGAATTAATAGAGTGGGCTAAAATCAGACTATTTTAGGATTGAAATTTGTTTTTTAACCTCCAATCGGTTTATTCGTGTGATTGCTAAAATCAGACTATTTTAGGATTGAAATGCAGCAGAAGATAGACGCATTCATACGATTAGTGATGCTAAAATCAGACTATTTTAGGATTGAAATTATAATTATATATGAACGTATATAAACTTCCTGCTAGCTAAAATCAGACTATTTTAGGATTGAAATTATGTGTTGCTGAGTCGTACCAGCTCAGGATCATCAGCTAAAATCAGACTATTTTAGGATTGAAATTTTAGATCAGCTCACCCCTGCGGGTGCAGGTGTCTGGCTAAAATCAGACTATTTTAGGATTGAAATTTAAAAAAGACTTATTAGACTATCCCAAAAAAAAGAGCTAAAATCAGACTATTTTAGGATTGAAATGCGGGTGCAGGTGTCAGGGTGTATGTTGTGTCCGTGCTAAAATCAGACTATTTTAGGATTGAAATGTATCTGATTTAACTACTTTTAAGAACCTTTTAAGTGCTAAAATCAGACTATTTTAGGATTGAAATGATTTATCGGGAAGTCCTGGCACAAAGAGAACAAGCGCTAAAATCAGACTATTTTAGGATTGAAATCGAATCAAAATCACTGAATCAAAGATAGTGAAAAGGGCTAAAATCAGACTATTTTAGGATTGAAATTAACTATAAAATGTAAACCTAAAAAGGCTGAAAGCAGCTAAAATCAGACTATTTTAGGATTGAAATGAAGATGGCTGGAATTGCACAGGACGGGGAATTTTACGCTAAAATCAGACTATTTTAGGATTGAAATCTACTCATACAAATGCAATACGACGCAGTAGACACCAGCTAAAATCAGACTATTTTAGGATTGAAATTCAGTACCACGTGACCAGGTGGTCGCAGTCGGAGTAGGCTAAAATCAGACTATTTTAGGATTGAAATTTGATTTCTTCAAGAGAATAAGAGACGAACACGGAAGCTAAAATCAGACTATTTTAGGATTGAAATGTGTGATTCAGTTGACCGGATGAGGGAAGAAAACAAGCTAAAATCAGACTATTTTAGGATTGAAATAGTGAGGAAAGAGGGCCTAAATGAGAGGTAGATTCAAGCTAAAATCAGACTATTTTAGGATTGAAATTAAATAAGGGATCTGCATGATGGTCTTCCATCTCAGCTAAAATCAGACTATTTTAGGATTGAAATACGTAGGAACCGGGTGAGGTATGCCTTATCGGTTTCGCTAAAATCAGACTATTTTAGGATTGAAATTAAATAATAAGTCACCGGCGGCGGCTATTCCGGTTTGCTAAAATCAGACTATTTTAGGATTGAAATCTTTATCAGTTTTAAGTAATGTGGTGTCTTTTGATTGGCTAAAATCAGACTATTTTAGGATTGAAATAAAAAAGGAGGATACTACGAAGTAGCACCTGGAAAATGCTAAAATCAGACTATTTTAGGATTGAAATTATTAAAGCTTCTCTCTGCTCTGCTAGACATATTCTTGCTAAAATCAGACTATTTTAGGATTGAAATCTTCTTAACAAACTCCCTGAGTTCTATACCAAACTTGCTAAAATCAGACTATTTTAGGATTGAAATACTGCAAGTCTATTTAAGAAGGTGGAAAAATGAAAAGCTAAAATCAGACTATTTTAGGATTGAAATTTTTATTCCTCCTCCCCACATAAGACCCATATTAAAGGCTAAAATCAGACTATTTTAGGATTGAAATGGTGCAGAGTATGGGGTGAAGAAAGAGATTGTAGTAAGCTAAAATCAGACTATTTTAGGATTGAAATCAGGGAATATTAGGGTAGCAAGATTAAGGAAAGAGGCGCTAAAATCAGACTATTTTAGGATTGAAATTTCGGGAACTGCACGGTTAAGGAGGAATAAAAGATGGGCTAAAATCAGACTATTTTAGGATTGAAATAAATTTTATAGTATCTTCCCTCACTCTTCAAGTGTAGCTAAAATCAGACTATTTTAGGATTGAAATGCTACATTCAAAGAGAATCTAACCGGTTATTTACAGAGCTAAAATCAGACTATTTTAGGATTGAAATTCTGTTCTAACAATGAATTGAATATTGTGAAAAATTAAGCTAAAATCAGACTATTTTAGGATTGAAATGATCGAAAGTTCACCAGTGGTAACAAATTATGTTGGGCTAAAATCAGACTATTTTAGGATTGAAATCAAGAACTCTCAAAGAAGTTTCCACTCATAGAAGGTGCTAAAATCAGACTATTTTAGGATTGAAATGAATAAACATAAACAATTGTACTATTTGGAGATGCTGGCTAAAATCAGACTATTTTAGGATTGAAATATATTCAGGATACAAACATTCCCATGTTTCTATTCTAGCTAAAATCAGACTATTTTAGGATTGAAATGGGTGTGAAAATCGAATTAAACATAGGATCAAGTTCGCTAAAATCAGACTATTTTAGGATTGAAATTCCATCTGTCTGGTGGAGTACGTCATCGGTTTCGTAGGGCTAAAATCAGACTATTTTAGGATTGAAATGATGCTGTTCCCGTGTATGGTGGGTATGTTATCTATGCTAAAATCAGACTATTTTAGGATTGAAATCAGGGCAATCGTAGATTCCTATTGAAATTTGGGCCAGCTAAAATCAGACTATTTTAGGATTGAAATTATGAACATCCCATCAGGTCTGTAAGATCGGAAATGCTAAAATCAGACTATTTTAGGATTGAAATGACGATATCATTAAGCAGGTTTTCTAGTTTCTTCTGCGCTAAAATCAGACTATTTTAGGATTGAAATGGGGTGTGCTAGGAAGACGGGTGGTCGTACTTTGAAAGCTAAAATCAGACTATTTTAGGATTGAAATGACGTTCATTCCGATATTCAGGATACAAACATTCCCGCTAAAATCAGACTATTTTAGGATTGAAATCATGAAAGGGCTTGTTTTATTCGTATGCTAAATTTAGCTAAAATCAGACTATTTTAGGATTGAAATTAACTATCTGGACTTCCTAAGCCTACCCATGCCGCTGCTAAAATCAGACTATTTTAGGATTGAAATTAATCAGAGGAAATGTCACCCCAAGCAATGCTTGTGCGCTAAAATCAGACTATTTTAGGATTGAAATTTTATAGCGTGTGGAAGCATATAATCTATATCATCTGCTAAAATCAGACTATTTTAGGATTGAAATCTAGGTAAACCCTTAAACATTTCTGCAACTCTAACAAGCTAAAATCAGACTATTTTAGGATTGAAATTCCTTAACACATTCAAGGCATAAGCCCTGTTTTCTTGCTAAAATCAGACTATTTTAGGATTGAAATGTCTGTTCCGTTGAAACAAAGATATGAATCTTACTGGAAGCTAAAATCAGACTATTTTAGGATTGAAATTAGTTGCTGTAAAGAATTAGCAATAGAATGAATTAAGCTAAAATCAGACTATTTTAGGATTGAAATTATTTCACAGGTGCTAAAGGACATGCTGATTTAAAGCTAAAATCAGACTATTTTAGGATTGAAATTTCAGGACCGGTGTTACATTTCCAATGACCCGTGAGCTAAAATCAGACTATTTTAGGATTGAAATGTCATAAACAGCTTTGGGGTCTGTACCGCTTAAAACAAGCTAAAATCAGACTATTTTAGGATTGAAATTAAAAAAGGCGGGAAACAAACAAAGGGAAACGGAGGGCTAAAATCAGACTATTTTAGGATTGAAATGACTGGATTACCTGCATAATTTTTTAATCGTTTTGCGGGCTAAAATCAGACTATTTTAGGATTGAAATGGGAGTAATGCTCCTCATGAGGTGTGGATGGTATTGGCTAAAATCAGACTATTTTAGGATTGAAATTAGCACAGCGGAGGACATGTTCAAAGACGCTAAAAAAGCTAAAATCAGACTATTTTAGGATTGAAATAGAAATAGAGAACGAACGATTAAATGAAGAAGAACTGCTAAAATCAGACTATTTTAGGATTGAAATGATATAGATTATGAACAGGTACAGAAAAGGGCTAAATTGCTAAAATCAGACTATTTTAGGATTGAAATAATTTCATTGAAGGAACTTTAATTATGTATTCTTCACCGCTAAAATCAGACTATTTTAGGATTGAAATAATCTCATAATTGCCTTCCCGAAACCAGATAAAAACGCTAAAATCAGACTATTTTAGGATTGAAATCGGTGTATTGCTCTGCTAGTTCTGCTGTACATTCAAGCTAAAATCAGACTATTTTAGGATTGAAATTACTTACTACAAGCTATATTTGCAATCTTAAATTCAGCTAAAATCAGACTATTTTAGGATTGAAATGAACTAACAAATAAACGATTATTCGATAAAGCCCGCGCTAAAATCAGACTATTTTAGGATTGAAATAAATAATACAAACGGCCCGTGACGCTGGTTCTGGTGTGCTAAAATCAGACTATTTTAGGATTGAAATCTACAAAAAGGGCAGTAGTATCGGCGGTGTAACTAAGCTAAAATCAGACTATTTTAGGATTGAAATGTTAGACTCCCAGTTACGCTCCCAGTTAGACTCCTCGCTAAAATCAGACTATTTTAGGATTGAAATTCATAGCAATAGCTTGGGGGATGAACTCATCAACCGCTAAAATCAGACTATTTTAGGATTGAAATCCTAATGTTCCGTTTTTTTCGATTAATGTTATTATAGCTAAAATCAGACTATTTTAGGATTGAAATAAAACAAATCACGAAAATTATTTCAACAATCCACCGAGCTAAAATCAGACTATTTTAGGATTGAAATAACTTTAATGATTATATTAATAGGCTTTGTACGATATGCTAAAATCAGACTATTTTAGGATTGAAATGTGAGTAAATAAGCGTTTAAGTCCTGCTGTGCCTCTAGCTAAAATCAGACTATTTTAGGATTGAAATGCAAAGTGGTGGTGATACACTAAGTAATACGGTGGGGCTAAAATCAGACTATTTTAGGATTGAAATAGTCTCGTTGCTGTTTACGTAGATGGGACTTTAAGGGCTAAAATCAGACTATTTTAGGATTGAAATTCATCCAGTTCAACCATATAATCACCCTATGTTACGGCTAAAATCAGACTATTTTAGGATTGAAATAAAACCAGTTTATCAGAATTTCCACCTCGGAACCGCGCTAAAATCAGACTATTTTAGGATTGAAATGCAAATACGCCTATTAGGATATAGAATAGGGCGTTTGCTAAAATCAGACTATTTTAGGATTGAAATAGTAGGGGCGGCGGCAACGAGTGGAGTATGGGGTTCGGCTAAAATCAGACTATTTTAGGATTGAAATCTGGGGGATGGTTAGTAACTTATTCAGTGGCGGTGGCTAAAATCAGACTATTTTAGGATTGAAATTTCTATCTGTTTAACCGGCTCTGTTGGTTCACCGTTGCTAAAATCAGACTATTTTAGGATTGAAATAGCAATAGCAATCGAGAAGCTGAATATTAAAGGCATGCGCTAAAATCAGACTATTTTAGGATTGAAATGTTTACCTCGCAAAAAGCGATGATCTCGGAGTTAATAGCTAAAATCAGACTATTTTAGGATTGAAATATACAAATGTTTTACTGGTAACTTGGTTTAGGGGGAAGGCTAAAATCAGACTATTTTAGGATTGAAATAAGCAATGGTGGTGAACTAATTGTTATTAAGAGAAGCTAAAATCAGACTATTTTAGGATTGAAATTTTTAACTTAAAATAGTCATTAATACCTAATGCACTGCTAAAATCAGACTATTTTAGGATTGAAATTAAATCAAGCCCAACTTTCTGATTAGTTTTTTCTAGCTAAAATCAGACTATTTTAGGATTGAAATCAGCTTTCTCATCCGCTGCAATCGTCACCGGCTCCGCGCTAAAATCAGACTATTTTAGGATTGAAATAACATAAGGCGTACCAGCACCGACATCTCCCACGTGGCTAAAATCAGACTATTTTAGGATTGAAATTTCAGATGGTAGTTTACATATTTTGAGGATAGATGAGCTAAAATCAGACTATTTTAGGATTGAAATAAATCATTGTCCTGGGTTGGTATCTGGCTCAGATTATGCTAAAATCAGACTATTTTAGGATTGAAATTTCGCTAGCATCTGAACATAATCTAAATTGAAAACACGCTAAAATCAGACTATTTTAGGATTGAAATAGCAGTCCCGGCATTTCTTAGTAATACCCCGGACGGGGCTAAAATCAGACTATTTTAGGATTGAAATCTTATCTTTTCACCGATAATGCCTTTCTCCCGGGCCGCTAAAATCAGACTATTTTAGGATTGAAATGGTAAAGCCAGGATAGTACCCTTGTAACGCAACCCAGCTAAAATCAGACTATTTTAGGATTGAAATGGACAATACCTAATATTAACCCTGCTCCCGGGCGGGCTAAAATCAGACTATTTTAGGATTGAAATATGTTACCTGGAGCAAATACCAGGAAATGAAAACCGCTAAAATCAGACTATTTTAGGATTGAAATATGAAGGACAACTAACAATCAAGTTAAAGACTGGAGCTAAAATCAGACTATTTTAGGATTGAAATAGGAAGACTGGAACAGAGCAAAAGGAGCAGCTCTTAGCTAAAATCAGACTATTTTAGGATTGAAATAAACCAGCCCAGATATATATCTAATATTTTATTTGAGGCTAAAATCAGACTATTTTAGGATTGAAATTGGATAAACAGTGTTTATGTTGTATATGGGAGTAGAAGCTAAAATCAGACTATTTTAGGATTGAAATGGGTTCCCCACCATATATTCTAAAATATCTATTACCGCTAAAATCAGACTATTTTAGGATTGAAATTCAAAATAATATGAATCGCTTTTAAACATCCATTCCCGCTAAAATCAGACTATTTTAGGATTGAAATACAAAATGGACACGATGCATCTGTTACCCGGAGGACGCTAAAATCAGACTATTTTAGGATTGAAATTGGGAGTGTGTCTGTCTTGAGTAAGGGACATGTACAGCTAAAATCAGACTATTTTAGGATTGAAATAGCGTACTTAGCGATGCATTTGGGAACAGCGCAAGCGCTAAAATCAGACTATTTTAGGATTGAAATGTTGGTGCTACTTTGGAAACAGCGGCGTCTTTTAATGCTAAAATCAGACTATTTTAGGATTGAAATTCCATTCCCTGATGTTACGCTGTAGGTGTTTAGTGCGCTAAAATCAGACTATTTTAGGATTGAAATGATGATATTTTATACTAATCAAATTAGTCCACGATTGCTAAAATCAGACTATTTTAGGATTGAAATATCACCCGGCACACTGAACAATACACTCATATCATCCGCTAAAATCAGACTATTTTAGGATTGAAATTTCTATCTTCTCAAATCTAACCATGATTCTCACTTCCTGCTAAAATCAGACTATTTTAGGATTGAAATGACCGAGACTGTTTAATTCTTTTTGTAATGCTTTTTGCTAAAATCAGACTATTTTAGGATTGAAATTCATTAAACCTTGCTATGAACCCGGACTGGTATGTACCGCTAAAATCAGACTATTTTAGGATTGAAATAGAATCAAGGAGAGGATTTGATATTCCCTTCGCTAGCTAAAATCAGACTATTTTAGGATTGAAATTGAAACCGCAACCCCCTTCACATATGAAGCAGGTAAAGCTAAAATCAGACTATTTTAGGATTGAAATTTCGCGTAATAGGGCGTATTCGCTATTGCTAGGTAGAGGCTAAAATCAGACTATTTTAGGATTGAAATTCATAGAAAGAGCAATTAATAAATTATTCGATTGGATGCTAAAATCAGACTATTTTAGGATTGAAATATTGGATCTTGGATGGTGACACTGAAGACGCAGGGATGCTAAAATCAGACTATTTTAGGATTGAAATAGGTAAGGTACTATAAGGAGATGAAACGACAACGAAGCTAAAATCAGACTATTTTAGGATTGAAATTTACCTCAAAAGTCTACTGCAATCTTCCCCCATTCCCGCTAAAATCAGACTATTTTAGGATTGAAATTCAAAAATATCAAGACACATAACAGTATCAAACCAAGCTAAAATCAGACTATTTTAGGATTGAAATTAGTTTCAATGAATCATGTTTTTAAAGAAGAAGCGAGCTAAAATCAGACTATTTTAGGATTGAAATTAAACTACGTAAATATTCTTAGTCACACCAGCACCCGCTAAAATCAGACTATTTTAGGATTGAAATCTCATTAAAAATTCTTTATGGGGACTGATAGAAAGAAGCTAAAATCAGACTATTTTAGGATTGAAATGGGGTGGGGAAAAATATAGGTTGGATATTTTTTTGTGCTAAAATCAGACTATTTTAGGATTGAAATGAATGTGTACGATACTTCAAGAATTATCTGAAAGGAGCTAAAATCAGACTATTTTAGGATTGAAATAAAAAATGGGTGATGTGGGGGACTTTTTTTTTATTATAGCTAAAATCAGACTATTTTAGGATTGAAATTTAGAATCAGTTAAAAAATGGGTTAAACCTAGGTCAAGCTAAAATCAGACTATTTTAGGATTGAAATAATAATATAACAACCCACACTAAGGGGGATGCTACAGGCTAAAATCAGACTATTTTAGGATTGAAATTGTGAACAGTTTCTACACGCTAGGGCCGCTATTATCGCTAAAATCAGACTATTTTAGGATTGAAATACGTTAGACAAGGAGATGCACGATTCCAGAAAGTAAGGCTAAAATCAGACTATTTTAGGATTGAAATTAGAACCGGTGCCAGCACACTGCGGAACCAGAACAGAGCTAAAATCAGACTATTTTAGGATTGAAATATCCTTACGCTCCTTCCCCCGCTCCAAGGC
>Ga0334890_1003811_pt1 | contig 14646 bp, 14 predicted proteins | sample GraSluR1_MG_3_FD_207220 | JGI IMG/M metagenome (GOLD analysis project Ga0334890, IMG submission 207220) | Sludge microbial communities from methane-producing bioreactor in Wageningen University, Netherlands - Granular Sludge_31_08-R1 | ecosystem: Engineered > Bioreactor > Anaerobic >... | reverse complement strand
CGGGCCGTGCCATGCTCGACATGGAGTTCCAGCTTCACGCGCCGTACTTCGCCTTCGACCCGCGCGGGCAGCGCGTGCAGCAGCAACTCATTGACGACAAGATCATCGAGACGTGATCCCCTGATGCGCCAACCGCACGAATCAAAGAGCGCCGGATCGCTCCGGCGCTTGTTGTATTCCTGCTGCTCTAGTTCTCGCCGCGCAACCGGAACTGGTAGCGTTGCGAAAGCTGGCGCACCTGCTGCTCAGCGTGGTAGCTGCTGCGCACCAGCGGGCCGGACTCGACCCACTTGAAGCCCAGTTCCAGCCCGATGCGCTTCAGTTCGGCGAATTCCTCCGGGCGGTAGTAGCGGTCAATGGGCATGTGCTTCTTGCTCGGCTGGAGGTACTGTCCGATGGTCAGGATGTCCACGCCCCACGACGCCAGGTCTTGCATCACCGCCACAACCTCGTCGAACGTCTCGCTCAGCCCCACCATGATGCCGCTCTTGGTCAGCGCCAGGGGGTCCAGTTCTTTGGCATTGCACAGTGTCGCCTCGGCCCACTCGTAGTGATCTTGCGGCTGAACCTGGCGGAACAGGCGCGGAACCGTCTCAACATTGTGGTTGAGAATCTCCGGCTGGGCGTCCATGACAATCTTTAGCGCGTCGCGGCTGCCCTTGAAGTCCGGGATCAGCACTTCGATGCTGCACCCCGGCTGCACCTGGCGTATGCGCCGGATGACCATGGCGAAGATCGGCGCGCCGCCGTCGGGCCGCTCATCGCGGTTGACGCTGGTGATGACCACGTGACGCAGATTCATCGCCCTCACCGACTGCGCGATCCGGTTGGGTTCCTGCCAGTCCAGGGGAGCCGGTCTTCCGGTCTTGATGTCGCAGAAGCGGCACGAGCGCGTGCATGTGTCGCCCAGCATGAGAAACGTCGCCGTGCCAGCGCCCCAACACTCGCCGAGGTTGGGGCACATCGCCTCCTCGCAGACGGTGTGCAGCTGCTTGCTGCGCATCAAACCGCGCACCATCTCGTAGGTCTCGCCGCTCGGCGCGCGAACCTTGATCCATTCGGGACGCCGCCTGGGTCGCGCGTCGGCGTTCCCGCTGATTGTGCCTATCTCGTCGGTACGAATCTGATCGGCCACTCGATTGCTCCGTGCTTTGATCCGGTCCCTGTCTCTGAGAGCGTTTGTGGAAACCCCCTCACCCCTGCACCCCTCTCCCTCAACGAGGCGAGGGGAAACCCTGTGCCTTGCTCCCCTTCTCCCCCTGGAGGGAGAAAGGGGCGGGGGATGAGGGGAACAAAAACGGCTTTCCAAACACGCTCCGAGCCAGGTAGATTATAGCGTGCGCGCGCGCTCCCGCCGAACGCGCGCCCGGCCAACGCCCGCTGATCGCAGGGAAAGCGCCCTCCTGCCTGGTAGCCGTCGCCTGGCTGCGGCGGTATGATTGTCACCGAGGATGCCGCTTATGAACCTGTGTTTTCCTGCTGCCAGGCTGTGCGCCCTGGCGATGATGTGCCTCTACCTGGCTGCGTGTGCCCCTGAGCCATCTGTGCGCACCGCTTCGCCCTTTCCTCAGCCTGTTGACCCTCCTGCTACACTGGGGGCCAGCCAGGTGATCACCGTTGCCGCGCGACCGCCCCAGGCGACGCCCATGCCTACATCCTCCGCCGAGCCACTGCCCGGCGGCCCTGCCTGCGGCACGAATGGTCTTGTCTACGCCGTGGATGCGGTGCTGGATTGGGCGGCGCGTTCGGTGCAGGTAACCGAGCGAGTTGCCTTCACCAACGACACCGGCCAGGCGCTCGACGCAGTGGTGCTGGTGATTCCGGGCGTGATTGACATGGGCGACTTCAAGTTGACCCGCGTGGCTGTTGGCGACGGGCCGCCTCTGCGCGACTACGCGCTGCGCGACGCGCAGATCATCATCCCCCTGGCGGCTCCGCTAGAGCCGGGCGGGACCGTGCAAGTTGGTCTGGAGTTCTCGCTGGCGCTCCAGCCTGTCCGCCAGGGATACCGGCACGGGCACACCGGCTACCTGGGATACAGCGCGCGCCAGGTCAACCTTGGCCTGTGGTTCCCGCAGATTCCCGCGTACCGCGAGGAGAACGGCTGGGTCGTACACGAACTGTGGCCGATCGGGGAGTCCTTCGTGCTGCGCTCGGCAGACTACGCAGTGACCTTACGAGTCGAAAACGGCCCGGACGGGCTGCGTGTGGCCGGTCCTGGAACCTTCTCCCGCCCAGACGCGCAGTCGTGGCGCTTTGAGCTGTGCGGCGGGCGCGATGTCAGCCTGTCCGTCTCCGACCAGTTCAACCTGCTCACCACATCTACAGCGAGCGGCATTGCAGTAGAGGTGTTCACGGTGAGCGACTCCGCTGGGGGTTCGCTGGAGGCAGCGCGGTACGCCCTGCACACGGCGGCCAATGCGATTGACCTGTACGAAACGCGCTTCGGCCCCTATCCTTTCCCGCGCATGGTCGTCGTGGAGGGCGATTTCCCGGATGGGATGGAGTTCAGCGGATTGGTCTTCGTCAGCGAAGCCTGGTTCCGCACATGGGGCGGCACGGCCGACGATTGGCTGGCGCTGATCACCGCACATGAGGTGTCGCACCAGTGGTGGTACGCGGCGGTGGGCAATGACCAGAGCCGTGATCCCTACCTGGACGAAGCCCTCGCCACCTATAGCGAACTCGTCTTCTACGAGCACTACTATCCTGACCTGGTAGACTGGTGGTGGGCGTTTCGCGTCAACAGCTACACCCCGGCGGGCTACGTGGATGTGCCGGTGACGGCTTTCCAGGGGCCGCGCCCCTATATCAACGCCGTCTATTTGCAGGGCGCGCGGATGCTCCACGAGATGCGCCTTACCCTGGGCGACGGTGCGTTCTTCGTCTGGCTGCAGCGTTACGCCAGCCAGATGCACGGGGCCATCGCCGAGCCGGGCGATCTCTGGCGCGCGCTCGAACCTGGCCAGTACGCCGCGACTTATCCCATTCGCCAGCGGTATCTGTCCGAAGCTGACATTCTGAAGGACCCGGACTCCATCCCGTGACACGCACTGGACGTCAGAGCGCACTTGCCCATTTGGGGTATACTGATCCGCACAGAGTCCAGTCCCACCACATACCGCGAGTGACGAATGCTCTCGACAGTCTATTCGTGCGCTGTAGTCGGCCTTGATGGGGAGATCGTTCAGGTAGAGGTTGACTACAACCCCCATTCACTGCCTGCGTTCACGGTCGTTGGGCTGCCCGATACGGCGGTGCAGGAAAGCCGCGAGCGTGTTCGCGCCGCCATCCGCAACAGCGGCCTCCAGTTCCCCAACAAACGCTATACCGTCAACCTGGCCCCGGCCAGCCTGCGCAAAGAAGGCCCTGCCTACGACTTACCGATGGCTGTCGGTGTGCTGGCCTCCACCGATCAGGTGCCGCTGGCTGAGCTGGTAGGCACCGTCTTCGTGGGCGAGCTATCGCTGGACGGAACCGTGCGCCATGTCAGCGGAATTCTGCCCATCACACACCGCGTCTGGCTCGAAGGGTACGAGTGCATTTTCGTGCCAGAAGAAGACGCGCCGCAAGCCGCACTTGTTCCCGATATTGACGTGATCCCGGTGCGCTCGTTGGGGCACCTGGTCGAGCACTTGTACGGCGTGAACAAGATTCCCTCCTTTGTGCGCCGCGACGTGCGCACCGATGTTCCGCCCGACCTGGACGGCCTGACCGACTTCGCTGATGTCAAAGGGCAGGAGCACGTCAAGCGCGCCCTGGAGGTCGCGGCGGCAGGCGGTCACAATGTGCTAATGGTGGGACCGCCGGGCGTGGGCAAAACGTTGCTGGCGCGCGCACTGCCCGGCATCTTGCCCACCATGACTCTCGACGAGGCGCTGGAGGTGACGCGCATCTACTCTGTGGCTGACCTGCTGCCCGCCGACAAGCCGCTGATCCGGATGCGCCCTTTCCGCGCTCCGCACCACACCATCAGCGAAGCGGGGCTGGTCGGCGGCGGGTCGTGGCCCCAGCCCGGAGAGGTGAGTCTTGCTCACCGGGGAGTCCTTTTTCTCGATGAGCTTTTGGAGTTCGGCAACCACACGTTGGAGGTGCTCCGTCAGCCGATTGAGGACAAGCAGGTGACCATCAGCCGAGCGCGCGTTGCCCTCTCGTTCCCGGCCAATTTCATGCTGGTCTCGGCGATGAACCCCTGCCCCTGCGGTTACTACGGCGATCCGGTCAAAGAGTGCACGTGCTCGCCGACCGTCATCCGGCGCTACCAGCAGCGTCTGTCTGGCCCAATGCTCGACCGCATTGACATTCACGTAGACGTTCCGCGTGTGGACTATGACAAGCTGACTGATGAGCGGCGCGGCGAGCCGTCGGCGGCTATCCGGGCGCGCGTGGAGGCCGCGCGCGAGCAACAGCGAGAACGCTTCCGCAATGAGGCGCGCCTGCAGTGCAACGCCGACATGGGGGCCAGCGACATCCGGCGCTTCTGCCAGCCTGAGGCAGCGGGCAAACAGTTGCTCGATACGACGCTGCGCAAGATGCAGCTCAGCGCCCGTGCTTACCACCGCATCCTCAAGCTGAGCCGCACCATCGCTGACCTGGCCGGCAGCGAGACGATCCAGGTGGCCCACATCGCCGAAGCCATCCAGTACCGCCCGCGCAAGATACTCTACTGACGCCCCTCAGATCGCGGGGTTTCATGGGTCTTCGGCTGGAGCCGCCCACCACCCTGCTACACCTCCCCCTGGTTGGCCCGCTCCAATTCCTCCGGGGTGTTGATGTTCTGGAAGGAACGCCCGTCTCGGTCGAGGTCGTGATACTCGGCGGGCTGGATGTAGCGCACCTTGACCGTGCTGTAGAAGCCAATCACCTTGAGCCGGTCGGCCTCCAGGTCGGCCTGAATCGGCGCGAGGCACGTCTTGCGGTAAATGGCGTGCAGACCCTGTGGGTGGTTGTCATGGACCGGCACAATCACGTCGTAGGGGCCTGCGCGTTCGTTGAGCAGGCTCGCCATGTAGCGCAGCAGCGCATCGCTCAGGTACGGCATGTCGCAGCCGACGACCAGCGTATACTCGCTGGGGCTGTGGTGCACTGCTGAGAAGATGCCGCCCAGCGATCCCTTGTCCGGGTATACATCGGCGTGCGTGGGCAGGCGCAGATAGGCGTAGTCGTCGGGCCGGTTGGCGATGAGCAGCACGGATTCGACGGGCAGCGCGCGCACACAGGTCACCACATGCTCAATCATCGGCTTGCCGTGTAGCAGCACGAACGATTTGTCGCGCCCCATCCGCGAGCTTCGCCCGCCGGCAACGATGGCTGCACTCAGACCTGGCACGCTGTCCTCCTGGCACTCTACCCTCAGTAGCCGTGTGTCAGAGTATACGATAACGCCCTCGATTCGGCATGGCCCTCCCCTGCGCGCGCGATCCAGGATTGACGGGGCATTCCCGCACAGCTATAATAGCCCCTCGGCGTTCTGGCCATGTCCAGGGCGTGGGCAGTAAGGTGCCAATTTTCCCCGCTGGGGCGGTCGTCGGCGATTTGCTGCCAGCGGCGGTAAAGCGAAGATTGGAGACTCAGACTATGTACGCGATTGTTCGAGCGGGCGGGCGTCAGCATCGCGCCGAGCCGGGGTTGGTTATTGACGTTGAGCGGCTTCCCCACGAAGAAGGGGCCGAGATTGAGCTGACCGATGTCTTGCTGGTTGTGCCCGACGAGGGTGCGCCGGTGATCGGCCAGCCGTTGGTGGCTGGAGCCGCTGTCAAGGCGACGGTCATCAAGCAGGGCCGCGATAAGAAAGTGTTCGTGTGGAAGTATAGCCCCAAGAAACGGTATCGCCGGCGTCGTGGTCACCGCCAGTATTACACGCGGCTGCGCATTGACAGCATCACCGGCCTGTAGGCACCAGGTATCGAGGAGAGCGGACTCATGGCACACAAGAAGGGTGGCGGCTCCACTCGCAATGGCCGCGACAGCAACAGCAAGCGCCTGGGCGTGAAGCGCTTCGGCGGCGAACACGTGATCCCCGGCAACATCATCGTCCGCCAGCGTGGTACCAGGTTCCACCCCGGAGCCAACGTTGGCATGGGGCGCGATTACACCATTTTTGCCACCATCGAAGGCTACGTGGTCTTCGAGACCTTCGCGCGTGGTCGCAAGCGGATCAGTGTGCTGCCAGAACAGCCGGCGGCAAGCGCAGCCCCGCAAGCCTAGCGGCTCCGCCCATAAGACATGCTTCAATCGTGAGCACACCGTCACGCATCCCCCTGCTGGCAGGGAACCGTGGCCGGAAAGGTTGAGAACACACACATGCGTGAGAACATTCACCCCCAGTGGTACCCAGAAGCGCGCGTCATCTGCGCCTGCGGCAACACCTGGACGGTTGGCTCTACCGTCCCGGAACTCCGCACCGATGTCTGCTCGGCCTGTCACCCCTTCTACACGGGTGAGCAGCGTATCGTAGACACCGAGGGACAGGTTGATCGCTTCATGAAGCGTCTGCTGGAGCGCGACCGCAGGCTGGCTGAAGAGGAAGCGCGCGAGCAGGAGCGCACGTCGCCCGATGTGCCGATCATGGAGCTGGGCCTGGAGAAACGCTACGCCAACATCTTCATCGAGAACGGCATTGAGGTGGTTGGCGACCTGTTGGCGCGCTGGAACGAGGGCGGCGACGAGGCGATCCTGGCCATCTCCGGCATCGGGCGCAAAGTGCTGGCCGACACCAAGAAGCTGCTGCGCACTCGTGGCTACGAGATTCCGGAGAAGATCGCGGAGTAACTACCGGCGCTGTGAGCGATCAGGCAGGGGCAGGTTCAGTCGCAGAAACCTGCCCTTTTGCTTATGCTTAAGAGTGTGCGATTCCGCCGCATAGTATCACAACAACATTTGGCAGGGCCGATCCCTAGACTTTGAGGGGGAGCGAGATGAAGCACCACAGCGGGCGCGTCGAGGTTATCTGCGGCAGCATGTTCAGCGGCAAGACCGAGGAACTGATCCGGCGGGTGCGTCGCGCCACCATCGCCAGGCAAACCGTCCAGGTGTTCAAGCCAGCTATCGATTCCCGCTACACGCTTCAGCGCGTGACCTCGCACAACGGACAGGACTTCGAGGCGATTCCGGTCAGCGAGGCACGCGCTATCTTCGACCTGTTACTGCCAGGCACGACCGTCGTTGCCATTGACGAAGCGCAGTTCTTCGACGCAGCCATCGTCAGCGTCGTGGATCAGCTTGCCGCGCGCGGCATTCGTGTCATCCTGGCCGGGCTGGACACCGACTTTCGCGGCGAGCCATTCGGAGCCATGCCCGACCTGCTCTGCCGCGCCGACGATGTGATCAAGCTGCACGCCATCTGCATGGTCTGTGGCGAGGAAGCTACGCGCACCCAGCGTCTGGTCAACGGCCAGCCGGCCCACTACCACGATCCGGTGATCATGGTGGGCGCTGCCGAAGCGTATGAGGCCCGGTGCCGCGAGCATCATGTCGTCCCTGGACGGGAGACCAGCTAGAGGAATCGGAACAGAGGTTCTCGGCCTGGCGCGAGCCAGACCCAGGCATCAGAGCGCTAGGTGCGCCAGCACCAGCAGCGCCTCTTCGGATATTCCTATGGTGAAGGCCAGCGGCACGAAGTTGTAGACGAAGTGGGCCAGCATAGCCGCTGCTGTCCCGTACTGCTGGCGTAGCCACCCAAAGACAACGGCCACGCCCAGGATGATCAGCCAGGCCGGCGTTAGCGTGTACTGGGCGTGCGTCAGTGCGAACACAATGGCCGTCGGCCACAGCCCAAACACTGGCTGCAAGGCCCCCCGATAGGCGATCTCCTCGCCTACTGCCGCTGTCGTGGCGAGCACAAAGGCCAGGCCTATGGTGGTCACACTCTCCGACAGCGCGTCAGAAGCCTCGGTTTGCTCCTGGTACGTCTCTTCAGAGACCAGCGCCATCCATAGACCGGTGACGAGCGCCACATACAGGAATAGGCCGAACACAACGGCCAATGTCACCAGCACGGCCCTGCCCGTCGGCCAGACAAGGCCGAGACGCTGGAGCGTCTGCCGCCAGGTGCGCCGCACGCCCAGCCCTACGCCGAGTACGGCCAACAGCACAAAGGGCACTGCGTTCGCCACCAGTTCCCAGGCCGTCAGGCCGCTCTCATAAACCTTGGCAATGCCTGCCATTCCCCCGCCGAGGGCGAAGCCGATCATCTGCACGCCCAGGAAGTACACGCATAAAATCATGGCTACGGTGTGTACAGTCGAGACCGGGTTGAAGCCGGATGCACGTTTCTCTTTGGCGTGGGGCCAGCCATCAGCGGCATCTACCGGGGCGAATGACGGGGGCGTTTCTTCGGTGTAGTAGTTCAGCAGCTGGGGGAAGAGTGGTGTGCCTGTCATGTCCGGCTGCAAAGGGGTGTGGGAGACCTGCACCAGGGAGTCGTTGCCCTCATCGGAGACAGTCCGCCGGGGGAAGAACACTGCCAACCTGCGCCGCACCTGCTCCACGAGCAGCGCGGAGGCAGCACCGCCTGTCAGAAGGGACAAGGCGAAGCCGGTCCATACTTCTGCCTTCTGGGGCATATCCGGATCGTCTGGGGAAAGATAGGCCATGCCCAGCGGCGTGATCCCGTACACGAGGACGATAAGCACGTTGATCAGCAGCAGGGCGACCCACACTGCCCGGCGCAGCGAAGGGTCGCGCCGGTGATCGGCGATGTTGGCCGCTACCACTACCGCGCCCAGCACCATCAACGCCAGGGTCAAGAACGCGATCTCTTCGCCGGACACTAATCACCTCGCTCCCGTCCGGGGCCGCAGACTGCCCGACCAATTGTCGGAGCCGGACAGCCGCGCAGTAGAGCAATGCGCCGCCTGATCATCATTCGTCGAGCAGCCGCTGGTAGGCCCCGCTCCAGGCCTCGGCCTCGCGGGTCAGCCGCGTGACTTTGATCTCAGAGAAATGGGGGAATAGCTCGACCAGCACCTGCGGCAGGCGATCCCACTGATCCTGCCGGATAATGCTCTCCAGCCGCCCCGCATACTCGCTCGCCCATGTCCAACGCTGGCGAAGTTGCTCTGCTTTGACCCAGTAATCGCGCTTTTCCCAGGCGGCGGCTGAGCTATCTATGCCCTCGCCAATCGCCCGCAAACAGAAGACAACCTGCGCGGCCATATCACGCGCATCGGCATCCAGGTCAGCTTTCTGGCTGAGATGGCGCAGTAATTCCGCAGCCGTGCGCATCTGTTGGTTGCGAACACTCGTCGGGTTGTTGACGTTGACCACACGCCCCATGCTTTTCGCACTCCTGCGTTGGGATACAGCGAGTCACAGCGGACTGGCCTTGCGGATGCCCGAGCAACCTTAATGGGGAAACAGGCGACTGTCAAGGGCTTTTCGCGAGGAAAGCTGGCACAGCCGGGTCGGGATGCAGGGAAGACGCTCACGCCAGCGTCATCGTCAAGTCTAGCTCAAAGAACAGGTCGGGGCGCTGGCGCAGCACCAGCGATCCGTCCTGGCGTTCGGCTAGCAGGCTGGCTACGTAGAGTTGCATCCGATGAAGTTGGGGTCTTCTCTCTTCGCTTAAGTCGCGCGGTGCCATAAGCGCGAACAGCCGTCCGGCCTCTTCCTGGGTGAGACGTGGGGCCTGGTGCCGCAGCACAACATGGGCCTCTGCGTCGTGGTGATCCAGCCTGATTTCGATTGGCCCGTCGTCAGGCGATTCGCGCAGAGCGAACTCCAGGAGGATATGCAGAATCCTGTGCAGCGCCGCCGGGGAAACGCGCGCTCGCGACTCCCCCTGCTCTTCACCCTCGATCCCGTCCAGTAGCTCGATCTGGTTTATGGGGAAGCGGTGGGCGGCGTCGTGAAGCCAGTGGTGCACAAAACGAGCGAGGAACACGTCCTCCAGTTCAAAGTGGTCTGGGTTGGCTTCAAGAAACATGATGTCCAGCGCAATCTGAGCGTAGCGCGTGAGATCGTTGGCGTTCTTGACAATGTGCCCCAGGAACTCACGCTGTTCGTCTTCTGACAGGCTGCCGACGTTGTTGCGCAGTAGCTCGGCAAACCCGACAATCGCGCTGAGTGGCGTGCGCAGGTCGTGAGAAATAGTGCTCAAGAACGACTGCCTGCCCAGCCCCACCCGGCCTCCGGTCACATCTTCGCGGAAGACGATCACCGTGCCGCCCGGTATTTCTGTGCCCTCAAGTGGAACGCGCTGCCAGGCGAGGCGATGCGCCTGCCCAGACTGGGGCACCAGGTGCCCCCAACAGGCTCTCTCACCTTCCTGCGAGGGACGAAGAAGGCTGCGCAACGCCGGGATAGCTGGCTCAACGGCCTGGAGGAGCGCCAGAGTGCTCGGTGGAATGTCGGGTGTACTTAGCAACTCGGACAAACGGGCATTGGCGAAGTGAACGGTGCCTGCATCGTCAAAGACAAGCACCCCTTCGCTTGAGCACGATCCCCACACATGCAGCACCAGTGACGCCGGCGCTAGTGGCACCATGGTGTTCCACCGTTCTTCCCCACCCGATCCTTACCATAACATTAGTCCAGGTCGGCCAAGTTGGCAAGAAAGTGGTGCTTGTGGGGTGCATCTCACGATGGGGGTGAAATGCCTGAACCGCGGAGGCGCAGAGGACGCGGAGAAGAACTGCATTCTCTCCATACCACCTTTTTTCTGCGCTCTCTGCGCCTCAGCGGTGATCTTTTGTCCCAGAAGTGAGATACGTCCGTGCTTGTGGCAGGGTTGTCGTGCCTGCCTTGCCGATATGCTATCATCTGGAAGACATCAGCCGGGGGAATGCATCATGACTGAGTTTTTTCTCATCCGGCACGCAGAGAATGACTGGGTAAGCACGGGGCGGCTCGCCGGCTGGACTCCCGGTGTGCACCTCAACCCGCATGGCAGGCTTCAGGCGCAGGCACTTGGCGAGCGTCTGGCAACGGCACGCCTGGCTGCGATCTATTCCAGTCCATTGGAGCGTGCTGTAGAGACAGCCGAGATGGTAGCAGCCCCCTACCCTGACCTGGTTGTTCAGTCGCTTGATGCTGTCGGGGAGGTGCGCTTCGGCCAGTGGGAAGGCAGGTCGCTCAGCAGGCTGCGGCGCGAGCCGCTGTGGAATGCTGTCCAGGGCCGCCCTAGCCGCGTTGCCTTTCCGGGCGGTGAGACCTTCCGGCAGGCGCAGGTTCGTGCTGTAGACGCCATTGAGCAGTTGGCTGCACGGCATCCTCGCCAACGGGTCGCTGTTGTGTCGCACAGCGACGTGCTCAGGCTTATCCTCGCGCACTATCTTGGTGTGCATCTTGATCTGTTCCAGCGAATTGAGATTGCGCCCGCCTCGCTTTCGGTGATTCACCTGGCTGCTTACCAGCCCACTGTGCGCTGTATCAACGACACCAGCCATCTACCGCCCCGTCCGCCGCAGCCGTCCGTAGGCGGCATCTGGCGGCGAGTGGGGCGTCTGGTGCGCTCACGCCGTTGAGTTGGGCCAGATATGTTTGTCAGTGCATGGCTGTGTCCTTAGAATTGATATGGACAGAGACTCAGACAATCGGGCCGTCTGGGTCTGCTGGAGAAAAGGGAAACGGGATGTCATGCCCCAGCGAATGTTCGAGCTTGACCCTGTAGATTTCGTGACGGTTGGCACGGTTGGCCCGAAAGGTCGCCGTGTGTTTTATCTGCAGGCGGGCAAGGGTGGGCAGTTGATCACGGTGATCATTGAGAAACAGCAGGCGCAGGCGCTGTCTGAAGCCATTGCTGAGATGCTTGGTGACCTGGATAGTAAGTTTCCTGGTAGGTCTGCCAGCCAGGGTAGTTCTGTGCGTTGGGATATGTCCTTGCGCGAGCCAGTCGAGCCGCTCTTCCGTGTGGCGCAGATGGGCCTGGGCTATGATGAGGAGCGTGACCTGATTGTGCTTGTCGCCCAGGAGCAGGTTGTTGACGAAGATGATATGCCGGCTTCTGATCCGCAGACGATACGGCTTTGGGGTACGCGCCAGCAGCTTCGTGCGCTGAGTGAGCATGCGCAGGCGATTGTCCAGCAGGGACGGCCTGATCCGAAGAGCAACGGGTTTATGATCTATTACTGGACATGATGGGTGGCGAATCTTTCTCTGATAGGCTGTCTCTGTTGGTGTCGGAGTCGTTCGATGATCTCTCGACTGACTTCGAACGCGCCGAGGTGCTGCTCGCGCATGGTGAGATAATTCGTGATGTTGGGGTGCCGCTGTGGGGGTCGAACTACGCGATTCTGGTCACTGTGCGGGGCGCTGAGGGGCGAGTTCTGGCGGTGTACAAGCCACGACGGGGTGAGCGCCCGCTGTGGGATTTCCCCGACGGTACGCTGTGCTGTCGTGAAATGTTGGCCTACCATGTCTCCAAAGCCCTGGGTTGGAATCTGGTTCCGCCTACTGTGCTGCGTGAGGGGCCACTGGGTGTGGGGTCTGTGCAGCTTTTTGTCGCGCATCGTCCTGAGGTGACTTACTTTAATCTGGATGATCGCTTCAGTTCTCAGTTGCAGCGGTTTGCTGTGTTTGATTTCATTGTCAACAATGCGGATCGTAAGGGGGGACATCTGTTGTTGGATGCGCGGGGTAAGCTGTGGGGCATTGATCATGGGCTGACTTTCCATGCGGCTTCCAAGCTGCGCACGGTGATTTGGGAGTTTGCTGGGCAGCCGGTGGCGGGGCATTTGCTGTGCGATGTAGAAGTGTTGCGCGGGCAGCTTTCTGTGGAGGATGGGTCATTGGCTGTGCTGTTGCGTGTCTGTTTGATGCCGCGTGAGGTGTTGGCTCTTGGGCGGCGTGTGGAATGGTTGTTGCGAGTGCGGAGTTTTCCTGTGGTTGGGAGTGGCCGGGTGGTTCCTTGGCCTCCTGTTTAGTGGGGGTTCTTGTGGTTGGTTGTGTTTATGACTACACGAAAAGCATTCTCTCGACTCTTTCCGTCTACGGAATGTCGTCGAAGGGCAGCGCCGTCCCGCGCGCAGTAGGCGTCCCTGCCGCCGGACTGACGACCCCCTCTGCTGGTGCTGCCGGCGTGCCAGCAACGCCTGGGGGCGTCCTTGTCGCCATTTCCTGAGCCGGAGTCTGCGTCGCCTCAGCGGTAACAAGCCCTGTCATCGCCATTTGCGTAGCACGCTCAGCTACTGCCGCCACATGCTGCTCATACGCCGAATCGCGGAAGGGGTAGCGATACAGGTCGCCCCAATACAGCACCCACTGGTAGGACTCCAGCGCCCGTGCAGGCTCATCCAGCGCCTCGAGGATGAGCGCGCGAACGTATTGATCCATCGCATCATCGCGCACAAGCAACGCCTGCGCATTGTCGTTCAGGGCCAGCCGCAGCGCCAGCCGCCCCTGCCCCGCCGCTGTTACGCCCCGCTGCATGATCTGGTGATACTGCGCCTGGGCGCGGTAGGAATACGCATCGGCCCGCTGCGCTTCCTGCGGAAGCTCGGTGATGAATGCATCCGACAACAGAGCCAACATGCCGGAGTAATCGCAGCTTAGCTCGTCTGGGTACAGCGAGCATGTCTCGACGAACATCTGCGCCTGCCACAGCCGATACTCCGGGTTATTGGGGTTCAGCGCCACAAGCTGGCTCAGCCAGCCCTGGGCTGCGCTCAAGTCACCCTTGTGCAGGGCAATTGTGACCAGGCGCTCGATCAGCGCCACATCCCCTGCCCCAGAGCCAAGTGCCACCGCTTTCTCAAAGTCGTCGTAGGCGTCCTCTAGCCTGCCGGAACTGTAACATAACTCGCCGCGCAGCGCGTAGGCGCGCTGAATAACTGGCTCTGCACTCTCCGGCAGGCTCGCTGCGTTGTCCAAGATGCGAGTCAGGGCGGTCTCCGCCATGTTGAGGTTGCCCTCGCCCAATCGCGCCTCAGCCAGGTACAGGTACCCCGCTGGCTCTCCTGGATAGTAGAGCAGCAGCGTTTGTGCGCTGCGCACGCCCAGGCCGTAGTATTGCATCCGGCGCTCGCCGGGCTGGGACTGCGTTGCCAGGCGCAAATAGGCGTCAGCCTGTAGCTTGAGCGCGGGCAGCAGGGCCGGGTCAAGAACCAGCGCCCGGCCAAGGTGCTCCAGCGCGCTGGCCGGCTGTCCGTCTGCCAGCTCAATCTCGGCAGCCATGATCAGCAGATTCAGGTCGTTGGGTCGGTTCACCAGGGCGGGCATAACGGTTCCGCGTGCCGCAGCAAAGTCACCGCGCGCCAACTCCACCCGCGCTTTCGTCAGCACTGCCGGGATCAGCCGGCTGTCCTGCGCCAGTGCCTGGGCTGCTAGGTCAAGCGCCGCAGTGGAACGGTTGTCTTGCAGATAGCGAATCTCGGCCAGCCCTGCCAGCAGAACCGGCTCCCCTCGGCACGACGTAAAGCCCCGCTCCGGCTCGTAGTTCTGCGCCCACTCCAGGAGCGCGGTTGCCTTCTGGTAGTCGCGCAGGGCGGCCAGGCTCAGCGCCTCATAATAGACCAGGACGGCATAGCAGTGTGGCTCTGACCGCTCACGCTCCTCCTGCAGCATCGTCTGCGCTGTCTGGTAGTCTCCCATCCAGTAATGCGCCACTGCTTCCTCAACCAGACGGGCGACGCTCGCATTGACACGGGGGTAAATCTCGGTTGGCTCAGCCAGCGCAAAGGGATCGCCCCGCACAAGACCAGGCGGGAC
>Ga0334890_1003809_pt1 | contig 14652 bp, 12 predicted proteins | sample GraSluR1_MG_3_FD_207220 | JGI IMG/M metagenome (GOLD analysis project Ga0334890, IMG submission 207220) | Sludge microbial communities from methane-producing bioreactor in Wageningen University, Netherlands - Granular Sludge_31_08-R1 | ecosystem: Engineered > Bioreactor > Anaerobic >... | reverse complement strand
CGGACAGGAAGATTTTGGAGGAGTTTCTCGCCGCGTGCCGCAAGCGGGGCTTCTGCGAGGAGGTGGAGGAAAACGAGGAGGGCATTCGCTGCGTAGGGGCCGCCGTGCTCGATCTGCGGGGCTACCCGGTGGGCGCCGTCAGCGTGAGCGCCCCGGCCTACCGTTTCGACGACAAGGCCTCTTTGGCGATGGGGGAGCGAATCCGGGAGACGGCATCGGCGATCTCCCGCGAGCTGGGATACAGGGGGTAAAACTCATGGAACGGGTAGACGCTCTTGTAGGACGCCTGGAACGATGGATGCTGATTCTTCTTCTGTCGGCGATGGTGGTGCTGGGACTCCTCCAGATCATCAGCCGGTTCGTCATCAAGGCGCCGATCACGTGGTCGGAAGCCCTTCTTATGTACATGTTCGTCTGGTTCAGTTTCATCGGCGCCAGCCTCGCCGTAAAAGAGCTGGCGCACTTCGAGGTCGAGATTTTCATGATCCGTCTGCCGCTGCCGCTGCAGAAGACGATCGCCGTCGCCGTGTACGGCTTGATCTTCGCCTTCGCCGTCTTCATGGTGTGGAAGGGGGTTTTCCTGGTGAAGCTCAACCAGAGACAGCTCATGGCGATGATGCCCTTTACGATGAGCGTCCCCTACGCGATTCTGCCGCTGAGCGGCGCGTGCATGGCGTTGCATTCGCTGAAGCATATCGTCGGCCTCGTCGGCCGTCATTCTTCGAAGTGGAGGGATTGACATGGCCGCCACTATTTTCGCGGTTTTCACGCTGCTGCTCGTCATCCGTATGCCGGTCTCCTTTTCACTGGCCATTTCGGCGGCCGTGGCCCTCGTCTTCGCGGGGAGCATGGACCCGCTCATCGTCGTTCAGCGAATGTACACCTCGGTGGAGTCGTTCTCCCTGATCGCCATCCCGTTTTTCATCCTCTCCGGAGGGTTCATGGAGCACGGCGGGATCTCGCGCCGCCTGATCTCCTTTTCGTCGAGTCTCGTCGGACACATAAAGGGCGGACTCTCCATGATCAGCATCGTGGCGGCCATGTTCTTCGCCGGAATCTCCGGCTCGACCGCGGCCGACACCGCCGCCGTGGGCAGCGTGCTCGTCCCCGCGATGGAGAAGAAGGGCTACGGCAAGGATCTGGCGACCAGCGTGGTGGCGACTGCGGGGGCCATCGGCATCATCATCCCTCCGAGCATTCCGATGATCATCCTCGGCATCACGGGGAGCATCTCCATCGGCGGGCTCTTCCTCGGCGGCGTCTTCCCCGGCATCCTGATGGGGCTCGCCCTGATGACCACCAGTTTTCTCTTCGCGAAACAACGCAATCTGCCTTCGGAAGAACGCGCCACGTGGAAAGAACGGTGGTATGCGTTCACGGATTCCATTCTTGCCCTGATGACGATGGTCATCATCATGGGCGGCATCCTTTCGGGCGTCTTCACCGCGACGGAGGCGTCCGTGGTGGCGGCGTTCTACTCGTTTGTCGTAGGGCGGTTCGTCTACGGCGAGCTGAAGTGGAGCGCGATTCCCGAAATTCTGGTGAAAACGGGGATCACCACCGGCGTGGTGGTGCTGTGCATCGCCACGGCGTCGAGCTTCGGCTGGATCCTCGCGGCGGAGCAGATCCCCGGCAAGATCGCGAAAGCGGTCTTCGCCCTCTCGGAGAATCGCCTGGTCATTCTCTTCCTGATGAACGCGCTGATGCTCTTCATGGGCACTTTCCTCGACATCTCTCCGATCATCATCATCCTCGTGCCCATCCTCTTTCCGATAGCCCGTCAGCTCGGCGTGACGCCGATTCACTTCGGCATCATGACCATCGTGAACATGGCGATCGGACAGTGTACGCCGCCGGTAGGCATCTCCCTTTTCGTGGCGACGGGCATCGCGAAGGCGAAGCTCGGGGAGATTCTCGGGGCGTACATGAAGTACCTGCTCACCATGATTATCGTGCTTGCGATCATCACCGTCTTCCCGCAGATCATCACGTTCCTCCCGCAGATGGTGATGGGATTGAAGTGATTCCGCGACGGCAGGACTTCGCGTCTGTCGGATGGAGAACGAAGGGCGGTGGAAACGGGAGAGTCGTTCAGGGAAAAGAGCGCCGGAAGGATACGCCCCTCCGAAGCCGGGAGGGAGAGCAGCAGTCCACCACTGATACTCGAAGGAGGAAACCGGTATGTCCAAGAGATCGTTCGCACTTGCGCTCCTTGTGGTTTTCACGCTTGTTCTGACCGCGTCCGCGGCGTCCGCCGCAGTAGTTCTGAAACTGTCCAACGTGCTTCCCGACGGCAATCCGACGACGGAATCCCTCGTCTTCTTCGCCGAGAAGGTGAAGGAGAAGACGGGCGGCGAGGTGGAGGTGCGCCTCTTCAACAACAGCGCGCTCGGCGGGCAGCGGGAAGCCCTTGAGAGCATGCAGGCCGGCACGCTCGAGATGTGCATGGCCAACGCGGGGCCGATGGCGCAGTTCGTTCCCACCATGGACGTTCTCTCCCTCCCCTACGTCTTCCAGGGTACGGAGCATATGTTCAAGGCGCTCAACGGGAAGGCCGGAGAGATGATCAAGGCCGATATCGACAAGGCGGGATTCGTCTTCCTCTACTGGGGCGACGGCGGTTCGCGCAACCTGATCAACAACAAGAAGCCCATCACGAAGCCGGAAGACCTTAAGGGGCTGAAGATCCGCGTCATGGACAGCCGACTGATGGTGAACACGCTCAACGCGATGGGCGCCATCGCCACCCCCATGGCGCAGGGCGAAGTGTACAGCGCGCTGCAGCAGGGCGTGCTCGACGGATGGGAGAACAACCCCGTCACGCTGCTTACATTGAAACTCTACGAGGTGTCCGACTACTTCTCGTGGACGCAGCACTTCATGGTGCCCGACCTTGTGCTTATCAGCAAACAGTCGTTCGAAAAACTTTCCCCGGAGCATCGGAAAGCGATGCTGGAAGCCGGGCGCGAGGCCGAGGCCAAGCAGCGAGAGTACTGGAACGCGTTCGTGGGCAAGACGGTCGAGGAGCTGAAGTCGCACAACGTGAAGTTCAACGACGTCGACATCGCCCCCTTCGTTCAGTCCGTGCAGCCGGTGTGGGAGGACTATACGAAGAAGTTCGGAACGGAGCTGCTCGACCTCATCACGGCGGCGGCGAAGTAAAGGAACGTTCTTTTTCACGGAGGAGGGCGGCGCGCCGCGCCCCTTCCTCCGTTCTACGAAAGGCGGGAAACGTGTATGGCGAGATGGACAACGGATAAAGAGCTGTTCTCTCTGATGAAAAACGAGCTGTTTACGGCGCTTGTGGGCGATGTGCTGGACACGATGGGGCTGACGAAGCAGTTTCTTCCGCCGCGGATACGGCCTCTTCTGCCGGAGACGACGCTCGCGGGGCGGGCGATGACGGTGCTGGAGGCGGACTGTTGCGGGGCGGGGCGGAAGCCCTTCGGACTGATGTTCGAGGCGCTCGACGATCTGAAAGAGGACGAGGTGTACATCTGCGCGGGAGGCTCGCCCGACTTCGCGCACTGGGGCGGTCTGATGACCATCCGGGCGAAGCATCTGAAGGCGGCCGGAGCGGTGACGCACGGCTACACGCGCGATACGCGACAGGTGCTGGAACTTGATTTTCCGGTGTTCTCGTGGGGTACGTACGCTCAGGATCAGGGGGCGCGCGGGCGCGTGATCGACTGGCGTTGCCCGATAGAGTTCGTCAACGGCGTCCGCGTGGAGACGGGGGACCTTCTCTTCGGCGATATGGGCGGCGTCGTGGTGGTTCCGCGCGCCGCGGAGAGCGAAGTCATCGAGAAGGCGCTGGAGAAGGCCGAGGGAGAAAATTTGGTGGCGAAGGCGATCATGGGCGGCATGTCCACCGTGGAGGCCTTCGCGACCTTTGGAATAATGTAGATTCTGGCCCGAAAGGGCGGAGGTGAATGCCGTGAGAAGCGCAAAGCTCGTTGCACCCAGGCAGATCGAAATTTTCGAGGACAGGATGCCCCTTCCGGGAGAGGGAGAAGTGCTCGTCCGTGTGAAAGTTGCCGGGATCTGCGGTTCCGACCTGCATATCTACCAGGGGGAGAGAGCGGACGTGGCGCTCCCCCGGATTCTGGGCCACGAACTGGTGGGCGAGGTCGAGTCCGCCGGGGGCGGCGCGGACCGGTTCTCCAAGGGGGACAGGGTGACGATCGACCCGGTGGTGTCGTGCGGCAACTGCGTTTCGTGCAGACGAGGGTACGACAACCTGTGCAGCTCGGTCAAGTGTCTGGGGGTGCAGGTCGACGGCGGGTATTGCGATTTTATCGTCGTCCCGGAGGAGAAGGTGTACGCGCTCCCGTCCTCTCTGCCGTGGGAGAAGGCCGCGCTGATCGAGCCCTTCTCGATCGCCGCGGAGGTGCTTTCACGAAGCGAGGTTCATGAAGGGGACAAGGTGCTCGTCCTCGGCGCCGGGACCATAGGCCTGTGCATTCTGCAGGCGATGAAACTCGCCGGGGCCGAGGTGCTTGCGAGCGATTTCGTCGACGGCAGGCTGGAGAAGGCGAAGGCGCTGGGCGCGGACAGAGTGGTGAACAGCAAGACCGGCGACCTTTCGGCGGCGTTGCGCGAGTTCACCGGGGAGTTCGGCGCGGATGTGGTGATCGAGGCCGTGGGGCTTCCCCGGCTTCTGGAGGAGAGCCTCGGCTACGCCGCTCCCGGAGGACGTATCGTCGTGCTCGGTTTCAACCCGGAGCCCGCGAAGATCCCCGAGGTGCTCGTCGTGAAGAAAGAGCTGAAGATCATCGGTTCGCGGATGAACTGCCGCAAGTTCCCGCAGGTGATCGAGTGGTTCGAGAAGGGGCTGGTGAATCCGGAGCCGCTCATCTCGGCGACGTACCCCTTCGAGAAGATCAACGACGCGTTCAAGGATATTCTGCGCGATCCGCAGAAGTACCTCAAGGTGCTTATCACCTACTAATAGACGGATTGGTTACTATTCCCAGAGAGGAAGGCGAATGAACACATGATTCTGGATCTTTTCAAGCTGGAAGGCAAGACCGCCATTGTTACAGGCGCTCGCAAGGGGTTGGGCTACGGCATCGCGGAGGGACTCGCCGAAGCCGGGGCGAACATCGTCGGCGTGGGACCGATCGCCATGCCCGAGATCGAGGCGAGGGTGAAGGCCCTCGGACGGAAGTTCCTCCATGTGGAGGCCGATCTGACGTCCCAGGCGCGCATCCCCGACATCGTGGCCGAAACCGTGAGCGCGATGGGCGGCGTGGACATTCTTGTGAACAACGCGGGCATCATCCGCCGCGCCGACATTCTGGAGTTTTCCGAGAAGGACTGGGACGACGTGATGAACATCAACCTGAAGAGCCTCTTTTTCCTGTCGCAGGAGGCCGCCCGTCAGATGGCGAAGCAGGGCCGGGGGGGCAAGATCGTGAACATCGCCTCCATGCTCTCCTTCCAGGGCGGCATCCGCGTGCCGTCCTACACGTCGAGCAAGAGCGCCGTCGCGGGCCTGACGAAGCTGATGGCCAACGAGATGGCGCAGTTCGGCGTGCAGGTGAACGCCATCGCTCCGGGCTATATGGCCACGGACAACACGGAGGCCCTGCAGAAGGACCCCGTGCGGAACAAGGAGATCCTCGCCCGCATTCCGACCGGGCGCTGGGGCACTCCGGACGATCTGAAGGGCGCGGCGGTCTTCCTCGCTTCGGCGGCCTCCGACTACGTGACGGGGTACGTCGTGGCGGTGGACGGCGGCTGGCTCTCCCGATAAAAACGGCTTCACGAATACCATTATATAAGGAGGAAGAAATCGAAATGAAGAAACTGGCACTTTTCGCAACGCTCCTGCTCCTTGTGTTCGCCGGAACCGCGCTCGCGGCCGACTTCCCGGCGAAGAACATCCGTCTTCTCGTTCCCTTCGCGGCCGGCGGCGGCACCGACGCCGTCGCGCGCGCGCTTGCGGTCGCGGCGGAGAAGCACCTCGGCCAGTCCGTCGTGGTGATGAACAGAACCGGCGGTTCCGGCGCGGTCGGTATGACGGAGGGCGCGACGGCCAAGGCCGACGGCTACACCGTCACCATGATCACCCGCGAGATCGCCTGGCTTCCGCAGATGGGCCTCGCGCAGATCACCCCGGACAACTTCGACATGATCGCGCTGGTGAACGAGGACCCGGCGATCATGCTCGTCCTGCCCGATTCGAAGTTCACGTCGGTCAAGGACGTCATCGAGACGGCGAAGGCAGCTCCGGGAACCGTGAAGTTCGGCAGCACCGCGAAGCCCAACTTCTACCTCCTCGCCCTTGAGCTGAACCAGGGCGTGAAGTTCAACCAGATCCCCTACAACGGCGCGGCCGAAGCCATTCCCGCGCTGCTGGGCGGTCATGTCGAGTTCACCATGGTCAACCCCGGCGAGGCGATCTCCCAGATCATGGCCGGACAGCTGAAGCCCCTGGGCGTCTGCTCCGACGTGCGCATGGCCGGGCTTCCCGACGTGCCGACGATGACCGAGCAGGGGTATCCCATCGTCACCGGTACGTGGAGAGGCATCGCGGTTCCCAAGGGAACGCCGGAGGCCGTCAAGGCGGTCCTCGGCGCGGCGTTCGAGAAGGCAGTCGCCGAGAAGGAGTTCGTGGACTTCATGAACGGCCGCACGCTCGGCATCCGCTTCCTGAACGCGGCCGACTTCAAGACGTTCGTGGACAACGACGTGAAGGCCCTCGACGCGGTCGTGGAAGAAGTGAAAAAGCAGCAGCAGTAAGAAGACGCTTCGCTTTCGTTGCAGGACGCATCGACGCGGGGGGCGCCGGTTCCGACGGCGGCCTCCCGCCCTTTCCCCACGCTCCACAGATAACTTCGGAGGAGAATGTCACGTGAAAAAAGCCAACTACGGCATCGTACTTGTTTTTCTTTTGCTGAGCGCATTCGTGATCTACCAGGCGAACACCTTCGAACAGACCCTCATCCAGGACGATTACGTCGGCGCATCCTTTTTTCCGGAACTGCTCGCCTGGATGACCGCCGGGCTTGCTCTCGTCCTGGGATGGCTGAACTTCCGCGGCAAAATGGACGACGACGGACGGACACTCGCCGATCTCTTCCCGCGGCGGATGCTGCTCGCCCTCGTCGGGTTGGGCCTCGTCGTCGCGTACGTCATGCTCCTGGAACCCCTCGGTTTCATTCTGGCGACCATTGCGCTCAACGCGGCGCTGCTTCCGCTCTTCGGCGTGCGCAGCCCTCTCGTCCTTGCACTCTTTCCCGTGATCGTCTCGCTGTCGGTCTACGCGGTGTTCTATAAAATACTCATCGTGCCCCTTCCGGAGGGGCTCTTCTACTTCTAGGAGGCGTCGGAAATGGTTGCTCTGCTTTTGAACGGTCTTCACACCACATTCTCCCTCGCCATCTTCCCCTTCCTCGTCCTCGGCGTCGCCGGAGGCATCGTCATCGGCGCGCTTCCCGGCCTCACCGCGACCATGGGCGTCGCGGTGCTGCTTCCGCTCACGTTCGGCATGGAGTCCACCCGCGCGCTCGTCATGCTCGCGGGGATCTACATCGGCGCGATCTACGGGGGCTCCATCTCCGCGATTCTGTTGAAAACTCCGGGGACGCCCGCAGCCGCGGCCACGGTCCTCGACGGCTACGAGCTGGCACGGAAGGGCGAGGCGGCCAAGGCGCTCTCCATCTCCGCGATCGCCTCCTTCACCGGCGGCATCGTGAGCACGGTCATGCTGATCACCATTTCGCCGATACTGGCGAATTTCGCCCTCCGGTTCGGCGCGCCCGAGTACTTCGCGCTCGCCGTCTTCGGTTTGAGCATCATCGCGAGCATCTCCGGGAAGAGTCCCGTGAAGGGGCTCCTGGCGGGGATGTTCGGCCTGCTGATCTCGACCGTCGGGCTCGACCCTGTCACCAGCTTCCCGCGCTTCACCTTCGGCGAGATCAACCTGTTCAACGGGTTTGCCATCATTCCGGTGCTCATCGGCCTTTTCGCGCTTGCGGAGGCCTTCGTCCAGATGGAGAAGATCTTCGAGCCCGCGCAGGCCGTGGACACCAATTTCAAACATGGGATGGTCTCGCTCAAGGAGACGATCTCGTTGTTGCCGGTGATGATCAAGTCGGCGTTCATAGGGACGTTCATCGGGTCGATACCGGGCGCCGGGGCGGATATCGCCGCCTTCGTCAGTTATAACGAAGCGCGCAGGACCTCGAAAAAATCGAAGGAGTTCGGGACGGGGTGTCTCGAGGGCATCGCCGCGCCGGAGGCCGGGAACAACGGCGTCACCGGAGGGGCGATGGTGCCGCTGCTGACGCTCGGCGTTCCGGGAGACGCGGTGACGGCGATTCTGCTCGGCGCGCTCGTCATCCAGGGGTTGCAGCCGGGGCCGCTGCTCTTCGCGAAGAGCCCGGACATCGTGTACGGCCTCTTCTCCTCGCTCTTCGTCGGGAATATCCTGATGCTCATTTTCGGCCTGCTCGGCGTGCGCCTCTTCTGCCGCGTCGTCGAGCTGCCGAAGCGGATCATCATCCCGGTGATCGTGACGCTTTCGATGGTGGGTGCGTACTCGATGAACAACAGCATCTTCGACGTGTGGGTCTGCATCGCCTTCGGGGGTATCGGGTATATAATGCAAAAGGTGGAAATGCCGTCGTCGCCCATCATCCTCGCCGTCATTCTGGGGCCTATGGCGGAGAGCAACCTCCGCCGCGCGGTGCTGATGTACGAAGGAGGCTACTCGTTCCTTTGGACACGCCCGATCACGATCGTCTTCCTCGCGCTCGCGCTGCTGTCGCTCTATTCGTCGTACAAGCGCGCGCACGCGGCATAAATTTCGCCGGACAAAGGAGTGGAAGAGAATGAAAGTTGTCTTTGTTTCGGAGCCGCACAGCCTGGAAATCAAAGAGACGCCGACGCCCGCGGCCGGTAAGGGGGAAGTGCTTCTCCGCGTCCGCGCGGCGGGCATCTGCGGGTCGGATATGCACATCTACCACGGGACCAACCCCCTTGCGAAGTACCCGCGAATCATCGGGCACGAGTTCGCGGGGGAGATCGCGGCGCTCGGGGAGGGCGTCGAGGGATTCTCCGTCGGCGACAAGGTCGCGGTCGATCCCGTGACCAGCTGCGGAGAGTGCTACGCATGTTCCATCGGACGGCGCAACGTCTGCGAACGGCTGGAAGTCTTCGGCGTGCACAGGGACGGCGGTTTCGCCGAGTATGTCGCCATCCCCGTCGCGAATCTCCAAAAAGTTCCTTCTTCCTGGAGCTTCGAGAAGGCCGCTCTTGTGGAGCCGTTCACCATCGCGGCCAACGTCCTTTCCAGAACGGAGTGCGCGGGAAGCGACAAACTGCTGATCCTGGGGGCGGGGCCGATCGGCCAGGTGATCCTCCAGGCGGCCCGGCGGCTTGGGACGGCGTGCGCGGTATCGGACATCGTCGACGTCAGGCTGGAGAAGGCGCGCCGTCTTGGCGCGGAGCTGACCGTCAATCCGAAAGAGACGTCGCTTGAAGAGGCGATAGGAGCGTGGACCGGAGGAAAGGGCGTGCCGCTCATCGTCGACGCCGTGGGGTCGCCGGACCTCTTCCCCTCGCTGCTTCGGATGGCCTCGCCCGCGGGGCGCATCGGGCTGCTCGGCTTCTCGAAGGAACCGTCGCCCTTCGTGCAGCTCGAAGCGGTGCGGAAGGAGCTGTCGATCTTCGGCTCCCGCCTCAACCGGAACAAGTTCCCGGAGGTGATCTCCTGGTTCGAAGAGGGGCTCGTCGAGCCGGAGCTGCTCGTCTCGCACCGCTTTCCGTTCGTGAAGGCGAAAGAGGCCATGGAGTTCGTTCAGGAACACCCCTCCGAGGTCTGCAAGGTGATTCTGGAGCTCTGAAAAGAGCCGTCGAACAAGAAGACGTCTTTCGGCGCTGCACCGAAGGGCGTCTTTTTTCATGCGTTTCTTGGGGTTGCCTGCGAAAAGAAAAACGAGGATAATCATTCTCACGGAATCCAATAATAAGAGGGGTTCCATTCTATTGCGAGGAGAGATGTGTGTGAACGTGTTTGCGAATATGAAAACCAAGGGAAAAATTCTCGTTCTTGTTCTTTTTATGGCGCTCCTGCTGGGTACGGTGGGGTACACCGGCTACTACTTCAATAACCGGAGTGCGGAAAGCCTCTCGGAGGTGTACGAAGAAAACCTGCTCCCCATCACCTGGCTCTTCGACGCGCTCGTTCATGGGCAGGCGATTCAGAGCGACGTCGCGCAGATACTCCTGGCGCATGAAGCAAAGGTCCGCGAGGAACTCGACGCCGATATCGCGCGGCGGGTCGCGATCGTCGACGAGCACTATGCCAGGTACCGAAAGCTTCCTCTCGACGCCTTCGAGAAAGAGCATTTCGAGCTCGCCCTGAAGTCGCTGGAAGACTATAGAGTCGCCTGGCACAAGGCCAAGGATCTTGCCGCCGCCGACAGAGGGTACGAAGCGTACCAGACGTTCACCAATGAAGTGACCCCGCTCTTTACCGCATACCAGGCGGAGATTCGTTCGCTCGCGGAGTATGCGCAGAAAAGAGCGGGCGAGACGAATCAAGAAAATGCCGCCGAGACAGTCGCCGCTTTCCGGATCATCCTGGGAATCGCCGTCGGCGCCGTGGTGCTCGGCGTGCTCCTGGGTTTCATGGTTGCGAGATCCGTGACGAAGCCGATCATCGCCGTTACTGAACTGCTGCGGAAAAATGCTTCTTTGGATATCCGTTTCGATCAGTCGAAAGCATGGTTGCTCGGTTATAAAAAGAACGAGATTGCGGATATGGTTCAGAGTCTTGGTACGATGGAAGAAGCATTGACGGGTATTGTGCAGAAGATTTCCTCGACCTCCGAAAAGCTCGGAAGTTCCGCCGAGGAGTTCTCCGCCCTCTCCGAGGAATCGAACGCGGGAGTGGAGGAATCGCGCGCCGGGGTCGACGACGTCTCTTCCCAGATGGAGAGCCTGGCCGCCGCATCGCAGGAGATCAACGCCTCCGTCGAGGAAGTGGCGAGCGGCGCACAGTCCTCCGCGCAGAAGGGAACCGAGATGGCGAACGAGGTCGAACAGGCGCGGCTCGCCGGTGAAGAGGGGACGAAGGCGGTCGAGAAGGTTGTCCGGAGCGTCGCGAAGGTCGCCGAGGACGCGAAGAAGTCGGCGCAGGAGGTCAAGAGCCTCGGAGACCGCGCCCGCGAGATTCAGAATTTCGTCGCGCAGATCGGCGGCATCGCCGACCAGACGAACCTGCTGGCGTTGAACGCCGCCATCGAGGCCGCGCGAGCCGGAGAGGCGGGGCGCGGCTTCGCGGTGGTCGCCGAGGAAGTGCGCAAGCTCGCCGAAGAGAGCAACGAGGCGGCGAAGAAGATCGCGGAATTGGCTACGGGGATCACGAAGGATCTGGATAAAGTAGTCGCTTCTTCCGAGGGGAACGCGAAGGACTCGGTCGAGTCGAGCAAACTTGCCGAGGAGACGCGCACGACGATCGAGCGGATGATGGAGGCGCTGTCGCGTATTTCCATGGCGACGCAGGACTTGGCCGCGGTGTCGGAGGAGCAGGCGGCGTCGAGCGAGGAGATCGCGGGAGCGGTGCAGAACATCGCGTCGCGGGTGAGCGCGGCGGCCGCGTCGTCGGACATGGTGCGCGGACAGATGGCGGAGGTCGGCACGTCGGCGGAGCGCGTCGCGCAGGGCTCGGAAGAGCTTGCGGGCCTTGCCGACGAGCTGCGGAAGCTGGTCGGCGCGTTCAGGTTCGAAGACGGCGGCGAGTCGAAAGGGCTGGTCCCGGTGAAGGGCGGAAAGCGCTGAGACCGAAGGGGTTTCCTTAGTGCTTTAACGCTTTCGAAGATTGTCTTGAAGGCAGGGGGCAAATCGCGCATTCGGCGACTTGCCCCCTGCTTTTGTAAAAGACGTGAGATGCTCACTAAAGTGATGATAGCTCTAAGATATAAGAAAAGTAAAAATAGTAATAATGCAAGTTCATTGTTACACGTAGAAAAAAGCTATTATTTACAACACGGGTTTTAAAATTAGACGTTCCGGTGTAGAATAAATTAATTCATTTATCTTATTCTGCGCGTGCGCGCTCTGCGCCGTCGGGAGGTGAAATGAGGAAATACGTTCAGCGACGAACAGTTGTGCATTGCGGCAGTGAAGAAGGGAGAGGGGAAAAATATGCGGCTGAAATTGCAGGGCAGGATAGTGTTTCTTGTTACGAGCGTAGTGCTTGTTGTCTTTATGGCGATTATCGGGGGCACGACCTATTTGAACCGGAGAGAGAGCATGGAACAGGCCCGCCTGCTGGCCATGAGCCGTTCCTCCGAGTTCGCGAACCAGGTGCAGGCGCGGCTCGAGGTGGCGCTGGACACGGCGCGGACGCTGGCGCATGTTCTTGAGGGGCTGACGCAGGGCGGCGATCCGGACAGGGCGCAGGTGAACAGTATTCTGGAGAGGACGCTGCGAGGCAGCCCGGAGTTTGTCGGCGTCTGGACGTGCTGGGAGCCGGACGCCTTCGACGGGCGGGATAAGGAGTTCGCCGGGAGCGAGGGGCACGACGCAACCGGACGCTTTGTTCCGTACTGGCACCGCAGCGGGGCGAGCGTCGCGCTTGAGCCGCTTTCTGCCTACGACGTCCCCGGAGAAGGCGACTACTACCTGCTGGCTATGAAAAACGGTCGGGAGACGATTCTGGAGCCCTACGAATACGAGGTCGGGGGACGGAAAATCCTGATGACCAGTCTTGTGGTTCCGGTCGAAGTGAAGGGGAAACGGGCGGGCGTCGCGGGGATCGACATCTCGATGGACGACATCCAGAAGCTGATTGTTCAGGTGAAGCTCTACGAGAGCGGATTCGGTCGCCTTATTTCGCACGGGGGAATGGTTGCGAGTCACCCCGACGCGAAGCGCATCGGAGATATGCTCGGAGAGATCCGCGCTCCCGGAGGGGACGATGTGCTGCGCCGGATACAGAAGGGCGAGTCCTGGTTCGACGAAGCATGGTCGGAGGCGCTGAAGAGCATGACCCTGAAAGCCTACGCTCCGGTGAGGATAGGGAGCACGGGGACGCCGTGGAGCTTCGGTACGGTGATGGTGGAAGAAGAGGTCATGGCGGCCTCTCAGCGTCTTTTTATGATGACGATTCTGTTCGCGTTCGCCGGAGTCGTCGTCGTGGTCGTCGCCGTTCTGTTGATCGCCCGGTGGATCGTGAAGCCGCTTCGGCGCGTCGTCCAGCTGGCGCAGCGGGTGCAGGGGGGCGATCTGACCATATCCAGAGACGAGTTCGGTATCTCCACGCGGGACGAACTCGGCGAGATGGCCGACGCTCTGGCGGAGATGGTGGCAAGGCAGAGAGAGTCCATTCGCTCCATCGCCGCGGCGGCGGAAAAACTGGGGAACAGAGCTGAAGAATTTTCCGCCGTGGCGGAGGAGACCAACGCCGGTGTCGAGGAGTCGCGCGCGGGGGTCGAGGACGTGTCCTCGCAGATGGAGAGCCTCGCCGCCGCTTCGCAGGAGATCAACGCTTCCGTCGAGGAGGTGGCGAGCGGAGCGCAATCGTCTGCTCAGAAGGGAACCGAGATGGCCGGGGACGTGGAGCATGCGCGGCTCGCCGGAGAAGAGGGAGTTCACGCGGTCGAGAAGGCCGTCGCCAGCATCGACGGCGTCGCCAAAGACGCGGAACGTTCCGCTCGGGAGGTAAGGGAGCTTGGAGCGCGCGCACGGGAGATTCAAAGTTTCGTCACCCAGATAGGAAGCATCGCCGACCAGACGAACCTGCTCGCGCTGAACGCGGCCATCGAGGCCGCGCGCGCCGGGGAGGCCGGGCGAGGCTTCGCCGTCGTCGCGGAAGAGGTCCGGAAGCTGGCCGAGGAGAGCAACAAGGCCGCGGAGCAGATTGCGGCGCTTGCCGCCGGGATCACGAAAGAACTGGACAGCGTGATGGCCTCGTCCGAGCGGAACGCAAAAGACTCCAGGGAGTCCAGCGGACTTGCCGAAAACACGCGACTGACCATAGAGAAGATGATGGACGCCCTGTCGCACATTTCCACGGCGACGCAGGATTTGGCGGCCGTCTCGGAGGAGCAGGCCGCGTCGAGCGAGGAGATCGCCGGAGCGGTGCAGAACATCGCCTCCCGCGTAAGCGCCGCGGCGTCGTCGTCGGACATGGTGCGCGAGCGGATGTCGGAAGTGACCGCCGCGACGGAGCGCGTGTCGCAGGGCTCCGAGGAACTCGCCGGGCTTGCCGAAGATCTGCGGAAGCTGGTCGGCGCGTTCAAAATCGAAGGAGACGACCGGCCGAAGGGGCTTGTCCCGCTGCAGGACGGCAAAAGAAAGAACCGCTGAACATGAAAAGGGAGTTTCCGGAAGCGTTCGTTTTCGGAGACTCCCTTTTTTGTACCTTTTTCATAATCTACGGAGGAAAGGGTTGATCGTACATGTTGAAAAGAATGAAAATCGGCGGAAAACTTTCCCTTGCGTTCGGCGTCCTGCTGCTCATCTTCGCCGGAGTGGGCGCGATGAGCTGGATGAACATGAGCGGCGTACAGCGGGAGGCTCGTTCGCTGGCGGACGAGGCCGTGCCGGAGATGACCGCGGCGGCCTCCGTGCAGCAGGCGGCGCAGAGCGTGATGTACGAGATTCGGGGCTACGGCTACACCTACGAAACGCAGT
>Ga0334890_1003806_pt1 | contig 14658 bp, 15 predicted proteins | sample GraSluR1_MG_3_FD_207220 | JGI IMG/M metagenome (GOLD analysis project Ga0334890, IMG submission 207220) | Sludge microbial communities from methane-producing bioreactor in Wageningen University, Netherlands - Granular Sludge_31_08-R1 | ecosystem: Engineered > Bioreactor > Anaerobic >... | reverse complement strand
GCCGATCTTCGGGGCGGACGTGATGATCCTCGAATCTAAAGAGGAGTTTCGGATCGTCTGCACCACCGACCACGACGAGGCGAGGGGGAAGGTCTCCGAGATGATCGATTGCCTGAAGGCGCTCTCCAAGAGCTGGCCCCCCCGAGACCGGACGGAGGGTTAGTTAAGGGTTGAGTTACAGATATGGGAGCATCTGACGCTCCCAGAAGCACGAGAGAGGTTCAACATGTTATTCGAGGTCAACCCCTTCGACATAGAGATAGGACAGTACAAGGTGATGCTCAACCTGGCCGACGCCAGAGATATGGGGATGAACGCCGGCGATCGGGTCCGGGTGAAGGCGAAAGGGGCGTCGATCACCGCGATCCTGGACGTCACCACCCAGATGGTGGAGCCGGGGAGGGTCGGGATCTTCACCGAGGCCCACCGGAGGATCGGGGAGGCGAGGGAGGTGGACGTCGCCCCGGCGCCGAAGCCCGCCTCCATCAGCTACATCAAGAGGATCATGGACCACGAGAGGCTCACCGAGGATCAGATCAGGACGATCGTCCAGGACATCGTCGACAACAACCTCAGCGACGTCGAGATCTCCGCCTACCTCACCACCCTCTACATAAGAAACTTCGACTCCCAGGAGACGGAGTGGCTGACTAGGGCGATGATCGATACCGGCGAGCGGATCCACTTCGACACCCATCCCGTCGTCGACAAGCACAGCATAGGGGGGGTCCCCGGAAACAAGGTCTCCCTCCTGGTGGTCCCGATCGTGGCGGCGGCGGGGCTTCTCATCCCCAAGACCAGCTCGAGGGCGATCACCGGGGCGGGGGGGACCTCGGACCTGATGGAGATCCTAGCCCCCGTGGAGTTCTCCGCCGATGAGATCAAGGAGATCGCCGAGAACGTCGGCGGCATCCTCGCCTGGGGCGGCGCGACTAATATAGCCCCCGCCGACGACAAGCTGATCAAGGCCGAGTACGCCCTCACCATCGACCCCTACAGCCAGATGCTGGCGTCGATCATGTCGAAGAAGGGGGCGGTCGGCGCCGACTCGGTGGTGATGGACATGCCAGTGGGCCCAGGAACGAAGCTTCCGACGGTGGACGCGGGCAGGTCCATGGCCAAAGACCTCATCGATCTTGGGGACCGACTGGGGATCAGGGTCGAGTGCGCCATGACCTTCGGCGGCTCGCCGGTGGGGAGGACGGTGGGCCCGGCCCTGGAGGTGAAGGAGGCGCTCACGATGCTCGAGAGCGGCCAGGGCCCCAACAGCCTCCGGGAGAAGAGCCTATCTCTCGCCGGGATCCTCCTGGAGATCGGATGCTCCGCCGGGATGGGCTGTGTCGCCGCCCGGGGAGAGGGGAAGGCGATGGCCGAGAGGATCCTCACCAGCGGCAAGGCCCACCAGAAGATGATGGAGATCATCGAGGCCCAAGGGGGAGACCCCACCATCAAGAGCAGCGACATCGAGATCGGAGAGCACAGCCGGGATATCCTCGCCCCGACGACCGGCTACGTCATCTCCTTCAACAACAAGAGGATCGTCGAGATTGCGAGGAACGCGGGGGCTCCCGCCGATAAGCAGGCCGGGGTCCGGATCCACAAGAAGATGGGGGAGGTGGTGAAGAAGGGGGAGCCGCTCTTCACCATCTACTCGAGCAAGGACTGGGAGGTCGAGCGGGCCTCCAACGACGCCCTGCGGGATATGCCCATCGTCGTCGAGGGGATGCTCCTCGAGAGGTATCCGAGGTACTCCCAGATCTAGGCCTCGAGGAGGAACGTTTTATAAGGGCCGCGGGAAGACCGGAAAGCCATGTTGGTTTCCGTCATCTATCACGAGGATTTCGGGTCTAAGGGCCACAGCGTCCTGAAGCACCGGATCCGCCCCTCCTTTGAGGCCCTGAAGAGGTCGGGGCTTCTGGAGGGCTCCGACGTCCAGGTCTTCGAGGCGGAGCCCGCCCCCCTCTCCCTCGTCGAGGGGGCCCATACGCCAGAGCACATGGAGAGGATGAGGACCGAGCCCTCCGAGAGGATGTACTACGACGTCGCCCTCCTCTCAGCGGGGTCCGTCCTAAAGGCCGCGGAGATGGTGGCGAGGGGCGAGGCCCGCCACTCCTTCGCCTTCACCGGGACCGCAGGCCACCACGCAAGCCCCGGGAGCTGCTGGGGGTTCTGCTACTTCAACGATGTAGCCATATCGATCCTGAGGCTCCGAGAGATGGGCCTTGCGAGGTTTCTGATCGTCGACGTCGACCCCCACTTCGGGGACGGGACGAGGAACTTCTTCGGCGCCGACCCGAACGTCTATCACATAAACTTCAACCACCAGCAGAGCTCCAACTTCGACGGCGAGCTGAACAACTACGACATCGGCATCGGCTTCGATGCCGAGGACGAGCAGTTTTTGAGGGAGCTTGCCGGCAGCATGGAGATGGCGAAGGACTTCGACTTTGAGATCTGCTTCGTAGTATTCGGCCACGACTCCCACGCCGACGACTACGGCGGCTTCGAGCTGACAGTTGCCGCCTACCCCAAGATGGCCCGAATCATAAAGGAGGCTGTTGGGGAGAGGTCCATCGTCTTCGTCCTCAGCGGGGGCTCCGTCCCTGAGGTGGCCGCCAGGGCCATCCCCGAGGTTATCGCCGTCCTGGCGGAGAGGTGATCTGATGAGGATCGGCTCAGGCTGCTACAGCTGCATCCTCGACCGGGCCAAGTTCGAGGCCGACCTCCTCTTCTCCGACGATGCCGAGAAGATGGAGGCCATGGAGGAGCTCCTCGACTTCATCGTCTGTCATAAAAGAGAGGTCCCCTCGGTGGTGGGGACCGAGAGGGAGAGGATCATGAAGAGGAGGAGCAAAAACCCCGACCCCTATCGGGAGATGAAGGCCGAGAGCAACCGGGTGGCGACCGCCCTCCTCCCCCTGACGGAGAGGTTTTACGACCTGTCCGAGGAGAAGCTGGAGGCCCTGATCAGGATCGCCGCCGCCGCCAACTCCATGGAGTGGGGGGTGAAGGGGCACGACTTCGACGTCGACTCCTTCGAGGAGGTCTTCTTTGACACCCTCAAAGAGAACCTCGACGGCGACCTGGAGGAGGCCCGCCGACGGATAGACCGTTTCAGTAGGGTCCTCTACCTCACCGACAACGCCGGGGAGGTGGTCTTCGACCTCTTCGTCATCGGTAAGCTGGAAGAGATGGGGAAGGCCGTCGTCATCGGACCCAAGACCGAGCCCATATTAAACGACGTCACCTCCGATGAGCTTAGATCGATGACCACCCTCCCCCTGGAGCCTACGGGCCCCGTCATCGGCCTCTCCCTGGAGGAGGCGAGGCCCGAGCTCCTCGACCTCCTCATGGACGAGGGGGTCCTCGTCATCGCCAAGGGGATGGGAAACTTCGAGACGATGACCGAGTTCGACGATATGCTGGCGGGGAGGCTGATCTACGTCATGAGGGCCAAGTGCGATCCCGTCGCCGATGCCCTGGGAGTCCCCCGGGGGAGCCTGGTGGTGAGGGCGGTCTAGGCCCGGAGACGCCATCGGGTCATGCATACCCCGCCGGATCCTCCTCATCCCGACGACGACGCTTCGATTCCCCGTCCTCCCCATCCTTCGGCTCCTCCTGACGGCTCCAGCCCAGGACCTCCGTCGAGATCTCGAGCCCCAAGAGGTCGCTTGTGGCCCCGATCAGGTTCTCGGCCGCCGCCAGGTCGACGGCCTTCTCCCCATCGGTCTTCCCCATGAGGCAGACGCCCCGGATCCCGTAGAAGGGGCAGAGGCCGACGAGGATCCCGTTGAGGCCTCCGACGATCCCGCTTCGGAGGAGGGTGACGCCACCCCCTTCCAGGGCGAGGGCGAGGTCGGGATCGGTGGCGACGCCGTAGACCGTATCCTCGGAGGTTCCGACGTAGGCGGCGAGGGTCACTAGATCCGTCACCTCGTAGGAGGCGAGCGCCTTCAGGATCTCTCCCGCCAGGTTGTACATATGGGGCGGCTTCAGGGGCTGGGCGTCCCCGCAGAGGATTATCAGGTCATCCCGACCCTCCGGGGCCTTCAACTCCACCTGGAGGGCCCTCGCCAACCCATCCTCCACCGGGACCTCGGGGGGGAATCCGGTGGAGACCATCAGCTGGAAGGTGATCGACTCCAGGGCGGCTGCTATGTAATCTGCCGCCACCTTACCGACGCTGCCGATGCCGGGCATGCCGCCGATGCAGACGCAGGGTCCGAAGATCTTCTGGGACATGGTGGAGGTCGCCCGGGCTCTATCAGTGCCCTACAGCTCTGATGATCCAGTTCACGGGCACCATCTCCTCCGATTCGTCGATGGCGACCTCCGCCAGGAAGATCTCCCCCGTCTGCAAGTCGTAGAAGTAAGAATCTCCCTCGACCTCGTGAAGGTCCACTCCCACCGCGACGGCTCCTCGATCATAGAAGCAGACGTAGAAGTCGCCGTTAATGGGTATGAAAGGAACTTCGATGACGCTGATCCCCGGCTGTCCCTGATTGGCGAAGTATGGTAGATGGGAATCAGTGAACCTGTAGAGGAGGTTCAGGTTCTCATCCCTGATCTCCATGCTTATTATCCGATCTTCAGGAAGCGTACCATTCTCACCATACGGGACCAAGCTCCAGATCTGGACACCGTCCAGGGTCCAGCTCGGCCTCGGCGGCGTGAACCTGACCGCTTCTGCAACCTTCAGATATCCCGGGCTGCGATAGGTGGCTACGTTCACTATGGTTTCATTTCCGCTGTCCTGGATCAGAAGATCCTGCGAGACCTCTTGGGCGATAGAAGGTCCAACCAGAGATAGGACCGCAAAGCAACATAAGGCCGCGAGAAGTGAACTAGTCTTCTTCAAAGGATCACCATCCTCAATTAGATCGCCGGATATATAGATGATGCCGCAAGGTCGGACTCCTCAGATTTCAGCATATCTCGAGCTTCGGCGGCGAAGGGGGGCTGGCCCGGGCTCAACCCCAAGAACGGGGCTGACGGCCAGACCTCCCCTAACCCCTCCCCATCCTTTCTCCCACCATCACTATTGGAGCGGCAAGGTGCCGGTGTGGCGGAGGTTCTGCCTCACCATGGGCCACTCGTGATCTCCGAAGGCGCCGGAGATCTCCCAGATGTATATCCTGCCGTCGTCAGACCCCGTCACCATCTCGAGGACGCCGTCACCCTCCAGGTCGGCGATCGCCGGGGTCGTGTCGACGTTCCCCAGGGTGACCTTGGGAAAGCCATCCACCTCTGTTCCGTCCAGCCTCCAGGCGTGGACCCGGTTGTCCAGGGAGCCTCCTATGATCTCCTGCTGGCCGTCGCCATCGATATCCGCCAGGGCGATGTTCTTGACATAACCGCCGGTCTGGATGGGGAAGCCGGGATGATCGGAGCCGTCGCTCCTCCAGAGGTAGAGCCTGCCGTCGGTGGCTCCACCCACGATCTCGACCTCCCCGTCACCGTCCACGTCCCCTGCGGCGATGAAGCTGTCCTGGAGAGACCCTGTCGTCTTCCGCGGAAACCCCCTGTAATCCTCCCCCACCCGGGTCAGGGCGTAGAGACCGTCGCTGGCGCCGATGACTATCTCGAGGCTGCCGTCGCCGTCCAGGTCCGCGAGGATCGGAGACGAGTATCCTATGGCGCTGCCGGAGAGGTCGGTGAGGGAGGGGCTGCTCAGGTCGACGGGGTATCCCAGCAGAAGGGATCCCTGGCCGTCGACGGCGTAGACCTGGCCGGTGTAAAGCCCCAGGAAGATCGCCAAGATGTCCGTCCCCATCTTCGAGGAGCCGATGACGCTATCCAAGAGACCGTCGCCGTCCAGGTCTCCGATGGCGGGAGAGGACCAGACGGAGTTGGAGGTGATCAGCGGATAGCCGCAGACGGGGGATCCGTCTCCGTTGAAGGCGTATATCCCCCGGTCGGTCGACCCCACCACCACCTCGAGGCCGCTGTCGCCGTCCAGGTCTCCGATGGCGGGAGAGGACCAGACGGAGTTAGAGGTGAGCCGGGGAAAGCCGGAGAGCTCCTCGCCCCGGCCGTTCCAGGCGTAGAGCCTGCCGTCGTCGGAGCCGACGACGATATCCAGGAGACCGTCGCCGTCCAGGTCTTCGACGGCGGGGGAGGAGCGGATGTAGTCTTCGGCCCTCTTAGGGAAGCCTGTCACCTTCGAGCCATCCCGGTTGAAGACGTAGAGCCGCCCCTCATTCGTCCCCACCACGATCTCCAGCTCCCCGTCGCCATCGATATCCGCGAGGGCTGGGGAAGACCAGACGGGGCTGGAGGTCTGAATCCATTCTCCGGTCACGCCCTCGTCGATGGGGAGGAGCCTGAAGGAGCCTATGAAGCTGTCGAAGTAGAGGAGGTTGGCCCTCCTGAAAGCCGACTGCTCCGCCCTGCAGGAGATGTGGTAGATCAGGTCGTCGCCGTTCAGAAACACGTCTCTCATGATGATGGAGGTAGATTCGTCCTCCAGGAGGTACTCCTTCTCCAGGGACCTGACGCCGTTTAGATCTCCGGCGGCGGACTTCATCACCTCAAAGTTTTCGCTCGACTCTTGGTAGCCCGATTCGGCCCGGGAGGAGAACCTCTCCAGAGAGAGGCCCCTCTTCTCCGAGGCCCCCACCAGGATCGTCATCACGCCGGAGGCGGAGAACTCGACGACGGGGTCCTCCACCCCTGAGGTAATGTCCTGAGGGAGGAGGTTGATATCCAGCTCCCTCGGGTACTCTGCCGAGAAGCCGAACTCCAGGCTTTCGAACTCCTCGGTCTGGGAGCTCGCCGGGTCGATCAGGGCCGCGGAGAGGGCCAGGATCAAGAACGCATATCCACGATTGATCATATATTCACTTCCAGGTTGCTCAGGTTAACCAGGCCCCACCCGCAGATCTCGTCGGGGCCGAGCGGCCCCAGGTCCGTGGCGCTCTCCAAAAGGACCCTCCTGACGTCCAGGTCGGGATCGTCCTTGAAGAGCTCCAGGACCAGGGCGGCGCATCCCGCCACAAAGGGGGCAGCGGCTGAAGTCCCCACGAACCCCTCGGTCGCGTAGGAGGAGGTCGTCACGTTGTCCGGGGCCATCAGATCGGGTTTCTGACGGCCGTCCGCGGTGGGGCCCCGGGAGCTGTAAGGCTGGATCTCCAGGGTGGATATGTTGATCGCCCCGACGGTGACGACGTTTCGGCAGCATCCCAGGATACCGATGCTGGTATTTGGGACCTGGTGCTCATCGAGGTCGCAGGTGGTGAAGAGGTGGAGCCGACCGGGATGATCGGCGCCGTCGTAGCTCCGGATCTTTATCTGATAGGTTCCGCCCCTGGGGGCGACGAGGCGGATCGTCTCCACCGGCTTTTGGCCCATGTATCCCCTCTGGGGGTTGTCGGAGACGGACCGCCCCCGGCCAGGATGATCGAGGCGGAGGTCGTAATCGAGGGCCGCAGCCTCCCAATCGTCCTTCCAGCTGAGCCAGATGGAGACTTCTTTCCCCCTCTCCAGAGTGAGGTTGATGCTCTCGTCCTCCGGCGAGAAGTTGAGATAACCGTTGCCGTCGGGATCTTTGAACTCGCCGGACCAGTGGCAGAGCGCCTCGTTTCCGGCGGCATTGATCCAGAGGGTCCCGTTGGAGGTCATCTTCTCGACATCCTGGCAGACGGCGTCCTCGCCGTCGAACCCCCCGAAGGGGAAGTCCGAGGAGCAGGATACGATGTCGATCCTCTCCTCCAGCTCCAGGAGCCTCTCCACCGCCCGGGCTGCCCCCTCCTCGGTGATCCCCACGTCCACCAGGTAGATCTTGACCCCCGGGGCTATCGAGGAGATCAGCTCGGCGCAGGCGATCCCGTGGACCTCATCCTTGCCGTAGCTCTCATCATCGTAGAGGGTGACGATATCGGCGTTGAGCTTTCCGGCGGTCTCGGGGTCGCAGTAGAACTGGCTGTCCAGGAGGGCGATTGTCAACCCCCGACCCGTGATATTCCGGGCGTGGAGGGCGGATATCCCCGTAATATCCATCATCCACCGGAGGGAATGGGAGTCCAGAACCGGCTCAGATCCCTCCTCGTCCATAGATCCGTCTATACCCATCGATCCGCCTTCGTCCGACAAAACACATCCTAGGGGGGTCTTGCCGTCGTCCCTTGCGCCGATCTGAGGAGAGGACAGAGCTTCTCCCTCCGCCGGGGCAGGGCCAGTTCCGGAGGCGAGGAGGCCTCCGTAAAGGGCCCGACCATCTCCATCGCAAATCCCGGATGTTGATGGAGAGGCGAGGATCGCCAGAGCTGAAAGACAGATGAGTATAAACGATATAAGTCTCATGGGTGCCGTCACGTCCGTCTTAATTTCAATTCAATGATAAGGGAGGTATCTTATATAAGAATATCCTCATAGATCTCCTTTTGCCGCGTATACCTTTGTTATGGGATCCGAGCTGACCTTCTCAATTTCTATGAAGTTCGGGGGGCCTGGAAAGGGGGTCTGCCCGCCGAAGATCCCGAACCTCGGCCATCCTCCTCCAACCCGGAGGAGAGGACGAAAAAAGGATCTACCAGGCCCCCCATCCCCCACCCATGCGAAGCTTCGTAGTGGTGGGAAACCTCGCGACGACGACGCCGGACTTCTCCCTTGAGGATATCCCCGGCACCTCAGGACGGATCGACATCCTCTGCCGTTGCATCAACTCGGCCTTCGTCCTCTCCCACGGGATCCGAAGGGACGTCCAGATCTACCTGATCCTCCGAGGAGGCGGTGCCCCAAAAACCGTTCTGCTTCAGGGGCGGGACCTCCGCCACCTCAACCCCGACGAGAGGACGACGGCGGCGCTCCTGAAGAAAGCCCTCGCCCTGGAGGCGGACTTTGCCTGGACGAAGTCGACGCCGGGGATCTCCGTCCGGGCCGGAGACCTGGCGGACCTCCCGATCCGGGCCGAGGGGAGGACCTACTATTTAAGGGAGGACGGATCTGACCATCGAGGCCTCCCCCTGGCTGGAGACGGGACCTTCGTCCTCGGAGACCACATCGGCCTATCGGAGGAGGACGAGGCCTTCCTCGCCGGCCTGGGGGCTGAGATCGTCTCCGTGGGGCCGAAGAGCCTCCACGCCGACCACTGCATCGTCCTATTAAATAACGAGCTGGACCGGAGGGAGGGGCCGTCCCACCCGGCCGGAGGACGAGAGAGGGCGACGAAGGGGGACGAATAAAGAGAAGGGACGAAGAAGAGACGCGTCAGCATGAGCACGATTGATAAGAATAAAGAGGTCGCCGACCTCGCGGAGGGGGCGAGGAGGATCCTCCGCCTCGGCCCCATCTGCGACAGCTGCCTTGGCCGGCAGTTCGCGATGCTATCGACGGGCTTGACTAACGCCGGGAGGGGGGAGGCGATAAAGACCTTCCTCTCCATGGCCGGCTCCATGGACGAAGGAGGCCGGGAGATCCTGGAGGAGCTCGGCCCAAGCTCGAAGAGCGCAAGGCTGAAGCTTGGCCTTCCGGGGGAGGGCGAGAGGTGCTGGGTCTGTCTCGGGGAGATGGAGCCGGCGAGGCTCGACCGGTGGGCCGAGGCCGCCGAGAGGGAGCTTCGCCACCTCGAGCACGAGACCTTCCTCGTTGGCACCAGGATGAGCGGCCTCCTCGCCGAGAACGAGGAGCTGATCCTCGCGGACGGCGGCTCCCGCCACGCCGAGCCGATGAAGTCGGAGCTGAACCGCGAGGTGGGAAAGAGGATCGCCGAGAGGACGGGGAAGGCGACGAGCTTCACCTCTCCCGACGTCCTCGCGGTCCTGGACCTGGAGGAGGGAGCGGTGGAGGTCCAGGTCTCCTCCCTCTACATCCAGGGGAGGTACAGAAAGCTCGTCCGGGGCTTTCCCCAGACGAGGTGGCCATGCCGCGATTGCGGCGGGAGTGGCTGCGAGGCTTGCGGCTTCACCGGCCGGAGGTATCAGGAGTCGGTGGACGAGCTGATAAGAGACCCCATCATCGAGGCGGCCAGGTGCGAGGACACCGTCTTCCACGGCTCGGGGAGGGAGGACATCGACGCCCGGATGCTGGGGACGGGACGGCCCTTTGTGGTGGAGGCGGTCTCCCCCCGGGTGAGGACCCTCGATCTCGCCCGCCTCAAAGAGGAGATAAACCGACGGGCCTCCGGGAAGGTGGAGGTGAGCGAGCTCGAGTTCACCGGGAAGGATACCGTCGAAGGGCTGAAGAAGGCCCTCTTCGAGAAGAGCTACTCGATGGTGGTGGAGCTCGGAGAGGAGGTACCAGAAGAAAAGCTTAAATCAGTTCTGGACAAACTGGTCGGCTTGGTTGAACAGCGCACCCCCACCCGGGTATCTCACCGCCGGGCCGACCGGGTCCGGAGGAGGGAGGTCCTCGAGATGAGGCTTGATCAGCTCTCGGGGAAGACCGCGAAGATGACCCTCCGGGGGACGAGCGGCCTTTACGTAAAGGAGCTGGTCAGCGGAGACGGCGGAAGGACGAAGCCGAGCCTCTCGGGACTCCTCGAGGTCGAGGCGAGGGTGGCGGAGCTGGACGTTATAAACGTAGGTGGAGAGGCAGATGCCCAAGTCACACGGAATACGGAAACGGACTAGAGATAGGCTGAGCAAATCGGTCAGAGAGCGGGGGATCTCCCCCGTCAGCAGGGCGATCCAGGACTTCGACGATGGCCAGATGGTCCACATCATCCTCGACCCGAGCATCCACAGGGGGATGCCGAACCCCAAGTTCCACGGTAAGACCGGCAAGGTATTGGGCCGAAGGGGGAGGGCTTACGTCCTGGAAGTGAGGGACGGAAACGCCAAGAAGACGGTGGTATCCCTTCCGGAACATCTGAAACCCCAGAATTGAGATGATCGTCAAGAGCATTCTGAGCGAGGATCTGATGACCCTCGCCGAGGTGAAGGAGGCCCTGGAGGAGATAAGGCTCCGGAGGGCCGAGGAGCCGGAGGAGCTCGGCTACGAGCTGAGAAGGGCGATCAAGCACGCCGAGATCTTCTCTAAGGGCGAGGCGGCCGAGAGCAGAAAGATGGTCGAGGAGCTCATGGGGCTGGAGAAGATGACCAATGAGATCGCGATCAAGATCGCCGACATCCGGCCAAAGACCAAGGACGAGATCAGGGCCCTCTACGCCAAGGAGAGGTTCACCCTCCTGGACGAGGACCTGGACGCGATCCTCGACGTGGTTCTGAGAGGATGACCATCCGATTGTGAGGACGAACAATGACCTCGGAGAGACCCCCACGGCGCGAAGAGATAGCTTGGGTCTTGGATTACCTCCCCTACGGGCACGTATCCGACTCCATGGGCAGGTTTCAGAAGAGGCCCCTCATCCAGGGGGTGGGGGAGAGGGACTTCGTCCTGATGGAGATGGCCCCCAAGGAGGGGGCGGTCCCCGAGATAGGCGTCATGGTCTCCCTGGTGGGAAAAGACCGGCCTATCGTCGACCGGGTCAACCGGAGGATCGGCTACGAGGAGCTCTCCCAGGGGGCGAGGGTGGAGCTACCCTACGCCATCCAGAAGATCGTCCTGGATAAGGAGGCGTACTACCTCCGCTTCTTCAACGAGGCGGGGCCGCTTACGACGAGGATGCACGCCCTGGAGCTTTTGCCCGGGATCGGCAAGAAGCTGATGTGGGCGATCCTCAACGAGCGGAAGAAGGGGCCCTTCAAGAGCTTTGAGGAGCTCTCCGAAAGGGTGAAGGGGATCTACAACCCCGAGAAGCTTCTCGCAAAGCGGATCGAGGACGAGATCGCCGACGACCGGATCAAGTACCGGATCTTCACCGCGGACCCGCGCCGGAGATGAGCGGGACGCCCAATCCAGCGGGCCCTGGATTTTCAGCATACGATTTTTCTAGGGGACCGGAGCCTTGAAGAAGCTCGGCCAGCATTTTCTCGTCGATCGGCGGGTTCTCGACCGGATAGGCGATTACGCATCCCTCTCCGAAGAGGACAGAGTGCTGGAGATCGGGCCGGGAACCGGAAACCTCACCCGCGTCCTCTCGGAGCGGGCGGGGACGGTCTTCGCCATCGAGGTCGACCCGGCCCTCGCGTCGTCCCTGGAGGGACGCTTTAGCAACGTCTCGGTTTTGAGAGGCGACGCCCTGAAGGTCCCCCTCCCCGACTACAACAAGATCGTATCGAACCTCCCCTACCAGATCTCATCGAAGATCACCTTCAGGCTCCTGGAAAGGCCCTTTGATCTCGCGGTTCTGATGTACCAGAGGGAGTTTGCAGAGAGGATGGTGGCAAGGCCTGGGACGAAGGAGTTCGGCAGGCTCACCCTCAACGTCGCCCTCCGCGCCGAGGCCGAGATCCTCGAATTCGTTCCCAGAGGCGCCTTCCGGCCGATGCCCGCGGTCGAGTCGGCGATCGTCCGGCTTCGGCCCCGCGAAAGCCGGATCCCCGTCGACGAGAGGGTATTTGACGACCTCACCCGGACCCTCTTCTCCATGAGGAGAAAGAAGGTGAAGAGGTCCCTCGCCGCCATGAGGATCTCTCCCGCCGTTCTTTCGCGAATCGATCCCGACCTTCTGGAGAAGAGGCCCCAGGAGCTATCCCTGGAGGAGGTCGTAGATCTCGCGAGGGCGGCGTCCGAAAATTGACCTTGAGGCCATCACTCATCGCCAGCAAAAGCCTCGATTTTTTATACTCAACACGCCATCCCGAAAGGGATGATAGCATCTGTTGAGCGCTCGCAGGTCGCGGGCGAGATCTCAGTCCCGCCCTCCAAGAGCTACACCCACAGGGCGATAGCCATCAGCGCCCTGGGACCGGGCGGCCTGGTGGCTCGGCCGCTCCTCTCCGCCGACACCAGGGCCACCATCAACGCCTCCGAGGCCTTCGGGGCCCAGATCGAGGGGCAGGAGACGGAGCTTTCGGTGATCGGTGTCGGTGGAAGGCCCAATACGCCCGAGAACGTCATCGACGTCGAGAACTCCGGAACCACCCTCCGGATCATGGCCGCAGTGGCGGCCCTCACCGAGGGAGCCGTCCTCACCGGCGACGCCTCCATAAGAAGGAGGCCCAACGGCCCCCTCCTCAGGTCCCTTCGCGACCTGGGGGCCGAGGCCTTCTCGATAAAGAAGAACGACTGCGCACCCCTGGTGATCCGAGGAAGGCTCCGCGGCGGAAAGACCGTCCTCGACGGGTCCGTCAGCTCCCAGTTCCTCTCGGCCCTTCTCATCTCCTGCCCACTCGCCGAAGGGGACACCGAGATCGAGATCGAGGGAGAGCTGAAGTCGCGCCCCTACGCCGAGATCACCCTCGAGATGCTGAAAGAGGCGGGGGCGAAGATCGAGACCGATTTCAGGAGGTTCTTCGTCGAGGGGGGTCAGAGATACGACCTGGACGGGTACACCGTCCCCGGCGACTTCTCCTCCGCCTCTTACCTTCTCGCGGCGGCGGCGGTGACGGGCTCGCATCTCACCGTCCGCGGCCTTTTCCCCTCGAAGCAGGGCGACTCGGCGATCGTCGCCATCCTCCGGGAGATGGGGGCGAAGATCTCCTGGGACCAGGAGAAGGGCGACCTCGCGATCGAGGGGCGCGACCTTGAAGGGGTCGAGGTGGACGCGAGCCTCACCCCGGACCTCGTCCCCACCATAGCCGTCCTGGGAGCCGTTGCCGGAGGAAGGACCGTCGTCAAGAACGCAGAGCACGTCCGCCACAAGGAGACCGACCGGCTCAGTGCCATGGCCGTGGAGCTATCCAAGATGGGGGCGAGGATAGAAGAGCGGCCCGACGGGCTGGTGATCGAGGGCGGAAAGCTCCGAGGAGCGAGGGTGAGCGGCCATCACGACCACAGGATCGTCATGGCCCTGACGGTGGCGGGGCTCGTGGCGGGAGATACCAGCATCGAGACTGCAGAGTCGGTCTCCGTATCCTATCCGGGCTTCTTCGAGGAGATGACCAGGATCGGCTGCCGCGTGAAGGTCCGCGAAGGGTGAGCTTGAACGCCGCCCCTCGCCCTCACCCCCTCCATAAGTCTTATGTATCAGTAGTGAATCTCAGGCTTGGATTACCGTTTGCGATCATATTCGCCCCATCGGCGCTTGCCGATGCGAGGGCGGCGTCGGACTATGATCCGGGGCTGCTCCAGAGGGCCTCCGGAAAAACCGGTGGCCTCAGATTTCTGGAGGAAATAATTTGCCAGAAGAGAATGAAGAGCTGAAACATATAGTGCGCATCCTGAACACCGACCTCAACGGTCATCAGCCCGTTCAGATGGCGCTCACCGGCATCAAGGGCATGGGCAGGCGGAACGCCCGGCTCCTCACCCAGAAGGCGGAGATCGAGCCGACTGAGACCCTCGGCATGCTCTCGGACGAGGCGATATCGAGGCTGCGAGATATCGTGGAATCGGCCCAGGACCACCTTCCCGTATGGATGAAGAACAGGAGAAAGGACCTCCTCACCGGCGAAGATAGGCACGTGATGGGGACTGACCTCGTCCTCGCCCTCAGGGAAGAGATGGACATCCTCAGGAAGACCCGGAGCTACAGGGGTATCAGGCACGAGCGCGGTCTCCGTGTCCGGGGCCAGAAGACCAGGTCCACAGGCAGAAGGGGAGCCACCGTGGGCGTCAGCAGGAAGAAGAAGTGAGCGAGGCGGGCTATTATGGGATATCCTGGCAAGTGTAGGAAGAGTTACGATACTCCGCGCCACCCCTGGGAAGCCGACAGGA
>Ga0334890_1003800_pt1 | contig 14683 bp, 16 predicted proteins | sample GraSluR1_MG_3_FD_207220 | JGI IMG/M metagenome (GOLD analysis project Ga0334890, IMG submission 207220) | Sludge microbial communities from methane-producing bioreactor in Wageningen University, Netherlands - Granular Sludge_31_08-R1 | ecosystem: Engineered > Bioreactor > Anaerobic >... | reverse complement strand
TCGCCCGCGGTCTTGATGCCGTCGAGGGCGGTGCCCACGGACATCACGTTCCCGGGGATCCCCGCGTATGCGATGTCTACCCTGAAGGGCTTGTGTCCGTGGAGGTATGTGATCCCCGGATGCAGTCCGTGGAACGCCTCGTGCAGTTCGAATGCCGCGATGCCGTACAGGCCCAGGTAAGTCTTCAATAGTACACCACCGCAGTTGGCGGCGTCCGCTATCGGATGATGTGCCACGATGGCGTCTATGCCCGTCGCCCCCGCGAGCTCGATGTGATTCTCCGTGAGCGTCATACATACCGCGAGTTTCTTTACGACCTGATCGGGGTCTCCGAACACCAGGCCCGGAGTCTCCGTCACGGCCTTACCGGGGATACCCGAGCTCTTTGTTACCACAAATCTGCTCTTCCCGCAGAAAAGGTCCGAAGCGTCCCTGCACACTCTTCCGCCGGTGATCGTGTTGAGGGCCTCGACGACATCTCTCACCCTCACCCGCTTGTCCACCTGCCGCACCCCCTATTTTGATCACTCCAAGATGATAACACAACCCGCGACCGCCGTTCAGATACTCGAATCCGCCACCAGTGCGTCAACTAGAGATCCGAGTTCCGCCGTACCCTCCATCACCACATCGTGGACCGGAGCCCTAACCGCGCGCCTCATCTCCGCCAGGAGCCGCCGGGGATCCACGAACCGCTTCTCGTAGGCCCCTCCCGGCAGCCGCTCGGGGTAGAATGGATTCACGGTTACCGCTAACAGGCGCACCTCCCTCATCGCGTACACTCTTCCCCCGCTCGCCTCCACTGACTCCAAAGCGCGTGCGGCGGACCCAGGGTCCCCAGAGGCAAGAAGGTTGGTCGCGGCGCCGATAATGATTTCACACCCCCTGAGGTCGCCACCACGCGCCGATACCAGAAGGTGCAACGCCCCGGGTGAGACGGCACCCGGAATGAATACCCCGGTCAACGCCCCCACGTCACCTGGAATGTCCTGCGCCCCTAACATCGATCCGGTGGGCAGATCCTCCGCCCGGCCGTCTTCGTAAATCGCCACAATACGGTCTCCGCTCCGCTGGAACGCCGTTCCGCGACCGCTCCAGCCCGGGATACTGAACACCTTAACTATCCCCGCCGTCTCGTCCGCGAGCGAACGCGCCGACGTGTTCCTCGCGGCGCCCGTCGCGAGAACCAGTGCGTCGCACAAACTCATCGGCGCTATTCTCGCGAACGCCCCGTCCACCAGCGTCAAGTCCGCCGCATCCCGTATTCCCGACGCCGCCGATAGCAGTCTTTCGAGATCCGACGTCTTGTTCGGCCCGGCCAGAACAACCAGCCCACCGCTCTGAACCGTGCCGATGACCATCCTCCCGAGAGCCGTATCGATGCCCGGCTCAACCTCGATCCTGATGCGCGCGCTCCCCGCCCCAAGGCATCCGGCCGCAGTGGCGACGGCCACCCCTTTTTCGCAGTGGATCCTGGGCTTTGGGAGACCCGTCACATTATCGATATCCTCACCGTCAAAGCCGATGCTCGTCACGAGGATCCGACGGTCTCGCGCGAGGGTCTCCCGCATGATACCGTTCAGAGTCGTCGTCTTTCCGGTGTTCTTGGCAGTCCCGGCGACCCCCAGGACCGCACCCCTTCGTTTCGTTCCCAAGCGGCGATCACCATCTAGTTGTTCGCTTTGCGGACCGTACCCCTGCCCGAACGGCCCGGGTATGCCCCGTCCTCCCGGGTCCCCAGAATCCCATCGTACAGAGCTCCCACAAATGATCCCCTGCGCTCGACCTGTTCCAGCACCCCCGTGATGCCCTCCGCCAATTCCACGGCCCATGCCTCCGCTTTACGCGTGGGCTGTATCGACGCCTCGCCGAAGAAGCGGAATCCCTCGCGCACCGCCCTCAGGGTATCCACCCTCGCCGCCGCGGATATCGGTCCGCCCGAATACGCCTCGTCCGCGGAGGATATCGATATCGCGTCCACCCCCAGAGACGACGCGAGGCAGGAATGCAACGCGGTCGTCATCGACGCCTGCACCCTGTCCTCGGTATGGGTGAGGAATCCTATTGGGGCCCCCGGCCAAATAGGAGCATCCATTATGCTGCGGAGCGCCATTATCTTGGCGGCGTTAAAATCAACGTAGTTGTCCTTCATCTGCCCCTCTATCATGACCTGCGGCGAGTAGCAGAACAGCGGCTGTAGAATCGGCTTACCGCCGAGACGAATCGCCATCGAGGCCACGATCAACATCGATGCGAACGCTTTCTGAGCCGGAACGCCGCACAGTTCCTCGTTGGTCACGACGTCGAACGGCAACCCGTACGAAACCGCTTGTTTGATAGCCTCTACGCCATCCACGACCAGCCTCTCTGGGTCCGTCCCCGCCCCGAGCGACCCGTACGCCATATTGATCTTGGTGAGCGACGCCCCGCACTCCCCAGCGAGGACCACTGTCTCCGCCGTATTCAAACCCCTGTGGGCTCGTACCTGCCAGAGCGTCGAGTCCATCACGCCGGATCTTATCAAGTCCAGGTTGCCGGCGGTTATGAGCGAACCATCCTCCTCATGAGCGAGCTCCCCATGAAACATGCCTTCTTTCCTAGCGGCCCAGGACGGATCGAAGTGCACGACCCCGTCCGCGCCCCAGGATTCGGCTACCTCGATGTGCGCGACGTCCATGATCGGGCAACCTGTTCCATACTGGATGAAAACGACGGGCCTGTCCTTTCCATGGCGGACGGGGCGGGGCTTCTTCCTGGGGCCGACCTCTTCGATATGAGCCGCCAGCGCCGCCTTCTCCGCGACAGTGATTTGCCTGGTTTTTGCGACGGACCTGCCGTCGTACGAAGCACCCACGGCCGGATCGCAGAGCCTCACGTATGATTCGATCAAGGCGGCGACTCCGCTCTCATCACCGGAACGAGATGCCTCGAACATCCGCCGCCGGATCCTGGCCCTCTCCACGCCCGGAGACGTCATCCCGCCGCACCACGATACTACTTCACCGGAAATCCGCCCGAGTAGACCCTCGATGCGCGCGTTCTCGAATCGATAAGTGTGGGCGCCGATGAGGTCGGGCTTCGTACGCTTCACAGTCAGGGCCTGGTCCGAGTACGGCCTTCCCTCGACGTAGGCGACTACCTCTTCGACGGGTGTGCCTGGGCCGAACCCCGCGTCGTAACCCATCTCGGCCGCGATTTCCGGCCTGATGGCCATTCCTCCCACGATCATCTTCACCTTGCGCCTGACCCCCGCCGCATCGGCCAGGTCGGCCACTCTGGCGAGTATCTCCGCGACCCCATATCCAAGTGTGCGTCCCACCAACACAAACTCGCAGCCCGAGGAGGCGATCTCCCTGACGATTTCTTCGGGAGAAAGGTCCGGCTGGAGCAATACCGTCTCGTGCCCTCTCTCGATAAGGGCCCTGTTTATCATCTTCAACCCGATGTCGTGGACGGGATCAAGCGGAGCAAGCAGTATCTTCTTGCCCATCCACGTCACCTCCCCAACCATCCGTAGCGATCTCCCGCGCGGTGGACGTAAGCCCTCGCCCTGACGCGGGCGCCGGGTCCGGCCATCTCGATGAAAACAACGTCGGCCCCGCCCAGCCCCATGCCCGCAACGAGCTCCAGGACGATGCGCTTGGCCTCCTGTTCCGTCGAGCAGGCCACGAATGTCTCCACGTCTATGGCGTCCAGCACCCTATCCGTCGCTCTCATAAAATCAACCCCTCGGATCGGTCGCCCAAACCCGCTACTCATCATGGATGAGTAGCCCCGGACCCAAATCGAACCCGTCAGCAACCCACCCCTTAAACCTGGCTCTCGTGCTTGGACCAGTACCTCTTCACGTCCCGGATCAGGTTCTCAATGTGGCTCACCATGGCCGACTCCGCCGACGATGGATCGCGAGCGGCGATCGCCTCGAGGATCCGAACGTGATCATCCACAACGGTGCTCTTCACCTGCTTCCGAATGAACGTCATTATGGATGCGAGCTGCCCGTCCTGGCGGATCAGGTCGCTGGCCGCTATAAGGACCCTGTTTCTCGATGCAGACGCAATCAACTGGTGGAAGCGGACATCCTCGTCGGATCCGCTGCCGCCGCCGCAAGCGACCTGCCGGTGGCGCTCGACTATCCGTCCAAGTTCGGCGATCTCATCAGACGTAGCATTGGTCGCGGCCAGGCGCGCCGTCTCCCTCTCTATCGCCCGCCTCGCTATGAGCACTTCAATGAGATCCCTCTGTCCCCTTACTTTGAGGACCCTGAGCAGTTCGCTACCAAAATTCGCCCTCTCGCGCTCCCTCTCCAGATCGTACAGCCGTTTGCGCCCCAAATCCGTCAGCATCCGGCCCCTGAACGACACCTTCTCCGTGTAGCCCTTCTTGTCGAGATCCCTGAGGAGTCTGCCGGCAGTAGCCTCGCTTATCCGGACTCCGTACTTGGCGAGTTCGTTCTGAAGGGTTCCCGATCCGACCAGGTCCCCGGCCCCCGCCGCCACCTTCAATATGTGGTACTCCATATCATCCCTGGAGCCACGCAACCCGGCTTCATCCCCCATCAGGCTATTCTTCTCCCCAGTGCCCCTTCGACGCCCGCGTCCCTGACGCGCCTCCGAATGGCCTCTCGATCGGTCGTGTACATGCCCAGATCCTTCATCCTCTCGAAATATACGGACCCCGAGAACGTGTACTTGCGGCTGAGCGCCTCCCCGGTCTTTACGAGCCTGCCGACGAGCGCTATCGCGTCGCCGATGGCCGTGGACTCCGGTATCTTGAGGAGGTCCATGCCGGTCGCGTATCTCACGGCATTGTGGCCGGCCAACGCGCCCGTGACCATCGCCTCGGTGTGCCCGACCAGCGGCCCCGCCTTTTCGCCCCCGCAGAACAGGTTGTCCACCCCGTCCACCCTCAGATAGTCATCCCTGGGCGATATCGCGAAGTACCGCATCGAGTTGCCCTTGCCGCCGGCGTATGGGTCCTCGAATCTGGCGTTCTCCATCCCCGGGACCTTTCTCAATACCTCCAACGGGAAGTACGGTGTCATCAACTTGGCATGCCCTGTATCCAGAAGGATCAGGTTCTCAGCGAACTCCGGCAGGGCATACTGCTGGCAGCACTTCGTGGCGAGCGCGTCCTTCTTCCTGAGATCGTCGGGAATGGGAATCACCGCGACGCCGGTCTCATCCAGCTTTTCGATGATCTCGCCCGACAGCGACTCCTTCAGCAACTTGCACGATCCGCTCATAGAACCCAGCGTGCCCTTCGAAGTGCCCCCGATGAACTCCTTGACGCCCGCCTTGGCCGCGATGCTGACGCGGGGACCGAACGACGGGCACCTCAGGACGCACATCGCGCAGCCGTTACCGTACTTGGTGCAGTTTCCCTGGGGACCGGCGGTCCCCGTCGCGTCCACGAACGCGTCTCCGTCGAAACGCTTTTCGTCCGCGTCAACCAGGGCCTTCACCCGCGTCCCTTCCATCACCACGTCGGTCGCGCGGCTCTGCAGATGGATGTCGATCCCATAATCCAAAAGGTGCCTCCGAACCGCCGGTTCCACCTTAGCCACGTCGTAGAGCGTCGCGTGGCTGTGCCCCGGGAAAGCGATGTTCCGGTGACGCGCCACGCGGTCGCATATCTCGAACAGATCCCCGGCACCCATGGCTATCGCCTCTGCCGCCGTGAATCTACCGTTATTCCTCATGATCCCGCCTACCAGGCCTGTGCCGAGAAGCTGGTCCGTGCGCTCGAGAAGCGTCACCGACGCGCCCGCCTTTGCAGCCGAAAGAGCCGCGGAGCAGCCGCACCAGCCTCCTCCCGCAATGACGACCCTTATTCGACCCATCCCTTCTCTCCCTCCAGCCTATCCAAGAAAACCGCTGTACTTCCCGACTATCTCCATCAACCTCATGAGGCCTTTGACTCCGAGCCTCATTTTGCTGTCGATGATCTGCCCGTCTTCATCGCAGGTCCCCAGCCCGGGCGAGATGAAGATATTGGCGTCGTACGATATCGTCGGTATGATCCCCATCTGCGACGCGCCCGACTGCAGTATGTTCGAGCCCGCGTACATGTCCTCTATGCTGAATATCGGGAACCCCAGATCCTTGCCCGCCCACGTCTTCTCGTAGTTTATCTCCACAGTAGTCGAATTGTACGACTTGCTTATAACGATCCCGTCCCTCAGTTTCGATGGAAGCCCCGCCACCTCTTCAGTGACGATCTTGTACAGGTCGTCGACCGGCTTCCTGAACGACTCGGGGTCGTCGCGCAGTTCCTTGAGAACCTGCACCTGCGTGAGCAGCGCCTCTTTGCCAGGATCCTGCGTGACGTAAGCGGCCTTGCCGTAAGAAGCGAGCGTGCCCCACCTGTCGCCGTGCATGCCCAGAGCCCGCCTGATCGGGACCATTACGTCCTCCCGCCCGATGATAAGCCCGCTCGTCGCCGCGCCGGTCGCCTTGTCCATACTATACACCATGACATCCGCATTGACCTTCCGCGGGTCGGTCCCGACGAACGGCAACCCCCAGGCGTTGTCGATAACATAGGGGACGTTGAACTCGCGCGCCAGTTCCCCGATGTATTTCTGGAGGAGTGGAGCGCCATCCTCGTCCTTGGCCCCATAACCGTATCCGGGCGTATCGTATCCAAGCGAAGAGAACCCGGCGAGACAATCCGCATTGTCGCCCGCCGATGAGGCGAGCCTGTCTATGGCCTCATCCGGGTCCACGCCGGTCAGCATGGGCACCGGCCAATATTTGATCCCGTGATTGTGGTATTTGGCGCCCGGAAGCGGGACTATCACGACGTCGAGGTTGTTGAGCCTCTTGCCGTAAAACCCGAGCTCACCGGCCGTGCTCCCCCTGTCCGCCAGATAATCCTTGTATTTAGGGGGGAATGGCCTGCCGTAGCCCCCCTGGTGATGCATGTGCTTCTCGAGGGGCACGATGTACCTCGTGCGGTAATTGTCGCCTCGTCCCAGAGACGGCGGCGTGAACAGCGAATCGAAGGACACCCACAGGCCCGCCTCGCAAGTGTTTATCGGGCAGACGTCGAACTCGTCTCCGTACACGTCCTTCACTATCTCCCGTATCTGCTCCACGAGCGTGGCAAGGGGGATTACCTCCGAGGCGCCCTTATGGGCCGCGTCCATAACCGATTTTCTCATCGGCGCGGGACAACCGGAGATCGCGCCCGTCAGGCCGAACTTCCCGCGGATTTCCCCGGGAATGCCTATCTCGTCCGCGGCCTTCTTCGCCTCGGCGTAGATACCCGGTATGTTCGCCTGGAGCTGCTTGTACATTTGAAACTTATACTTGGGCTTACTCATCTTCGCTCTCCTTTCTTCCGTCGCCCCTACTGGCTCGAGGCCTGCTCCGGGGCCTCGAACTGAATCGTGGACCCCAGTTCGAGGCCTATCTCTTCGCCCGTCTCCCTGGAGTCCGATTTGATGACGATATTCATATGGTTTGGGGAATGGGTCAAATCAAAACCCATCAATTCGCCGAGCCTGACGCCCGACGCGCTCACCGTATCCCCGGAAACGATGACCCCGCTGTTGAGAACCTCAAAGAATCCAAGATAACAAACCCTATCGATCTTGCCGCGCTTACTCTCCTCGTCGGTTACTATCAGTTCGTGAACCTCTCCCTTGATGAGGCACCTCGACGCAGCCGGGATCATCTCCAACTGCCGATCATCCGCCCGCCTGTCGATGATAGCCACGAACCTCCCGACGACCGGCTCTTTGCGTGTAATCGGGCTCTTCCCGAGCGACCCCGTCGCGTAAGGATCCGGCACCTCGCAGTACCTCCTCATCATTGATGAGCACTTCTTCTGCTTTTATATTATCACCTTGGGCCGGCCAGTCAACCACTTTCTTCACTTTTGTCATCGGACTGTGATATTGTCACCACTTTCTTCACCTTCTTTGCGCCCGCCTTATACTCGCGTCGGTCGCCCTCGGTTACAATCCCTTGAGGCGGGCACAAACGATGAGGGCGACGATGAATCCCACCAGGTCCCCCATCAGCGCCGACGCGATGGTGTGCCGCGTGCGCCTGATCCCGACGGACCCGAAGTATAGACCCACCACATAGAACGTCGTGTCGAAGCTCGACTGACTGACGCACGCGAGCAGCGCGGGGTACGAATCCGGCCCCAGACGCCTGACAAGGTCTACGGTGTACGAAAGCGACGCGGCCCCCGAAAGGGGCTTCAGGATCAGCAGGGGAACTATCTCAGATGGAACGCCCGCCCAGGCGGTGATGGGGCGCAATAGGTACGCGGCGAGACTCATCGCACCGGATGACCTGAACAACGATGTCGCGAACATGATAGCTACGAGATACGGTAGGATCTTCACAGCGACACCGAGACCCTCCCCCGCTCCCTCTACGAAAGAGCGGTACACGGGCACTCCCCTCAAGTGGCCGTATACCGGTATTCCGATGATGATGGCGGGCATCACCCACCGCGAAACGGCGGCTACCCCCGAGACAAGGGCGTTCATCATATGACACTCACCCGCCCACGCTCACCAAGTATATTCCAGGCCACCGCCGCTGCTCAACGGCGGCGGCAACGCGCGTCCCCGAGACGGAAGACGCCGTCGGACACAAGCACTGTGACCCAGGCCGTAGACCCCGCCAGTATCGCCGGCCCGACGGTGGCGGCCGGATCCGCCGAGCCCATTTGCGCCCGAAGCGCGACCACCGCCCCCGGGACCAGGGTCAGCCCGGCGCAGGTCATTGCGACGAAGGTACACATCGCGTGCGAAGCCACGTCGGAGTCCTCCTCGCCACCAGCGGCCGCCCGGCGCAGGTCGTCGAGCTCCTCCATCGCCTTCAGGCCCAGGGGAGTCGCCGCGCTTCCGAGGCCTAGAAGGTTGGCGCACACGCTCAACGACATGGCGCGAAAAGCGGGGTGGTTGCGGGGAACCGACGGCATAACGAGATGCAGCAGCGGTGACATCACGCGCGAAAGTGACGCCGCAAGCCCCGAATGCTCCGCTATCTTCATAAGGCCGAGCCAGAGGCACGTCGCCCCGAGAAAGTCCAGCACAGTCTCCACGGCACCGGCCGCCGACCGGAGGGCTTCGTTCACCGCCAGGTCCGCCTTACCGCCGAGAACGGCGGCGCACATGCTCCCCGCGACCAGCACGAGCCAGATAAGATCCATCGAACGACCCCCCTCAGTCACGAAACTTATGTTGAAATCGAGGAAAAAAATACAATGGCGAAAGGGCGACTACTGATCGAAACATAGGCTAATAATACTTTTGAGGGTCTATAGCAGCCGAGCGAAGGCGATTGCGGGTCGATATAATCGATTCGCAATCGCCGGGCAAAGGTTGCTACCGGTCTAATTCGTTTGTTTTGCCGGAACCTTATTAGATCGGTAGCAGCCGGAGCGAAGATCATTGCCGGTTCGACGCCTGGTTCGTTACGATCGAAAGATCGTAGCGAGCCGGCCAGGATCGGCAATGGTCGAGCCAAGACGGCCAGACGTCCAGTAGTAGCCGTGGATAGTCGTCGTCGATTATCCGCGGCCGCGAATGGACCTCATCCCGTCGGGCAACGGTCGTGATCGGTTCCGTAAGGTTCGCGAATAGCCGAGAGGTTATTCGCGGACCCGCAGGGATCGATCCAATCGGCCAGAGCGAAGGTTGCTATAGGCCCTCTGTTCCGGGAGGAAACAAAGAAAGGAAGGTGTCTCATGCCGCGTAGGGGATTCATGTCAGACGGACTCAGAGAACAAATCGCGGTCGATCTCGGCGTGTACGACACTGTGCGCAATCAAGGTTGGGGGGCCGTATCCTCGAGGGATTGCGGCAGGGTCGTAAGAAGGGCGATCGAGATCGCGGAGCAGACGGTGGCCTCCCGCGCCGGGCTCAACGGCCAGGGGCTCCGGTAGATAATCCAAGAGATGAGACCGCTTCGTCCAACGACTGTTTATCCCACAACACAGGCTCGAATAGGTCACCTACCGATCCAATCCTCGCAGGAACAGAGTTGATGTGAAAATGGGCGGGGTCCAGTCCATCCAGTTCATCCCAGGCAAACGGCGTGGATATTGGCGCGCCTGGCAACGGCCTTGGAATATAGGGACCAACGATTGTTTTTCCCTTGATGTTCTGGAGGTAATCGATGTAGACCCTGCCCCTCCTATCCCTTACGGCACGCTCCATGGTTGTTCTACCGGGCATCGCCCTTTCGATCAACTCGGCTACCGCCTTGACGAACGAGGCCGCTACCCTATAAGGGTATATCGATTTGATGGGAACGTACACGTGAATACCGGTGGCACCGGATGTTTTTGGATACGACCTCAATCCCAGGTGATCCAGGCAGGCTTTAACGGCCCTGGCGACGTCGATCACATCGGCGAACGACGCGGGCGGGGCCGGATCCAGATCGAAAACGGCGAAGTCAGGATAATCGATTGAATCGACGCGGCTGAGCCAGGGATGGATTTCAATCGCCGCCTGATTCGCGATCCAGGCGAGATCCCTTACTGATTCAGACAGGACGAACCGGATCTCCCGTTCCTCCCCTCGGTAGGCGAACGTTCGAAGCCAGTCAGGGGCGTAGTCGGGACAGTCCTTTTGATAGAACCAGTCGCCGTCGATGCCGTCGGGATACCTGGTAAATACCAGCGGACGCCCGCGGAGGTGCTTGAGCAGGACAGGGGCGATACCGGTCAAATATTGAATGAGGTCCGCCTTAGTATAGTTATTCTCGGGCCACAACACTTTACCCAGGTTGGTGAGTGTCACTTGACTTCCATCCACTATCGTTACGGTCTTGTCGATATGCTCAACCTCCCCCCATCCTCGATCTGATCGAACGTGCACTCCGACGGCGGCTTATCGCGGCGAAGCCGTTGATAAGACGGATGCCTGAGCCTGAGGCCACCAGTTATTTCAGTATAGGATACCTCGCAGACAATGTCCGGTTTCACCCATCTAGTGCTCCTGAGTTCGAGAGGCAACCGGCGTGTTTCGATAGTGAACGGAATATCGCTCGTGAACGTGAGGGATCGCAACAGATCGATCCGTTCGTCCTCGCTGAACCCCGTGCCCACATTACCCATGTAAATCAATTCGCACCCCGCGAAAAGCCCCAGCGCAAGCGACCCCAGGGGAGATCCCGCGCCGCCGGACACACCCCCTATCACGCAATCCACCGTCCGCCTGCGCCTGATCTTTTTCCAGTGCGCCGTGCGCGCCCCGGGCAGATACGGGCTGGCAGCGCTCTTTGCCACTATCCCCTCCAGACCGCGTTCCACCGCCGCCTCGAACAACAATACGCCGCGGCCGGGGAAAAACGGCGCGACCATAATCCCCCCGCTGGCGCCGACGGTTGTTGACCGCACGCCGGCAGCCAGCATGCGTTTTCTTTCGACGAGGGGGCGGTCCACCAGGCTAACCCCATTCATGGCGAGGATGTCGAACGCCACGTAGATCGGTCGGCCCTCCCTGCCTTGCAGCGCCTGGAAATCCGGCCTCCCGCCCTTCATGACCACTATCTCGCCGTCCAGAGTCACGCGATCCCCGCAGACCCAACTGTGCAGATCCGCAAGCTCGGGGAATTCTCCGGTGATGTTCCTCAACCGCCGGCTCTGCAGCCGCGTTTCGGTCCCGAGGAATGCGATCGCCCTGTACCCATCCCACTTGATCTCGAACAGGTGCTCAGGGGAATCGAAAGCCCTCTCCCCGAGGATGGCGAGCATCGGTGGGATAGGCCCATTGATCGGGTCCCACGCCGGCTCCCGCATCAGTGCGGGCGCTCGGACGCAGGGACCTGGTTGTCGCCCTCGCGCGCTCGCCTCCCTTCGGCGCCGGCTATGCTCACCTTCAACGCCTCCAGCAGATCCACCACCTTCGCCGCCTCGGGAGGACGCACGGTCTCCACCCTGCGGCCCTCCGTCTTCGCGCGGATCATTTCCTCTAGCCTCTCCCTGCGCTCGCTCCGGTATTTCGCCGGATCGAAGGCGCCCGATAGCATCTCGACCAGGGTTCTGGCCATCTGCGCCTCGCGTTCGCCGGCCTCGTCGCCGGCCTGAACGGAGAGGGCCGCGGCCGATCTGACCTCATCTGGCCAGAACATCGTCTCCATGGCGAGTACGTCTTCCCCGTATTGTCTGACAGTCGCAAGGCTTTCCTTCGACCTGATCGCGACCCTTGCGACCGCGATCCGGCCGCTATCCCTCATTGCCCCGCGAAGCAGGGCGTATGCCCTCTGCCCGCCCTCGGCCGGCTCCAGGAAGTAGGTCTTGTCGAAGTAGACTGGGTCGATCTCGCGTATGTCGACGAAGTCCTCGATGACGATGGTCCTCGGCGCCGGCGACGGGATCGCCTCGAGCTCGTCCTCCTGGAATACGAGATACTGCCCCTTCTCGTATTCGTAACCCCAGACGATCTCTTTGGCCTGGACCTCCTTGTTGCAATACGGGCACCATTTGAGGTATTTCACCGGGGAACCACATACCCGGTGCAGGTAGTGAAACCGCGGGTCCTTGCGTTCGGTTGCGGCGTATAGCCTCACGGGGATGTTTACCAGGCCAAACGAGATCGCGCCCTTCCACAGAGATCGCATCGCGCGCTCCTAGACGGTCCCGTCCGGCCTTCGCGGACGGATCGCGGGATCGCTCCGTACGACGCTCGGGGCTGAGGCATGCTGTACTGCGGCTACATGCTCGACAGCCGGCTCTTCCCCGCGCAGCATGGCCCTGATTTGCGCGAGTAGACCGGGCGCGGCGTCGATAATGCGGTCGAACATGGCCCCGCCCGACACCGGCAGCATCCTCACGGTACCCTGGCCGACAACAAGGAATGCGACTGGCTGGACGGAGACTCCGGCCCCGCTGCCGCCGGCGAACGGCCTAGCGCTGTTACCGTCGTCATTCCCGCTCCCGTCGCTCCTCCCCGCATCGCCCGCGCACCCCCCGTCCGCTGGGCCATACTCGCCGCCGCCTGCGGTGAACCCAAAGGTCACCCTGGAAACAGGGACGATCACGCTCCCATCGGGGGTCTCCACGGGGTCGCCAACAACTGTGTTAACGTCGACCATGTCCTTGATGCTATCCATGGCCGTCTTCATCAAGCCTTGAATAGGGTGCTCTCCCAATCCCTGACCCCCTCCTCAACGCCTCCGCACCGCCTCGAGAACGGCGATAATAGCATGGCCGAGGCGCACGGCCAGTATGCAATCCAGGTCGACGTCAACGCGGGTTTCGAGGAACGAGAACACCTCCACTTCCCCACCGATTCCCTAGCGAACGCCATAGCCGCTCCAACAGCCTCCCAGGCCAGGCCGGCCGATATCCCCGTCGAGGATGCCTCGCCGGTGCCGATGGCGGCCTTCAGGACCAGCCGCTCGCAAGTGGTCCTGGATAAAAGGGACCTGGCGGCGCCGAGCATGTCCAGGATGTGCATAGGGGATCGATCGATAACACCCTCCCACTTCCGCGCCATCGCGCCGCTCCCCGCCGGCTCCCGGGGTCCCGCCACGGTCCCCGCCCGGCGCCGCGGAGCCGCTCGACGCCCGCGCTCCCCGGTACCGAGATTGAACCGCAATAGGCCGTACAGGGCCGACACTTCCACGCGAAGCGACGCCCGGATACCCCTGACTCGGGCCGTTAACCTCACGCGCACCCAGGACATGATAAGCGATAATAAGATCGCCCCGGCTATTACCGGGGCGATCTGAATGCCTCTCAGAATTCACGCCTCCCAGCCCATCCGGGCGACGACCTACCGCTATTCTTTCACGGATTCCGCAGCATATTCCGGGTCGCCGGGAGGGGACACCTCCGGCAAGTCTTCGAGCGACTTCAGCCCGAACTGCTTCAGGAATTCCCGCGTGGTGCCGTATAGCATGGGCCTCCCCAGCACAGGCTTGCGGCCGGCCTCCCTGATAAGGTTGCGCTCGAGCAGAGTGCCCAGCGCGCTATCCGATTTGACCCCGCGTATCATGTCGATCTCGGCGCGAGTCACCGGCTGCCTGTAAGCCACTATCGCGAGAGTCTCCAGCGCCGCCTGGGACAATGCCGCAGGTTTGACCCGCGTCAGCCTTTCCACGAATTCGGACACGTGCGGCCTGGTGACCAACTGGAAACCCCCGGCGACCTCTTGCATCTCAATCCCCGAATCGTCGCTGGAATACCGCGCGCGCAAGGAGTCCAACGCCTTCGACACCGACGCGCAGTCTACGCCCATTATCGCGGACAGCCTGTCCAGCGCCACCGGCGAATCGGATACGAAAAGCAGAGCCTCCACGGCCGCGGATATCAATGACTCGTTCACTTCATCACCCCGTGTTTCGCCCCGCCTTGTATATCTTGAGGTCCCCGAACAATCTCCCCTGTTCGACCCTGACACGCCTTCTCCTCACCAGCTCGAGGAGCGCAAGGAAGGCGACTACGATCTCGCGCCTGCTCGAGGCTCCGGAGGTGAATCGACCGAAGACGACGGCCCGGCCGCGAGCGGCGCCCATCACCGCCCGCAGCAACTCGGTCATTTTTTGCCTCACGCTCACCGATTCCCTTACGATCCTCGAAAACGCCGGGCGCCGCCTGGCCAGGACCTTCCTGAACCGCTCCGACAGATCGAAAAGCCTTATATCTCCGATTTCCATCTGCCTCTCGGAGGGCGCCGGTTTCGCGAGCCTGGCATAATGAAACG
>Ga0334890_1003799_pt1 | contig 14700 bp, 6 predicted proteins | sample GraSluR1_MG_3_FD_207220 | JGI IMG/M metagenome (GOLD analysis project Ga0334890, IMG submission 207220) | Sludge microbial communities from methane-producing bioreactor in Wageningen University, Netherlands - Granular Sludge_31_08-R1 | ecosystem: Engineered > Bioreactor > Anaerobic > Unclassified... | reverse complement strand
GCTATTTCCACGATTACGTCGGTATTAACACAAATCAAAAAAACGCCAAATTCGAGGTTTATACCGATCAGGACGGCAACAGCATACCAAGCGCCATCTTCCGTATACACGACTCCGGTTTCGACGACACCCTCTATTTCCACCAAAAATGGGGCGGGGGCGGAGCAAGCTCCCGAGCGCTCATTCACGCAAAACATAACGGCGAAACCGTCTTTATGGCACGACCGGATAATAAATCCTACTTCCCCGGCGAGCTTTATATCGGCCCGCAAATCGGCGAGGCCAAACTACAGGTCTCCGCAGTCGGCAATTATTCAGTCAGCGAAGCCGCAACTCATCCTTTCGAGATTTGGGACCGCAACCATACGCTATACATGGGCGCGGACAGCACAAGTCAGCTCTCTTACATTCAATCCGTAGGTGCGGGCGCCTATCGCGATCTCACACTGAACGCCCGCGGCGGGAATGTCGCCATTGGCGATCATAGCGCAAACGGAAACAAACTCTTTGTCCACGGCCCCTACAACGACGGCACCCACGCCGCAGTAAAAATCGTCGACCCATCCAATTCAATGCTTATCGACGGTAATGGGATCGACTCCGACGGATCTCTATATTTGCAGTTATATTCACATAATCCCGTTACAATCGCCACTAATACTACCAATGGAGCACTTACGATTGACGGCACTCATTACACCGGTATAGATGGCTTACATATTATGAATGCGCAGGATAACGGTATAGAGATCAACAATGCCGTTTCTGATGCAATCTGGATACATGGGACAGTTGGAACCCATGCCATTCATATAAATGCCTCTCCATCAGACGACGGTATTCACATTGCTACACCTGCGGATTGTGGAGTCGAAGCTTATGCGCATCACAGCGGGCTACTCGGCCACACCGACAACTCCCACGACCACGCATCGGGAAGCCCCGCAAGCATGGTCGCCTGCGGCGCCGGTGGCGACAACCCCCACTACGGTTCCTACGATGGCATAGGCATCTGGGGACATTCACATCAGGATTGGGATGCCTACGGTTTCGGTTGTGTCGGCGTCGGTGGATGGTGCGGCGGTCTGTTCCACGGTGGTTCTCACGATGTTACACATCCCCGTTCGAGACCGATACCGGATATACCCACTCTATATCAATACGGCCAGGGCGTTTACACATGGGGCGGAATCGCTGGTATAGTTAGCTGGGGAGACTATTTCGGCCAGTTCGTAAAGGGCGAGGTCATCGGCTCCTATATCGACGGCACCTCGCTGGTCAAGGGAACTTCGGTCGAGATCAACGACATCGGCGGCGAGCATTTCGCGACCTACTACCACAATGTCTCGACTCAGCCGACCGTCTATGCCTCGGGTTATGGCAACCTCTCCGGCGGAAGTGTCCGCATGGAATTCGGTCCCGAGTTCTCCGAGCTTCTCGACGGCTCGCAAAGGCCCGTCGTCACGATCACGCCTATCGGTCGTGCCGGCTCGATCTACATCGCCTCGGTCGATGCGCGCGGCTTCACAGTGATGGCCGACGACCCCCGAACCGCGATCGAGTTCTCCTGGATGGCGATCGGTGTTAAACACAACAAACCCGAGATTCCAGCCGAAATGCTCGATAAGGCCATTTACGAGGATTTCCAAGAGGCCTATTTCGATTTCAGCCATCCGGAATACGATTATAAGTTCAAGATAGTGAACGGCCAGTTCGAATTCTGGCGCGATGACAACGATCCTATGCCGGAAAATAGCGGTATTGGAATATCTACCGAGAATAGGGCCGCAAGCGGTTTTTAATCGATCGGAACTTACAAATCGAAACCTGTGAAAACAAATAGGAGTGATGAAATGAAATTCAAATCTATCATAATTGCAATGTTTGCGGCGATAATTCTTGTGGGAATTGGCATTGCTAATGAAAAGGCAGAGACAATCCCCGATCCATTTTTCGGTTCATATGTCACCGAATTGCCTTCCGCTTCGGGGATGGGAAGGCTGATTGTCCTGCATATCTTCGAGAACGGCAACGCGCTTCGGACTAATGTCTATATCGGAAAGCCAAACGGAGACTATATCGAAGAGGGCACATGGTCTATCCAAGACGGAATTCTTACAGTTATAATTGCCAATACTGCCGAGCCGCCCGAGGAGATAGAACTGATATTCACGGTCGAAGAGAACGGTCTTCGTTCGGTCAAATACGACGAAAGCCCTTTGGGCAACAGCGAGGTCTTTTTCACAAGAGTTCAAAAATCTTTCTAATCTGAATACAAATCTGTTGAGGTAAAAACCTCTCTATGAGGCGGTCGAAATGAAAAACATAAGAACAATAGCAATTCTGGCAATCTTCTTTGCGATTACAGTCTTATTCGCGCAAACGCCTTTTCAAAATAGCTATATCGAAAGAAAATCCCCACAACAGGTCATCGCTTGGGAGGAGGCCATCATCGGTTCCGGTGATATAGTCCTTCTCACGGCGAAATACAACTCGAGTTACGAGTTGATTGAAAGTAGGATTGTGCCTTTGGTCTTGGAAGGCGATTATCTTCGCCCGCTCGACGAGATAACTTTCGGAACAACGAATGTAACTGAGCGTAAAATCTGGCGGGGATTTTCCGAATATGGCTCGGAAGGAATAACTCCCTTTGCAGAAAGGCCGCCTTCGGAAGAGGATTTCGCCGCATCTATCTCGACAATCGATGCCTGCCCGAACCTGAACATAAAAACCGAAGATGGTATTTTATCGGTCAATTTGGCCTATATCGACGGCATTTCAACGAAGCTTATCGCACACACAAAGATAACTGTGCGACAGGTTTTTCAGGGCGAAACTCGGTCACTTCTTACAGGAGAACTTCTCGATGATTTTTATCGCGCGGATTTCGGGGGGCTTCTCTTGTCGAGCCATATCGGGATGGAATCCGAAGGGAAGCTAATCGTTGCATTAGAGCCTCAGGTTTGGGCGAAAGCGGCTTACGGTCTTTATGTTCAAAACAATGGAAGCGGCAGGAGATGGGTGGCTTTCAACAGGAATCTTACTCAGTCTGCCGCTGTTGAAGAGGCTTATTTCGGGAACAGCACTTGGCATGCGCTTATTTATGCCTCGCCGAGAGCGGGAATCAGTGCCACCATCGCGGATATGAAAGGATTGGATTTCGGAATCGACAATTCTATATGGTTTGGCGATGCCGCTTTCGATGAAGGTCTTCCATCCCCATCGAGAGAGCCTTATGTTTTTAAAATCGAGGCAAGTTCGGAGAAATTCGATCTTTCGAACTACCATTTTCCGCGCACTAAGCTTCGAACCTTCGAAGACAAGCCACTCAGCCCTGCGGCGAAGGCAATTCTCGGCCTCAATCTGAGCAAAGATGACACCGACGGAGACGGAATTTCGGATTATCTCGAAATACTTATGTTTTCTGATCCTACCGATGCCTTCACTGAAAATGAGCATCACAACGATTTCGAGCTATATTTCAAGATGGGTATGTATCCGCCTTTGACAACACGACGCGAATTCCCTGACGAGATGAAAGCGCCGCCACCGAAAATCTATCCCGACGATCATAATCCTTCATCGACAATAAGACCGATAACCACAAAACGCGGCGCGCCGATTCAGCTTAAATTCGAGAGTTTAATGTATGAAGGTCGAATCGCCGAAGCTAAAGAGGTCCGCGATAGGTTCGAACTGATGTTCATTTTCGTCCAATACGGCGAAGAGGCAATGATTAATTATCACAACCGCCGCGACATGTTTTCCATTATGCGCCGAACCGAAGAATGGGACACTTCTCTTTATGGTTCGATAGATTCCGACCGCGATGGCATTCCTGATGGACTAGAGCAATCCGGAAGGCTCTTCGGCGGGGAGAACTATCCCCATTACGGCATCCATTATTGGGAGGAAGACCTCCGTTTGCGCATGGCATACATCCTTGGCACGGAGATAGACGGTCTTTACATTCGCGATTTCATCAATGACAGCCTTTGGGATATGCTCGGGATTGTTTTTATTAGCACCGAATGGCAATTTGACACATCGATGGGTATCGACGGATACGACACGGATAAAGACGGCCTCGACGACTACGCCGAATATCTCTGGTGCAGTTGTCCTTTGCTTAAAAAGTCCGATCCGACACCCGGCGCTCCCAACGATTTCGAGAAGGTTCAGCATCACTTCATCCCGCCAAGAATGGACTGGATAGCATGGTTCCAAGACTGGGATCAGGACTCGATTCCCAACGGCGCGGAGCTGTATTATATCCCCGAATTGGGCTACGGCATTCTCGACCCATATTGCAAAAGCTCGGACTGGGATCAATATTCCGACCGACTCGAATGGATGAGCTGGCAGTTCAAGAATTGCCCCACCTGTCCCTATCCGCTGGACGATCCGCTTCCGCTGGTTATTCGCAACGGCTGTCATCCGCTTATTCCGGCCTATCCCGAACCGAGTATAGACAATTTTAATAATTACATCACGATTCCTTTCGGCACTGTTATCAAATCGTCAAGGGGTATGTCGGGCGAGGCCACAACAGAAGCAAAAATATCAACCGAAGCTGGTGTATCAGCTGGCAATGTTTGGGCTGGAAATCCGATGCAAAATAAAGGTCCATTTATAAAAATTTTCACCGGCACAAAAGTCGAGGGTTCTACGGAATGGAAGGTCTCGAATGAATGGGAATGGTCGGCTGAAGAAGAATTTGACTATGCCGATACTTATGTATGGAACTGGCTTAGGCTTAAGAACTGCGGAACAGAGCCTTTCGACAGAAATGTCTGGGGCGATGATTACCACCAGATGCACTTCGATGTTTTCTGGCCGGGAAATCCTACAAAAGTGTTTGCACCAAATGAATTAGTAACCGGAATGGACGGGCTCGTGCCCTATACCGGCGGTAGCCTTGGCCTTCCCGATTCCATCGACTTTCTGCTAAAACATCAATTGCGTGAAATGATTGGATTGGGCGGAGATATCGATCTTCCCGAACTCGACTCGCTTTCAAAAGCTTATTCGACGTTTGACAAGCTTAGATTTGGTCAATGCGCGATGTTGGTCGCCGCCATACCAACCTATGGCATAGGGGCAATAGGTTTTATGATAAGCTTAGGAGTTGAGTATAAAGTTGGACTAAGTAGCGCCGAGGCTTATGAGGATGTGGACGACATCTACGGCTCCTTTGTGAATGCCGAACTCAGTAGCGAGAGCATGATAATCCAGCGAAGAGCGGCGGATTTCTATAACATGGGTGACGGCACTTTCTCATGCACCAATCTCTGCGACTGGACATCGATTCAGGCGGCTCACAGAAGTTATGTTACAATAATGTGCGTCTATCCCGAGGCGAGCGCTTATGTTAACATGGTGCGCGAATCACCGATAAAGGACACTCCGACGGCCTTAGATTCTTTCTATACCCTCGCGGAGTTCATAGACAAATACTCCAGTGGCTCCGGCGGTCCGCCGAAAATCGAAAAATTCACTTGGAGTTCCGACGATGCGGAGACCCTGATTCAGGTCGGATGTTTGCCGAATGTCGCTCTCAACGGCACATGGATTCCGCCCTCGGGATCGTCATGCGACACTATTAAATACGCCGCGCAGTGGGTCGTAATATCCAGCATCGATACTGTTACCGAACCCTCACGGAAAGACGACCTATGCATGATTCGCGATTCCCTTCGTCTCTGCGGAAACACAAAACTAAAACCCGGGGATATAATCATCTTCAATTATATTCGCGATTCAGATAACGACTCCCTCGAAGATAATATGGAGATGATCTTTGGCACAAACCCCTATAATCCCGACACCGACGGCGATGGTTTATTCGACGGCTATGAAATCAAGCTCGGCCTCGACCCGCTGAATCCCAACTCGGATAACAGCCTATATGAAGCTTCAGACGGAGCAGAGATGGCATGGTTATTGACGACTGACACACTGCGCCTGCCAGTGGAGACCTTCGAAGGCGATACTATTTATCCGCCGCGCATAAGTTGGGACAGCACTCTGGCGCACAGTCCGCGAATCACATCCGGGTATAGGGATTTCGTCCCATGGAACTATAATGACGGCGCATACAATTCAAAAAACGACGACCAATACATGGACGCCAACCTAAACGGGCTTGCAGACTGGGTAGAGCATTATTTCCGCGACCCGAATAGTTATTGGAACGGCAGGTTCAGAATAACATGGGACGGCGAGCAGACACGCACGAACCCCTTCGGCTACTCGAACAAGGTCAAGGAATCCCGTTTCGTCCGGCGCGATTCGACGATCACCCATCTGACCGATACAACCACCCTTTACGGCGGAAATCGCGTTCTTGAAATCGCATGCTGGGACATGACCGGCGAAGGCGCTGGGGTTTGGGATCATGCATATGCTTATTTCAAGTTGTTTAACTGCAATATAGAGGTAAACAAATATCTTGAAATATCTTACGACCTCTGGCCGAGGACGACTAACGGCAAAAAAATCTGCGTTGACTTGCTGTTTTCCGATCATTCGAGAGCTATCACTGACTCCACTTTTAGAGATGTCTATGGTTTCCGCATGCACCCTGCATGGCGGCCGTCAGCGGTATCGATTGATACTTTTCATAGGGTAACAGCTTCGCTCGAACCTTTCGACGGCAAGACTATTATCGGAATAATGGTCGGATACGAGGACAATCCAAACGATATGCATGGCCTCGTCCACGCATATTTCGATAATCTGACTATAACGAATAAGAACATAGTCTTTGAATTCGAACCGGACCAGGCTCCTGCTGAGGGATTCAATATTAACGCAATGGTCGGTGAGGCTGTAGGATTCCGCGCATGGAATGGCGAAGACGGAACACCGCTGTGCTCTTTGGCTATGCTTTCCAGCCTCGATCCACGCGATACGACCGACATCCCGATAGACACCATGAGATACGGCCCGCGCGGCATGGTTTACGAGGTCAACGCCCACGCCAGCCCGATGAGTGTAGATAGTTCACAATTTGGTGAGTATCATTTCATGTTCTCGCTGTTGCCCGAGAAACTCGAATACAGTATCGAGACGCAGACCATTTTAGGTTATTACATCTGGCATGACCATGCGCCGGCGCTCTATCACGAACGCTACGACATACCCGACCTGATTCCGCCCAAGGTCGTTATCGATTTTCAGATTTACAATCCCATTTCCCGCGAGACTGTTTACATGTTGGACTATCTTTGGGAGAGGGGAGAAGAAATCAAAGATCAATGGGGGAACTCGATTTATCCATGGGAACGAAATGAGATAGATTCGGAAGAAGATCTTACCTATCGCCCTGTTTCGGGCAATTTCTGGCGGTATATCGATATCGAGTTGCCGGATATTCTCGAAGGCTGGCGTATCGATGATGTTCTGATACGTTACACCTCGGATCTGCCTCTTATGGGAAATCTTCGGAGCTATATCGATAATGTTGCGATTTTCCAGCGTTCTCCCAAAGTTTATGCAGACACCTTTGGTGTTTACATCCATTTCGGCGACAGGCTTGCGGACGATGTCGATAATAATGTCGATACAATCGTCGATTGGGAGGAGATTCATATCCACAAAATCCCTGAATCCCATCTAACAGATGATTATGCTTCGATAACTTACGCCTCGCTCTTGCTCTCGAACGATATCGGCCCTTGGTCGTTCACGGTCGATACAGTTAGTGGCGATACGAGCTGGCATTGGTTCGAAATCGATCGGGCTACCGGCGATACATCCTACAGCTGGTTCGCGGAATTTGCCATGAATCCCGATTCGAGCTTCAAACTCGCCCAAAAATGGCTTGTTTTCGAGGACAGCCTTACGACTTTAATCGATGTCGATAGTTTCCCCACAACGGATTTCAACGACGATGATTCGATGAGGAATTTCGGATTCTTAAGCAATGTTCCGGGGGATTTTAATAATATCTACAACCCGCATATTCTTTGCCAACGTGTGTTTGACGGCGAAGACGAGGGCATTCTGTTAATCGAATCACATGTTCACGGGTTTCTATTTGACTATATGGACAGCACGAAACTCTTCGACGTTCGCCAGCTAAACCCATGTTCACTATGCACCAAGCGTTGCCTGTTCATGGTTTTCGAGGCGTGGGTCGATTACGGTGCTATTCAGCTCGGCTACAAACTCGAAGGGGCGGACGAGATTATCTGGTTCGATGAAATAACGTCCCCGGCTCCCACGGAATACCGGTGTGCGGTTCCGGACACCTTCGTAGAATCCGACTCTTCCGATATCGTGGAATCGGTTTGGATTAAAACACTGCTGGGAACTCGAGCTTATCTTGACAATTTCATGCTCAGGCGGGCGTTCTACGCCTCCTTCGAACCGAACGATCCTCCTACTTTCTTACCGGATAGGCTCATGATGCATGAAAATGTCATCCCCGATACTTGCGACATCTTCACGCCGGAAATTGCCTGGCCTACACCGACAGATCGGGATCATTACCTATACATTCATGGAAATGTCAATGGCTTTTCTCCGGCTCGTTTCAAATACGATATATGGGAGCTACCGCCCTTCGAGGAACTCGAGCTTACGGATCAAAGCAAACTAAGCTTTAATATCTTCTATTTTCTCGATTTCCCGACGACCTTCGGAAATGCGATAATAGACCTTCGCCTGATTAGTTTCGACGACACCGACACGAGTTGGCTATCCGAATATTTCCTTCGCGATTCGCAGGGGCAGTTGTATCACCCGCAAATGCGTGTTGATCAATTGAACACTTGGGTAAGTGTCGAGGTTCCTTTAGGCGGTTTGCCGCCGATGCGAAAAGTCGATCGAATAACGGTTTATTTCAATAAACCATCGGTTGTCTCGCCCGGCGATTACCATATTTTCATAGACGAAATACTAATAACGCTGTAATTGGAGCTATTATGAGAGCAAAAAGAATACTAATCGGCATTGTGTTGACAATAGTCTCGCTTTTAGCGTTGGGAGAACCACCTTTCGCTGTCGAAAGCAGAATAATGGAGAACGACTATGGCGAGGTCTTCGCAATAATCGATATCAACATCGGCAAAACACCTAATGTCGATTACAAAACTATTTCAGTCCATTGGCAGGCCAATCTTTATCAATTCTTCGATTACACCGGAACCGGTGAGGTGAAAGCCGGTGAGGATAAGTTAGCAATATTCATCAGTGGGGAAGACAATTTACATTGTTTGCGCTTCCGCATGAGGAACACTGGCAGTTCAGAAGCGCTATTCCATACTGCTTTGATGTATTCCAATCCAATTGCCAGTCCGAATTCTCCTAATATTATAGCATTCAAGAAAGAGATAGAAGTAAAAGGCATAGCCTCCAATGATTCTAATCATGGTAGGCCATACAGATTGAATATAGCTTGTTCTCCAAATCCCTTTAACGCTTCATTGAAGATAGATTACACAATCCCATATGAAAATGAGATAGACATTGCGATATATGACATTCTCGGCAGGGAACTAATTACTCTCGTAAAGGGAGTTCGCTCACAAGGTTTTCATTCGATAATATGGGACAGCGAAGACGCCTCTGGAAATAGAGCACCTTCAGGCATATATTTCGTGAAGTTCATCTTTGATGAAGAAGCATTGGTGAAAAGAATACAACTTCTCAAATAAATTTATCCGTGCAAATGAGATAGTATATGTATAAAATAAAATGCAATATTCTGTTACTTATACTATCTCTCAATGCACTTATATCTTCTGATATTGCGCTTGTTTCGGCCGGCGCAGGGCATAGTCTGCTTCTCAAAACCGACGGCACAGTTTACTCATGGGGTGCAAACAATTACGGTCAATTAGGAACCGGCGACACGGATGAGTGCTATTGGCCAACACAAGTCAGAAATCCCACCGGATTCGGATATTTAAACAATATCATCGATATTTCAGCCGGAAATGGATTCTCATTGGCATTAACCTCGGACAGCATTGCATATGCATGGGGAGTAAACAATTACGGCCAGCTCGGTAACGGAACGACAGTCCAAAGCTCACTTCCTGTAAGGATAACCGATTCTACCGGAAGTTCCTTTTTAGATAGGATTAGAACAATATCTGCAGGTTCTTTCGGAGCTTTAGCCTTGGATTCAGATGGTTATGTATGGAGTTGGGGAAGCAACCGAGAAGGCGCATTGGGGATTGGGAGCAGTGATTTCGATCCGCACCCCTTGCCTCAACATGTTCTAATCGATGGCGGCGATTTTCTTGATAATGTCACGAAAATCATCTGCGGTTCGTTGTTTAATCTTGCTCAGCGAGCTGATTCTTCGATATGGGCTTGGGGCGCAAACGGGGACGGTCAACTCGGAAACGACACAACCCTCAGTAGCTATTATGCAAATCCAGTTCTCGACTCTACAGGAATAGCTTCTCTTGGAGGAGTTGTCACAATCGCCGCTACCGGAACTGGTGTCTTCGGAATAATGGGACATTCCCTCGCGCTCGATTCCGAGGGCAAATTCTGGAGCTGGGGAAGAAACTTCAACGGCCAATTGGGAGACGCGACTTTCGTCTGTCGCGATCTTCCAACAAGAGTGAGAAACTCCTATGGAGGAGGTTTTTTCGGGAATGCTATTTCCATTTCCGCCGGTTCTGAACACAGCCTCGCCCTATGCGAAGACGGATCTGTTTGGGCATGGGGGAATAATTATTACGGTGTGATTGGCAACAACACAACATCCGACAGAAACCTGCCGACCCAAGTCCATGGGGTCGATAACATCGGCTATCTTACCGACATTGTCCAAATTTCGACATCAAACAGCCATAACTTTGCTATCGATTCGGAGGGGAATCTTTATGGATGGGGGAGGAACAACAGCGGTCAAATTGGCGATGGCACTGTGATTCAGCGAAATTACCCTGTCGCGATAACCTCGATTCCGGTCGGCCTTCAGGAGAGCATCCCATTGCCAGCAGAAAGCAGTTTGTGGGTTTACCCGAACCCGTTCAATTCGGCGGTAACCATCGCGGTCGAGGGCGTAGGGGACGGGTCTCCCGTCCCGTTCGAGGTGGAGATTTACGATGTGAACGGCCGAATGGTTGAAGGCGGAACCGTAGGGGCGTATTGCATACGCCCGTTCGACGGGTCAACGCGGTTGACCCCTACAACCCAAGAATATATCTGGCAACCGGATGAATCCCTCCCTTCCGGCGTCTATCTTGTGAGGGCGCGTGTCGAAACAGGGTCAATCAGCGGAGCCACAGCGACTTCGACGAAAAGGATCGTCTATCTGAAATAATTCCTCGGCATTAGAGTCAAATATGACTGTATTATTGTCTTCGAATATTTCTTGACATCGAGACATATTTTCCTTATTTTTTCATTAGGATAAAATAAGGACGCTTATGAACGAACGAAACGGACATAAGAGAAAGGCAGTAGCCGGTCTAAAGCGCTTAGGAACTCCTGAAAGATATGGGGGGGGGCGTCAATTATCTCTATTCCTGACGGACAGACTGAAATTCATTCTCCTTCCCCTGCGCTGTTCTTCCGAGACGCGCAGGGAAACATATCGATACAAAATGAACTTAAACCAATTTCAAGGAGTTTGAAATGAAAAGAATGATATTGTTGTTGGTAATAACTATCTCGTTCGCAAATATTTGCCTTGCACAAGGAACGATGAGAGTGATGAGCGACGGAACGGAGTGGATGTATAACTTCAACGAAGAATGGCGTCCTGTAACAATTATCGACCCAGGGTGGCCAGTTTCACCAGGCGGTTTAAGCCCATCTCCGTGGGCGAAGGTCTTGGATGACGGGGCAGTCTGGATTGGATTAGATGAAATGGCTTCAGACAGCAGTGAAATAGGATTTATCTATTTCACAAGAAGATTGCCGACTATACCTACAAAGCATTCAAGGGCTACTTTATGGTATTCTGCTGATGATTCTCTTGAAGCCGTCGCTCTCATCGATGAAATTAGCAGAGTTCAGTGGTTTTTCCCGACACCAGGCGACGGCGCTGACTGGAATGAAATGAGACGATTAGATATGACGGATGCAGAGATCATTCCCGAGGAAAGATATACATTAGGTATTTGGATAGCTAATTCACACATTCCGTGCACAGGGCTTCTCTACTACTTCTCAGTTGATTACGGTCAGGAAACAAATTATACATATCAATGGGATTCTGGTTGGGCTTTGCACTCTCTTCCATTTCGACCTGAAAACCCTGCAACGACGAATCTTCTCACAATATTTCCCGATGCTTTATATGCTGGCTATACTGAGTATTTCACAGGAGATTGGAATTGGCTTGGCTTAACGAATCCTCTTACAGGCGAATTCGGGGATATTGTGAGAAGTAATTCGATTTTCGTTTTACATTTGGGGACAGTTGCGGGATCTTCTCCCTATGGAATTCCAATTTCCGAGCAAAGATACCTTGATATGCGACCTGACGAAAACCCAACAAGATACCACTTTTTGGGAACGGTTCACTGCACGGTTCCTTTCGATTGCGATCTCGGAGAGCCGGACGACCTTCCAAATTATGGAGTAGATGAGCTACAGCGCTTCAGTCAAATCATCGACGACTTTGTTATCGATGATGAGATTGCACCATTTGTCTCACCAAATTATGGAGCTGGGTATGTGATTGAATATGAAGAATATGATGAATACGATCATCCATACGAAAATGTTCATTTGGATTTGCGTTGCTCCGCAAAAATGGGTCGCGAAGAATACTTAAACTCTATTCCAGTATTTGATGGCCCCCCAGAAATGCCATCGGCTGTTCTCGAATACATGGAATACCTTGCCGAGCGACCAATCCCTGAACCAGTGGAGGGCGAGACTTTAGATATCGTTTATCCTGAACCGGTTGTTCGCAACATAGATGGAGATTCTCCGCCGATGCCGCCGTGTGTTCTTCCGAAGTTGAATATGTCAAAACCAGATATGAGAGAGATTGTTACGATCGCAACACCGAACCCCTTCAACTCCTCTGTGAAGCTTTCTGCAGTTATTCCGAACGGAACTGAGGATGTGAGGATATCGATATTCGATATCAATGGGAGGTTGATTCGCGATCTTGCTCCAGTTTCCGATGAGTTTACCGGCGAATACATCACTATCTGGGACGGAAAAGACGAGACTGGTTCGGATATGCCCACAGGGGTTTATTATTATAAAATCTCTGCAGGTAACACAGCAGTTACAAATAAAGTCCTTTTCGTTAAATAATAACTAATTAAGCCCCCGACCTTAAAAGGTCGGGGCTTATTTGAAAGAAGATTATTATGAAAAGAATAATAATAACTCTAATTTTCATTTCATCCTTTCTCGGTGCATGGGAAAAAATTTGGGACTACGGCGATAGAGAAACTATCACGAATATAATACAGCTTAATGACGGTGATTTCATCTTATCCGCAATAGACTATTCTATCTCACGAGAAAATAAAGCTTTCGCTATGCGTGTGGATTCGACAGGAGAATTAATATGGAGAACCCGTTACGATGGTTCCGACAGCATAGACGGTTTAAAAACAACTGTGATGTTAAATGATAGCACTATAATCATGGGTGGATATACATGGAATTACCACTCTCCTTACAGTAAGATGTGGCTGTTCAGTATAAATACTGACGGAGATACCCTATGGACTTATGAAGAAGACGAAGGTTGGAATTATTCTGCTCGGTCTATCGATATCACACACGATGAACATATCATAATGTTGATGAGTGACTGGCACTTAGGGAAATATACTTATGACCGAGTAAGAGAATGGAAATATAAATTCCCTACAGACTGGTATATTAATCAAACTGAAAAGATTATCACCGTTCATGGCCATGAACCTCCCGGGTATGCTTTAGCAGGTTTTACAAGCTCAGGTTCAACAAGCGATATATATTTCATTAGATATAACGAATATGACCACGAACACAACGATACAAGCTGGATTCGTTATTACAACGCCAGTGAAAGAGACGTTGCATGGGATATTATCGAGATTACAAATCCCTCGCCGGGTTTGCCTAAAGGCTTCCTATTAGTAGGATCCAATAAAAATGCTGTATGTTGCACTTCGCTTTGTTACGCCGTCAGGATAGATACGACAGGAGATACGGTATGGACGAAAGAATACTCACATCCGTTATATAAATGGACTGGATTGTCTCATGGAAAACAGGAAATAAAAACGGTTACATGGGCAGGAAATGAACCTTACCAGACAAAGTTCATGCTTGGAGCTTATACAGCTTATCCAGAATCATTGGGTGGAAAATACGTAACGTGGCTTCTTGCTATTTCGGATACTACGCGTGGCGATACCCTATGGACAAAGACTTTCGACGAGTATTACGAACAATTTTCAGGGGATATAATCTCATGTGATGATGGGGGTTATGCTATTGTAGGGTCAGTCAAAGAAACTTCAATATCGGGTAGTAATCTATGGTTTCTTCGCGTCGATTCACTTGGCAACGATTTACCTTCGGCAATTTCTGAAAACTCTTTGGGACCTGTATTACCAACTCTATACTCCCACCCGAACCCCTTCAATTCCGCGGTAACAATCGCCATCGAGGGCGTAGGGGACGGGTCTCCCGTCCCGTTCGACGTGGAGATTTACGATGTGAACGGGCGCAAGATAGACGTCATTGCGAGGAGGGCGGAGCCCAACGAAG
>Ga0334890_1003795_pt1 | contig 14718 bp, 12 predicted proteins | sample GraSluR1_MG_3_FD_207220 | JGI IMG/M metagenome (GOLD analysis project Ga0334890, IMG submission 207220) | Sludge microbial communities from methane-producing bioreactor in Wageningen University, Netherlands - Granular Sludge_31_08-R1 | ecosystem: Engineered > Bioreactor > Anaerobic >... | reverse complement strand
TTTACAATTCTTTTGACGAATTGAATTATAAATTTCAAATGTACATGGAAAACCTTCAAAAAAATTCAGAATCGAGTCTTATCAACAAGCACAGGAATAAAATCTACAACCAGTGTATTCAGATGGCAGATAGTGATCCAGGACTGTTTACTTTAACGGTTCCAACTGGTGGTGGCAAGACACTTTCATCAATGGCTTTTGCACTTGGGCACCTGAAGAGAAACAACCTTAAAAAAATTTTTTATATAATTCCATACACTAGCATCATTGAGCAGAATGCATCAAAATTCAGGGAAATTTTTGGAGCTGAAAATGTTCTTGAACATCACAGCAATTTTGATCCAGATGCCATTCGAACCGAAAATTCCGAGAATTTCCAATCAATTAAAGAAAAGTTAACCCTTTCATCCGAGAACTGGGATATTCCAATAACTGTCACTACCAATGTCCAGTTTTTTGAGTCACTCTTTTCAAATAAAAGCTCCAGATGCAGGAAACTCCACAACCTTGCAAATAGTGTGATGATTCTTGACGAAGCCCAAATGATCCCGACAGGATTTTTACGGCCGTGTGTGATGGCATTATCTGAACTTATTCTCAACTACGGATCATCTGTTGTGATCTGCACGGCCACACAACCTAAACTGGCCCAAATCCTTCCTGATTACATAAAATACCGGGAAATAACCAAATCTCCTGAACAGCTATATCATGATTTACAGAGAGTGCGATTGACCTATATCGGGGAGGTCAGTGATCGAGAACTAGCAGAACGTCTCCTGGAAAACACACAGGTGCTTTGTATCGTCAATACAAGAAAACATGCCGTTGTTCTATACGAACAATTGCATCAGACCACTGATTGTTACCATTTGAGCGCCAGAATGTGTCCCAATCATCGGAGAAAAATAATCAGCGAGATTAAAGAAAAACTAAAGAAAGGAGAGTCCTGCAGGGTTGTTTCAACACAATTGATAGAGGCCGGGGTTGATATTGATTTTCCTATCGTTTATCGAGTAATGGCGGGTTTAGATTCTATCTGCCAGGCAGCAGGGAGATGCAATCGGGAAAGAATAAACGATTCTGGGGATGTTTTTGTCTTTCGTTCTTCCGAAGAACATGGAAAAGTAATCGGATGGCTAAGCCGAACAGCCGAGATCGGTGAGATGATAATAGAGGATGCAGGTGATCCAATGAGTCTTGACTCAATTGATACATATTTTCACAGACTCTATTTCCACTCGGGGGAGAATGGTCTTGACACAGAACAAATTCTCCCGATAATAGCAGAAACGGGTGATAAATGCAGGTTTAGATACGAGGATATAGCGCAGAGATTCAGACTTATAAAAGATTCCGGGAGGAGTATTGTAGTCCCGTATGATAGAAAATCCAGATCAATAATTGAAAGAATCCGCAGGACAGGATTTATTGGAACCGGTTTAAGAGAATTGCAGGGATATGTAGTCAGTATATTTCCTGATGAGTTCAAGTCTTATTGGGAGTCTGGTGAACTGGAATTGGTTGCAGATCGGATATATTGCCTGAATAATGTGAAAGAAAATTATTCTGACAATACCGGACTCGTAAAAAGAAAATTTAATGGTAGAGATCTTTCTTTGCTTATTGAATAAAGGAGGTGATGAAAATGGGCTATGGATTCAAGTTAAAAGTATGGGGTGATTATGCGTGTTTTACGCGGCCTGAAATGAAAGTTGAAAGGGTTAGCTACGATGTAATGACACCTTCTGCTGCAAGAGGGATCCTTGAAGCGATTTACTGGAAACCCGCAATAATGTGGAAGATCGATAAGATACACGTACTGAATCCGATAAAGTTTGACAATATCAGAAGAAACGAAGTATTAGGCACCATATCGGTTTCCCAGATTAAAAAAGCCATGAAAGGCGAAGAAGTAGAACTTTATCAGGACTCAAATGAAGATCGTGCGCAGAGAGCTTCTCTTCTATTAAGAGATGTATGCTATTGCATCGAAGCGCATTTTGAACTGACAAAAGATGCCGGACCTGAAGACACACCGGAGAAGCATTATAATATGGCACTCCGGAGAATGAGAAAAGGCCAATGTTATCATAATCCATATCTTGGGTGCAGGGAATTTCCTGCGAACTTTGAGATTATTGAAGAGGGCATTCCTGCGTCCTGTTATTCTGGAGAAAAGGATCTGGGGTTCATGCTCTGGGACCTTCAATACAACAAAGACTCAAAGAAAGAACCTATACCGATTTTTTACAGGGCATTTATGAAGGATGGCATAATCGATATCGAAAAATGCCTTTGTTACGGAGAATTGTCATGATTTTGCAGTCTCTTTGTAAATATTACGATATTCTCAACGAAGAAGGAACGGTCTCAACCCCAGGATATTCACATGTGAATGTTTCATTTAGTATTGTTATTGATGATGACGGGGACCTAAAAAATATCATTGACATGAGAAGTGGCGATGAGAAACCCCGGCCAATAGCTATGGATGTCCCTCTTCACAAATCTCGTTCGGGAAAGAACCCCCCGCCATACTTTCTGTGTGACAATGCAAAGTATGTATTTGGTGTTGAAAAAGTTAACAAAACAAAATCGAAAGATGAATCCAATTCTTCAGGCACGATTTTGGAAGAATCGGATAAGCATTTGATCCTGGTCAATAAATCAACAAAAAGCAGGTTTGAGTCCTTTAAAGAATTGCATCTTTCAATACTGAAAGATGTCAATGATGAAGGTGCCAGAGCCCTTATACACTTTTTCGAAAAATATCAACCGGAAAAATTCCTTAATAACCCAAAAATTGTCCAGTATAAAGACCAGATTCTTGAAAATGCAAACTTTGTATTCACTCATAATGATGCCTACATACACCAAAAGAAACATGTGAAAAAAGCCTGGGAAGATTTTTACACTAAATCTATAAACGATGAGAAGCCTTTGGTTTCACAATGTCTGATTTCGGGGAAAACAGAACCAATTGCACGAACGCATCAACTGATTAAGGGTGTTACACACGCACAGTCTGCCGGGGCCTCAATTGTTGGGTTCAATGATAAAGCTTTTTTCTCCTATGGGAAAGAGCAGAGCTACAACGCTCCGATTAGCGAAAATTCGATGTTCAAATACACAACTGCTCTTAATTATCTTTTGTCTGAATCAAAGCACAGGCTTCAAATCGGTGATTCGACAGTTGTGTTCTGGGCGGATGCCCCCGAAGGAAGTTATGAGGATTTTACCAGGTTCATTTTTTATCCCGTTGAAACCACTGACGAAGATACAAAAGAAAATGACCCGGATAAAAGAATTGGTGACGATGCTTTGCTTGTCCTGCTTAAGGATGTTCTTGATGCAATCCGAAATGGACGGGATATTAGTGGAGTCGATTTAGGCATTGATAAAAGAAAGATGTTCTACGTCTTAGGGCTTGCACCAAACAATGCCCGCCTTTCCGTAAGATTCTGGTATATGAATGAATTTGGTGATTTTGTAGAGAAATTATCTCAGCATTATCTTGACATGGATATCGAAAAGGGGGATTTTGATCTAACATTCGCGCCACCCTATTTGTTAATCAATGAAACGGTTCCTAAGGCTAAACCACCAGAAAGACCGAAACCAAATCCAATTCTTGGCGGACTTCTTATGAGATCGATTCTCAACAATACACCTTATCCAATCCAGATGTATAATGCCATTCTCAATCGTGTGAAAGTCGAACAAACAATGAATTCTGTTAAAGCCGGTTTCATCAAAGCATACCTGTTACGGCTTGCACGAACCGGTTCACCTTACCTAAAGGAGGATATGATTACCGTGAGTTTACATGAAACAAGCCAGGATGTTCCTTACCGTCTTGGCAGATTATTTGCAGTATTAGAGAAAGCCCAGACAGACACCAGCAAAGGTATCGGAAGCACAATTACCAGCAAATACTTCAGCAGTGCCTCGACGACGCCTGCTGTCGTGTTTCCGGTCTTGATCAAGCTTGCCCAGCACCATATCGCGAAATCAGATTATGGAGTTAAAACGACAAAAGACATCGAGGAGATTCTTTCAGAAGTAAGCCAATTCCCGCTATATCTGAATCTTGAGGAGCAGGGAATGTTTATGCTGGGATATTATCACCAGAAAAAAGCGAATTATAAAAGAAAAGAAGAAACTGAACCCAAAAAGGAGGCCTGAATTATGAGTGACCCTATTAAAAACAGGTATGAATTTGTATTATTATTTGACGTTGAGAATGGCAACCCGAACGGCGATCCTGACATGGGCAATATGCCTAGGATTGATCCTCAGACTGGGCACGGGATTGTTACAGATGTTTGCATCAAGAGAAAGGTACGTGATTACGTTGATGTCGTAAAATCCGGAGCGCCCGGTTATGACATTTATGTCAAATCAGGAGCCGTCCTGAACCTCCAGCATAAAAAAGCTTACGATAAATACGGCGAGAAACCATCTGATAAGAAGCCAAAGGATGAAAAATACACCAAATTCATGTGTGATAACTTCTATGATATCCGGGCTTTTGGTGCTGTTATGACTACCGCTATAAACTGTGGACAGGTCCGGGGGCCCGTGCAGATCAATTTCGGCAGATCAATCGATCCGATATTCCAGCAGGAAGTGACAATTACACGTCTTGCTGTCGCAAAAGAAGAAGATGCTGAAAAAGGACAGACAATGGGTAAGAAGCAGATCATCCCGTATGCACTGTATAGAACAGAAGGGTATATTTCTGCGAATCTTGCGCAAAAAACAACTGGATTCAATGAGAATGATCTCAACCTCTTTTGGGAAAGCCTCGTAAATATGTTTGAACATGATCATTCAGCAGCACGAGGAAAGATGTCAGCAAGAAAGCTAATCGTATTCAAACACAATACGGAACTTGGTTCATGCCAGGCACACAAACTGTTTGATTTGATAAAAATCAAGAAGAATTCCGGAGACCTTCCTCCACGTTCATTTGATGATTACGATATCGAGATATCAACGGATGTTCCCGATGGAGTTGAGCTGATAGAAAAATTATGAACCAATGCAGGTATTCTGACGAGGATCTTCTCTCCTTATCAGGGATACAACACTTTTATTTCTGCAGGCGCCAGTGGGCGTTAATCCATCTTGAACAGCAGTGGAAAGACAATCTCAGGACTACGCAGGGCCATTTTTTACATGAAAGAGTTGATGACCCCCATTTTAATGAAACACGGGGTATTACATTAATTTCGAGAGCATTTCCTGTTACATCTTATAATCTTGGTTTTTATGGAATCGCTGATTTAGTAGAATTTTTGAGAACAGAAGACGGCATTTCCCTTCCAGGGCATTCCGGGCTTTGGAGAATAAATCCTGTGGAGTACAAGAGGGGAAGTCCGAAGGTTGATGAGAGGGACGAGGTCCAGGTGTGTGCACAGGCAATCTGCCTTGAAGAAATGTTTGACACGAAGATAGATTCAGGAGATCTTTATTATTACGAGACAAGGAGAAGGATGACCGTCGATATTACTAATAGCCTGCGGGATCTGGTGTTTTCCCTCTCAAAGGAGATGCATGATATTTACAGTTCGGCTATCACTCCCCCGGCTGTAAAAGATAAAAACTGCACGTCCTGTTCTTTGTATGATCTCTGTGTTCCAAATCTTACGAAAAAGAGAGTCTCTGTAAAGAATTATGTCCGAAAGCATGTGAAAGAAGCAATCGAACCGGGTAATTCCAGAGGTGAAAATTGGTGAGAAAATTATTGAACACGCTCTACGTAACTAAACCAGATTCCTATCTCACAAAAGAGGGACAGAGTGTAGTTGTAAAGGTTGATGGGGAGGAGAATTTCAGGATTCCTGTTCATAATCTTGAAGGGATAGTCTGTATGGGATATATGGGGGCTAGCCCGCAGTTAATGAGACATTGTTCTGACAATGGTGTCGGATTATGTTTTCTTTCACCAAATGGATCGTTCCTAGCACGTATTTCAGGTAGAGTAAGAGGGAATGTCCTTCTCAGAAGAACCCAGTTCAGATATGCCGATGATCCTGAAAAATCGCTTGTTCTTTCGAGACAGTTCATGATTGGTAAACTGGTTAACTGCAGGACTGTGCTTGGAAGAGGAATACGGGATCACGGAGACGTAATCAACAAAGCCGCTGTAGGATCTGTCGAGCGTTATCTTATCGATAATATTGATCGCATTCCTGATTCTCCTGATTGTGATATGCTGAGAGGTATCGAGGGCAATTGTGCAAAATTTTACTTTTCGGCGTTGAATGAACTAATTTTACATCAAAAAACCGATTTTTTTCTTAAAGAAAGGAACAGGAGACCCCCAATGGACAATATGAATGCAATCTTGTCTTTTTTATACACACTGCTTGCACATGAAATGGAATCAGCACTGGAAACTGTTGGTCTTGATCCGTATGTCGGATTTTTCCATACAGATCGTCCGGGCAGGGCAAGCCTTGCTCTGGACATGATGGAAGAATTACGGCCATTTTTGGCTGACCGTCTTGCGCTGAATCTCGTCAACCTTAAAAAGATCAAAGGGTCTGATTTTTCCAGGAAAGAGAACGGGGCTGTTTTAATGACTGACAATGGAAAAAAGGAAATTATTGCATCATGGCAGAAAAGAAAGCAAGAGCAGATAAAGCATCCATATCTTGGAGAGAAGATACCGGTTGGCCTGGTTCCATATGTTCAGGCTATGCTATTGGCAAGATACCTGAGGGGTGATATCGATGGGTATCCACCATTCTTTATGAACTGAGTGATTTTCATGATGGTCCTTGTTACATATGACGTAAATACAGAAACTCCTGAAGGGAGGGGACGGCTGAGAAAAGTTGCCAAATTATGCGTCGACTACGGCCAGAGAGTTCAAAATTCTGTTTTTGAGTGCATTGTTGATCCTTCACAATTTGAGGTTTTAAAAAGGACCTTAATCAATATTGCAGACGAAGAAAAAGATAGTATAAGGTTTTACTTCCTCGGAAAAAATTGGAAGAGAAAAGTTGAGCACTATGGTGCCAAAGCCGGATATGATCCCGAAGGGTTATTGATAACATAACCTTGCGAACCTGAAGCAAACATGATCTTTCCAGGAGGTTCGCGGGATTTTTCCCGTTATATTATTTCTATTTTTTGAATCTTTTTGATGGGATGGTTTAGAGCGTGATTTTAACCTTTGCGAAGCATGCCAGATTATATTATTTTTTTATTTTTATTTTTTAATAGTCTTATATTCACTTTTCAAGAATTTTCAAAAAATATTTAAAATTTGTTTGCATTTGAGTTTATTAAATTATCAAGAAAATTATTTGGTCAATAGTTACAATACTTAAATCTGTATACTAATTTGCTGTCACACCCTTCACGGGTGTGTGGATTGAAATATGACCCTGCCGATCATCCACTGGTATCATACCGGTCACACCCTTCACGGGTGTGTGGATTGAAATGGTTGCCTTTATCTCGCTGTTGAGCGCGGCATGGTCACACCCTTCACGGGTGTGTGGATTGAAATTATGACTACAGATGGTTTGATTGATGTATCAACAGGTCACACCCTTCACGGGTGTGTGGATTGAAATATCGCGGAGGAACCATGAGCAGCGGAGAAATATGTCACACCCTTCACGGGTGTGTGGATTGAAATTCTTTACAATATCTGTTCGTGCCCTTTCGCGTGCAGGTCACACCCTTCACGGGTGTGTGGATTGAAATGAAGAGCCTAAAAAACCATTCGAACAGGTGAAAAAGTCACACCCTTCACGGGTGTGTGGATTGAAATCACAAACAACGATTGAGACGCCATATGCAGATAAGTCACACCCTTCACGGGTGTGTGGATTGAAATAACAGGATGTCTCGCCTGTCAATATCGGAGCGGAGGTCACACCCTTCACGGGTGTGTGGATTGAAATTATGAGCCGGTCGATGAAATCAGGCCGGTAATCAGTCACACCCTTCACGGGTGTGTGGATTGAAATTATCTCCGAAGTAACCACATCCCACCGCGTCGAGTCACACCCTTCACGGGTGTGTGGATTGAAATTAAAATTTCGGACTCGTCTATGTTGAATGTTAATGAGTCACACCCTTCACGGGTGTGTGGATTGAAATAACCTGAGGATCAAGGAATACCAGGCGTCTGACAAGTCACACCCTTCACGGGTGTGTGGATTGAAATCCTTGGCGACATGATCGGAAAGATAGCTGTCGACCGTCACACCCTTCACGGGTGTGTGGATTGAAATTGACGATAACGATCCCCAGAGGAAACCGCCACACGTCACACCCTTCACGGGTGTGTGGATTGAAATCTGTGGTGTTGTAATACAGCGCCCGAAACCCGAGTCACACCCTTCACGGGTGTGTGGATTGAAATCTGTCCGTGTCAGCGGATACCGCGGAAGTCGTGTAGTCACACCCTTCACGGGTGTGTGGATTGAAATACATATACGGTATGCGCGCCGTCTCCATAGCCGTGTCACACCCTTCACGGGTGTGTGGATTGAAATTTTTTGACAGACTGCACAGAACATCCTATCCACGTCACACCCTTCACGGGTGTGTGGATTGAAATCGACATCGGGATGATTTCTACGACAGGTTCAGAGAGTCACACCCTTCACGGGTGTGTGGATTGAAATAATCATGGTCGATCACGTATTACCGGAAAAACCCCTGGTCACACCCTTCACGGGTGTGTGGATTGAAATTCAGGTATGGGAAGTATCGCAGGTTACGCCTCGTGTCACACCCTTCACGGGTGTGTGGATTGAAATACCAGGAAGGGGATCATCCCCCTCCCGGTGCAGGGTCACACCCTTCACGGGTGTGTGGATTGAAATACATATACGGTATACGCGCCGTCTCCATAGCCGTTGAGTCACACCCTTCACGGGTGTGTGGATTGAAATAGTATTGCGAGCGATGTCCTATCCTTGTTCGGGCGTCACACCCTTCACGGGTGTGTGGATTGAAATCTCCTACATCTGCACGAACCCTCACAATAGCCAAGTCACACCCTTCACGGGTGTGTGGATTGAAATTACTTGGGGCGGGTAGGTATGGTCGAATTCACCCCGTCACACCCTTCACGGGTGTGTGGATTGAAATGTCCTCCCGCTCCTCCCCCGGTTGTGACTATCGGAGGTCACACCCTTCACGGGTGTGTGGATTGAAATCGTAGCGAAGGAGCGGTAATCTGTGCCTGTGAGAGTCACACCCTTCACGGGTGTGTGGATTGAAATTCATTGCAGCGGTGATATCTCCCGCCCATACCAAGTCACACCCTTCACGGGTGTGTGGATTGAAATCTCGGCTCTGGCACGACTGCAGTCGCATGTAAAAGTCACACCCTTCACGGGTGTGTGGATTGAAATTCAGGTATCGGCGGCGCGTTCTCTGGCATGGCCAAGTCACACCCTTCACGGGTGTGTGGATTGAAATCTGTAGTTGTCGTCAACCCGGCAAACCGGATGTACGTCACACCCTTCACGGGTGTGTGGATTGAAATTTAGGTGGTATAACCGCCAGGACCTGGAAATAAAAGTCACACCCTTCACGGGTGTGTGGATTGAAATGTTCTGCAGCGTCTATCGACAGTAAACCCCAAGTCACACCCTTCACGGGTGTGTGGATTGAAATATTTTTACAGAACCCATTTGGATCGTTACAATTGTCAAGTCACACCCTTCACGGGTGTGTGGATTGAAATCGTGTCGGGTCGCTGATTTTTGCCAACGGGTGGGGTCACACCCTTCACGGGTGTGTGGATTGAAATAAGATACGAACCGTCCGAAAAGGCAATAAGCCGCGTCACACCCTTCACGGGTGTGTGGATTGAAATTACAAAAAATTGGCAAAGAATACTGTTTACGCACGTCACACCCTTCACGGGTGTGTGGATTGAAATTATGAGAAAATTAGACAGGAAGACGGAACCTACGTCACACCCTTCACGGGTGTGTGGATTGAAATAAAAACAGGGAAGGATTGCCACTCCTTACGGCTCGGTCACACCCTTCACGGGTGTGTGGATTGAAATTTCGATAGGGATATTACTTTTGACCTGACTACCGAGTCACACCCTTCACGGGTGTGTGGATTGAAATCTGTGCATCGATGTCATCATCGAATACTATGTTGTGTCACACCCTTCACGGGTGTGTGGATTGAAATTGTAGTGGTCAACCCTCCATCATCACCGATATACGTCACACCCTTCACGGGTGTGTGGATTGAAATATCTGCTCTATGGCAGCATTAATCCGGGCTGATGGTCACACCCTTCACGGGTGTGTGGATTGAAATATTAATTGCCGCTCAACGATGTGAAGTGTCAGCCTGTCACACCCTTCACGGGTGTGTGGATTGAAATTATCACAGTGTCAAAGAATTGAAGGGCGCGGTTAGCAGTCACACCCTTCACGGGTGTGTGGATTGAAATTATGACTTATGAGACCGTGAGAAGCCGAAAGGATGGTCACACCCTTCACGGGTGTGTGGATTGAAATCATAATCACGGCAAATACACGGTTAAAACTCTGGGTCACACCCTTCACGGGTGTGTGGATTGAAATGTCTCCTGTGCGATGGTCATACTATACCGCCAAGTCACACCCTTCACGGGTGTGTGGATTGAAATTCAACAAAGGGTTTGGCTCATCCCCCTTTCGCCGTCACACCCTTCACGGGTGTGTGGATTGAAATTCTGACCTTGCCGCCTACAACGTCGCACTTCAAAACGTCACACCCTTCACGGGTGTGTGGATTGAAATCCGCACCGCTTGAAGTGCTTCGGGCCGTGACAAGTCACACCCTTCACGGGTGTGTGGATTGAAATGGTATCCAGACCACCGGCACGAAAGGCAGCCTTGTGTCACACCCTTCACGGGTGTGTGGATTGAAATGGGTCACGACCGGCGTCTACTATCCGGGATAACAGTCACACCCTTCACGGGTGTGTGGATTGAAATTCCCCTGCTACTATCCATTCCTTGGTTTCATCGCTCGTCACACCCTTCACGGGTGTGTGGATTGAAATTACCGAAGCAGAGCACTATTTCGCCGCGCTGTATGTCACACCCTTCACGGGTGTGTGGATTGAAATCTTGAGGAGGTCCTGCAGGTAGTAATCATACTCGTCACACCCTTCACGGGTGTGTGGATTGAAATAACCATCCCTGTCAATGAAACTATGGACGGGACAACGTCACACCCTTCACGGGTGTGTGGATTGAAATCTCATGAACTCGACATACTCCTCGGGCGTCATGTCACACCCTTCACGGGTGTGTGGATTGAAATATACTGCCAGCCGACCAGGACCTCCCATCCGTGAAGTCACACCCTTCACGGGTGTGTGGATTGAAATATCTCGTCGTTCCCGACCTTGAACGAGGTATGGCAGTCACACCCTTCACGGGTGTGTGGATTGAAATGACGACGTCGTGAGGAAGGAACGAGACCCTCCTACAGGTCACACCCTTCACGGGTGTGTGGATTGAAATGTGGTGGCGTCGCCCGCGATACTCTCGATCTTTAAGTCACACCCTTCACGGGTGTGTGGATTGAAATTATCCACACATCGACAAGGTAGCGGAAGAGGAGAGTCACACCCTTCACGGGTGTGTGGATTGAAATCATGCTGACCAGGTCGTATACCACCCGCAGGTTGAGAGTCACACCCTTCACGGGTGTGTGGATTGAAATCAAGAGGCATTTATTTACTCATCTCCCGCTCCAAGTCACACCCTTCACGGGTGTGTGGATTGAAATCATTACTGGTGATCAAGAAGAACCGAAGGAATCCAGTCACACCCTTCACGGGTGTGTGGATTGAAATAAATATGCACAGGATACGTGGGACAACATGGAGAGTCACACCCTTCACGGGTGTGTGGATTGAAATAGGAAGAGCCGGCAGGGTGCACCCCGGGTGCACAGTCACACCCTTCACGGGTGTGTGGATTGAAATGATACTCTCCCAGACCCCTTTTCCGATGCTTTCGGGTCACACCCTTCACGGGTGTGTGGATTGAAATCTTGGAGCGCTGGGAATGCCGATTAATCAAGTATGTCACACCCTTCACGGGTGTGTGGATTGAAATCCTACAATACGGATCTCGTCACCAACTGATGCGTCACACCCTTCACGGGTGTGTGGATTGAAATACCACAGCAGAAGAGGCCGGAACCTCACTTAACCGTCACACCCTTCACGGGTGTGTGGATTGAAATTGGTTGGATCGGAGATTGATAGCGAAGTAGACTGTCACACCCTTCACGGGTGTGTGGATTGAAATAATCAACCACACCATCCTAAAAGCGATCATACGGAGTCACACCCTTCACGGGTGTGTGGATTGAAATAGATGCGGAGACGGTTCTTGTTACGGCCCGAAGGTCACACCCTTCACGGGTGTGTGGATTGAAATACGGCATACGGCGTCTTAGTCTGCCAGCATGGTGGTCACACCCTTCACGGGTGTGTGGATTGAAATTTTTCCTTCACACGCGGCCCTATGGCCTCTATCTGCGTCACACCCTTCACGGGTGTGTGGATTGAAATCGGTATTGATCTTCGCACTAACCAGCCTTTCGAGTCACACCCTTCACGGGTGTGTGGATTGAAATACGTCAGCCTGAAGGATCGCACCCTGGGACCGGGTCACACCCTTCACGGGTGTGTGGATTGAAATGACATAGGGGATTATGCGTTTGTTACACCGTCGTTTGTCACACCCTTCACGGGTGTGTGGATTGAAATCCCTTTTCAGTTGAATGCAAGAACGTCGAAAGGCTCGTCACACCCTTCACGGGTGTGTGGATTGAAATGTATATCGCTGACATTGAACTGCTTGAAACCCACGGTCACACCCTTCACGGGTGTGTGGATTGAAATTTGGAGCTGGTCTTATGACTGAAAGGCCGCCATTGTCACACCCTTCACGGGTGTGTGGATTGAAATCCAAAAGCGTCCATCACGACGCCTTTATCTCCAAGTCACACCCTTCACGGGTGTGTGGATTGAAATCTCCCACCTAATACCTGTAATGATTAAACGCTCATGTCACACCCTTCACGGGTGTGTGGATTGAAATCGATCACCATCCCAACAGATAAAGGCCCGTCAGGTCACACCCTTCACGGGTGTGTGGATTGAAATCAATTAATAATGTCCCGCCCGTGCCAGGTGACTAGTCACACCCTTCACGGGTGTGTGGATTGAAATTGATGTATTTCAGTATCAACAAAGAAATCATTATGTCACACCCTTCACGGGTGTGTGGATTGAAATAATACTTAACTAAAATATCCAAAAACTGGATAAGTCACACCCTTCACGGGTGTGTGGATTGAAATTTCCAGGTCGCTCTCGGATATGCGAAAATGCCTGGTCACACCCTTCACGGGTGTGTGGATTGAAATTTGTTCGGGCGGCGTAACCGAAGATTGATTTGCGTCACACCCTTCACGGGTGTGTGGATTGAAATTATGCTGTAGGTCTCCAGTTGCCCTACATGTGGTTGTCACACCCTTCACGGGTGTGTGGATTGAAATCTTAATCCAGATGGTTGACGAAGTTGAAACCGAGTCACACCCTTCACGGGTGTGTGGATTGAAATCTGTGGGTTTGCTGGCTGGTTTTCAGAGGCCGAGTCACACCCTTCACGGGTGTGTGGATTGAAATAAGACAGTACCCGACATACGAGGCGGTCACTGTCGGTCACACCCTTCACGGGTGTGTGGATTGAAATGTCACTGCCGCCGCCGTTCGACATGATCGCGTCGTCACACCCTTCACGGGTGTGTGGATTGAAATTATTCCGACACCGGCACGTATGAAGAATACCGTGTGTCACACCCTTCACGGGTGTGTGGATTGAAATTCGGAGATTGAGAAGGCAGCAATCAAACCCTATGTGTCACACCCTTCACGGGTGTGTGGATTGAAATACGGAGAGAGAGATCCTATCGGACCTTGATCAAACGTCACACCCTTCACGGGTGTGTGGATTGAAATATGGCCCTCCCGATCATCCACTACTATCACTCTGGTCACACCCTTCACGGGTGTGTGGATTGAAATATTAATATTATTATATAAATCCTTATTTAAAAGAGTCACACCCTTCACGGGTGTGTGGATTGAAATCCAGTACCGGGAGGCCCGATCGTAATAATCCCTTGTCACACCCTTCACGGGTGTGTGGATTGAAATACTTGATCGTATAACAAAAAATGTAACCTGATGAGCCGTATCCTTCACAGATGTGGGAATAACGGCAAAATATTATTTGGTGCGTATTTAACAAAACAGCTAGTGATTACTCCTTCGTGACTTCTTCAAGTTCCCGATATCCACCATTCACCCCAATCCACCACGAACCTTCCGGATTATCTTCCCGAGCGGTGACAGGGTAAACATCACGTTCTTCCCGATCTTCTCCTTTGTCACGAAACCCATCTCCTCGATCTTTTTTAAGTGGTGTGCCAGGCGGCTTCTCTCCTTCGCAAACTCGTCGGGCATGTCCTTTACTTCGGGACTGAGCCCGACGATGAGGTCCTCCAGGTATCCGCTGCTCTCTGCTATTGCGTCGAGGAGCTCTGCCTGGTCCTTCTTCGGGAAATGGACCGGCACCGGAGGGAGCTCGATGATCTCCTCGACTCCCACTTCGCGGTCCTCCTCGTCGTAGCGGGGGA
>Ga0334890_1003778_pt1 | contig 14787 bp, 16 predicted proteins | sample GraSluR1_MG_3_FD_207220 | JGI IMG/M metagenome (GOLD analysis project Ga0334890, IMG submission 207220) | Sludge microbial communities from methane-producing bioreactor in Wageningen University, Netherlands - Granular Sludge_31_08-R1 | ecosystem: Engineered > Bioreactor > Anaerobic >... | reverse complement strand
ATGCGCCCAATCCCGTCATCAGCACCCTGCGCTACTTCCGCGAGGAATACGAGGCGCACATCAAAGAGCGGCGCTGCCCGTCCGGAGCTTGCGAGATGAACCGCATCCCGGTGCAGGAACTGAACACGAACAGCCGCGTCTACTCGCAAAACGGCGCCCAAGCCGAACCGGCCGAAGCCTAGCAGTGAGGAGTCAGATAAGATGCCTGTTGTGACACTGACTGTCAATGATGAACTGGTGAGCGGGCAAGCCGGCCAGTCGCTGCTCTCCTTGCTGAAGGAGCTCGGCATCGAAATGCCTACGCTCTGTCACCTCGAAGGATTAAGCGACCGCGGCGGCTGCCGCCTCTGTATGGTCGAACTTCAGGGCAGCAAACGCCTGTTCGCCGCCTGTGTAACGCCGGTGCAAGAGGGCATGGTCGTCTATACGCACACCGAACGCCTGAACAACTACCGGCGCATGATCCTGGAACTTCTGTTTGCCGAACGCAACCATGTCTGCGCCGTCTGTGTGCAGAATGGCCACTGCGAATTGCAGACCCAGGCCGCCAAGAACGGCATGGACAACGTCCGCTACGACTATCTGGTCCCAGACCTGCCGATGGATGCCAGCCACGAACGCTATGTGCTGGACCACAACCGCTGCATTCTCTGCACCCGTTGCGTGCGCGTCTGCGACGAGATCGAAGGCGCCCATGTATGGGACCTCATGGGGCGCGGCGTCAACTCGCGCGTCATTGCCGGTCTCAACCAGTCGTGGGGCGACAGCGATAGCTGCACCAAGTGCGGCAAGTGCGTACAGGTCTGCCCGACGGGTGCGCTCACCCTACGCGGCTCCACCGTTGCGGAAATGGAGAAGCAGCACGATTTCCTCAAGTGGATCCTGACCGGACGTGAAAAGAAGCAGTGGGACTACTCCTAACACATAGAGGCAAAGAATCGATCCATGGCACCCAAACAAACCAACCCGCGTGAAGATGCAGCGCCCGCCGCTCCGCCCAGCAACGGCAAAATCCGCCTGGCGACGGTGTGGATGGGCGGCTGCTCCGGTTGTCATATGAGTTTCTTGGACCTGGATGAGAGGCTCGTGGAGCTTTTCGCTCATGCCGACCTGGTATACAGCCCTATCGCCGACCTGAAAGAATTCCCGGAGAACGTCGACGTCACACTGGTCGAAGGCGCCATCGCCAACGTCGACCACGTGAAACTGGCCAAGGAAATCCGCGAGCGCAGCAAGATCGTCGTCAGCTTCGGCGACTGCGCCGTCACCGGCAACGTGACCAGCCTGCGCAACCGGCTCCAAGTCGATGATCTGTTGACCAAGGTCTACCAGGAAGGGCCGGGCAGCGCGCCGCACGGCGACGACGACGACATCATGCCGGCGCTGCTCCCCCGTGTGATTCCCTTGCATCAACTGATCAAGGTTGACGCATTCATCCCCGGCTGCCCGCCGGACACGGATCGCATCTGGACGGCAGTCAGCGCGCTGCTAGCCGGCCAATCGGTAGAGTTTGAGCCGGAAATGCGTCTGTTCGGGTAGTTGCTCGCACATTCCGTTCCGGCGCATGCCGCCGACATCGACACACTTCTTCTTTCAGGAGGCGACTATGACGAGGACGATCACCATCGATCCCGTTACCCGTATCGAAGGTCATGCAAAAATCACGCTGATGCTGGACGACAGCGGTCAGGTCGAGGACGCGCGCTTCCACGTCACCGAGTTCCGCGGCTTCGAGAAGTTCTGCGAAGGCCGCAACTTCTGGGAGATGCCCGGCATCACCGCGCGCATCTGCGGCATCTGCCCAATCAGCCACCTCTTGGCTTCCGCCAAGACCGGCGACGCCATCTTGGGCGTGCGCATCCCGCCCACCGCGGCCAAGCTGCGCCGCATGCTCAACTGGGCGCAGATCGTACAGAGCCACGCCCTTAGCTTCTTTCACCTCAGCAGCCCGGACTTGCTGCTGGGCATGGACAGCGACCCGGCCCTGCGCAACGTAGTCGGTCTGATTCAAAAGCACCCCGATATCGCCCGCAAGGGCATCCGCCTGCGCAAGTTCGGCCAGGACACGATCCGCATCCTCGGCGGTCGCAGCGTCCATCCGGCCTGGACCGTGCCCGGCGGCGTGCGAGAACCGCTGTCCGCCGAAAACCGCGACCGGATCAAGGACATGCTGCCGGAAGCCTTCGACACCATCGACCTGGCGCTGACGCTGCTCAAAGACGCCAGCGCCGGCTACGAGGACGAAGCCGCCCACTACGGCAACTTCCCCAGCCTCTACATGGGCCTGGTCACGCCTGAGGGCGGGCTAGAGCACTACGACGGGCTGCTGCGCGTCGTCGACAGCGGCGGCAAAATCCTGGAACCGGGCCTCGAACCCGCCCGCTACCGCGAGATCATCGGCGAAGCGGTCGAGCCGTGGACCTATCTCAAGTTCCCCTATTACAAGCCCTACGCCTACAGCGGCCCCAGCTACTATAAGATGGGCATGTATCGCGTCGGCCCGCTGGCGCGGCTCAACGTCTGTGAATTCGCCGGCACCCCCAAGGCCGACGAAGAGCTGCGCGCCTTCCGCCAGCTCGCGCCGCAAGGTCGAGCGGTCAACACGGCCTTTCACTATCACTATGCCCGCCTGATCGAGATTCTCTTCGCCCTGGAGAAGATCGCCGAGACGGTCGAAGACCCGCACATCCTCGACGAGCGCGTGCGCAGCCGAGCCGATGTCAATCAGCTCGTCGGCGTGGGCGTCAGCGAAGCCCCGCGCGGCACGCTCTTCCACGAGTACCATGTCAACGAGGACGGCATTCTGCAAAAGGTCAACCTGATCATCGCCACCGGCCAGAACAACCTGGCCATGAACCGCACGGTCCAGCAGATCGCCCGCCACCACATCAACGGCAACGGCGGCAAGCTGACCGAGGGTGTGCTTAACCGCATGGAGCACGGCATCCGCCTTTACGATCCGTGCCTGAGTTGCTCCACCCACGCCGCCGGCAAGATGCCGATGCATGTGGAAGTGGTCGCAGCCAACGGGGAAGTTGTGGATGAGATCATCCGCGACTGACGAGGCGGTTCTCGTCATCGGATATGGCAACAGCCTGCGCCGTGATGACGGCGCAGGCTTGATCTTGGCCGAAAAGATCGCCGCCGCCTGGCGGCGACACGGCCGCGCAGTCACGCTTTTCACATCCCACCAGTTGGAACCGGAGATGGCTGAGGAGATCGCCGCGGCCGGCGCCGGAATCGTCCTCTTCGTCGACGCGGCCGCGACGACCGCAGTCGGGCCGCACGACATCCGCCTCGCCCCCGTCGTCGCGGATGAGCATTCGCCCAGCCTCGGCCATCACTTCTCGCCCGCCCTGCTCATGCTCTACGCTCGCAGCCTCTATGGCTACGAAGGCGCGGCGTGGCTCCTCACCATCCCCGGCTACGACTTTGACCACGGCGAAGGCCTCAGCGAACCGACGCAGAAGCTGCTCGCCGCCTTCTCGCCCGCCGAACTCCCCTTTTAGACGCGACAAGCCAAGATAAGCGGCTCTCACGTCGCCTCGAATAAGCATAGCGGACTCGCCGAGGGTTCGCCCGCTGCGCTCTGCGGCGAATCACTCGTCAAATCGCTCATCAATAGGTGTGGCAGTTGCACCGGCGTGCGTTGTCATGTACACTACTGCCCGCTTTGGCCGAACAACGATCACATCGTCGCTTGAGGGACAACGTGGGCCTGTCGACGCATGCGCAAAAACCAACCCGGTTCGGCGGCGGGCTTCCGCTGTCGAAGTACTGGCTGCTGCTCCTGGCGCTGCCCGTCCTCGGGGCGCTTGCCTTCGCCATCTTCCAGCCGATCCAAGTGCTCCCGCGCATTGCGCTCGCGCCCGGCTTCTCCTTCACCGATCAGAACGGCGCACGGCTGACCAGCGACGACCTGCGCGGCAAGCTTGTCTATTACACTTTCATGTATACCGGCTGCGACGCCAACTGTGCGCAGACCGTGCAAGGCCTCAAAGCCATCCAACAGGCGGTAGACGAGGCCGGCAGCAGCGTTCCCGTCGAGTTCGTTGCCATTTCGTTCGACCCGCAGCGCGACACCCCCGAACGGCTGAGCCAGTTCGCAACCGAACACGGCCTCGCCGGCGAACGCTGGCATTTCGTCACCGGCGACCCCGCCCAACTCAAGAACGTGATCGGCGCGGGGTTCGGCGCCTACTATGACCAAACGGATGACGGCGCTTTCCGTTTTGACCCCATGTACGTCCTCGTCGACGGCTGGGGCATCCAGCGCGCCTTCTACCGCACGCCCATGCCGGACCCGGCGCGCATCGTGCGCGATATCAACTTCATCACCAAAGAACTGGAGAACAGTGAGGGGCTCAATCGACTCGCTTACGAGGCGGCCCACCTGTTCCTCTGCTACCCGGACTGAGCCATGACCGCCCCCAACACGCCTACCGAACCGATTGTCACTGCCGCGCCGGAAGCCGCCCGCCAGACCTCCATCTATTCGCGCATCCTGTGGATGAGCGTAGGCGTCATCCTAGCACTTGCCCTGGCTGCGCTGCTCGCCTGGCGGCTGCGCCCGCCGGAGCTGCACGGCGTGCTGATCCAGTCGCCGCAAGAGGCCGCGGACTTCACCCTCATGACCTCGACGGGCGAGCCGATGAGCCTCAGCGATTTCCGCGGCAAGTTCGTCCTGCTCTACTTCGGCTACACCTTCTGTCCGGACGTCTGCCCGACGACGCTCAACGACCTCAAAGGCATGATGGAGGCCCTCGGCCCTAAACGGGCGGAAGACGTCCAGGTCATCATGGTCTCGGTCGATCCTGAACGCGACACGGTGGAGCAGCTCTCCACCTATCTGCCCTACTTCCACCCGAGCTTCCTGGGCATGACCGGCACAGTCGAGGATATCCAGCCGGTCGCCAGCCGCCTCGGCATCTTCTTCGAGCGGCACGAAGGCACGTCCGCAGCCGGTTACTTGGTCGACCACACGGCTGTCGTCATCCTCGTCGACGACGAGGGATATGTACGCATGATCTTTCCCTACGGCACGTCGGGCGAAGACATGGCCGCCGACCTGACGTACCTGATGAGATAACCCGCAGCCGCGATTCTGTTATTTTGGCAAACAGTTTGTTCAACGGTTGACGCCCGATAAGTACGCGAGGAGAGTTGGTGTGAAAAAAGAGCCGGATACGCCCCACGGTACGATCGCCCTGTTGCTGGTCTATGCGCTGATCATCATCTTTCTATGGAGCAACGTCTATTTCACCATGCTGTCGAGAGGGGTGACGCAATGAGCGAACCGCGCCAAGAACCCGTGCCGGAAACCCGTCACGAACCAGGCGGCGACGCGCCGCCGGCAAGCGATGCGCCGTCGCAAGAGACGCTTCACGTCGACCGCTTCGAGGCCGCGTGGATGCGCATCGCGGCGGCAGTGCTCGCCATCTTCTTCATTTCCATCCTGGTGTCCGCCTTTGCGTCAGGCTTCCAGGTGCCTGGCGTCTACCAACGCATCGACCCGACCAAGCTCTACGAGCCGGGCAGCCCATTCGCCGACCCGGGCTTGCGCGAGCTGGCCCCCGGCAAGTACGAAGCCTATATCCGCGCCCAGATCTGGAGCTTCACGCCCAACGAAATCCGCATCCCGGCCGGTTCCGAGGTCACCTTCTACACGACCAGCCAAGATGTCCAGCACGGCATCAAGATTCAGGGCACGAACATCAACATGATGATCCTGCCCGGCCAAGTGTCGACCTTGAAAGCCAAGTTCGACACGCCTGGCACGTACGATTTCGTCTGCCACGAATACTGCGGCCAGCTTCACCACACCATGTACGGCCAGTTGATCGTTGAAGCGGAACAAGTTGCAGCCCAGTGAAGGAGAAACCGAACGCATGTCTGTCCAAACCTTGCCTGCCGCCGGCCTCGCCGAAGGATCGCGACCTGTCCTGCTCACCGATTCCGATCACAAGACGGTTAACCGCCTCACCGGCCTGAACATTGGCGTCGGCATCGGCGCCCTCACCATCGGTCTCTGGCTGGGCGTGCTCCAGGGCCTAGAACACGCCGGACTCAACTGGTATAGCTACCTGGCGCCGGGCATCAAGACCTATTACCAGGGGCTGACCATCCACGGCGTGCTCAACGCGCTGACGTGGACCACGTTCTTCATCTGCGGCTTCTTCACCTACGTGGTTGTCAACAGCCTCAAGCGACCGCTGCGCTACCCGTGGATCAACATGCTGGCCTTCGTGCTGATGACCATCGGGCTGCTGCTGGCGGCCTACCCGCTCTTCGCCAACCTCGCCACGGTGCTCTACACCTTCTACCCGCCCATGCTGGCTGACTGGACCTTCTATCTCGGCCTGGTTCTGCTTGTCGTCGGCTCGTGGGTGTCGGGCTATGGGCTGTACTTCACCTACGGCGCCTGGCGCAAAGAGAACCCCGATGCAACGACGCCCTTCCTGGCCCTGGGCGCGCTCATCACCATGGTCATGTGGCAGATCGCCACGCTGGGCGTCGCCGCCGAAATCCTGTTCCTAATCCTGCCGTCGGCCATGGCAAACAGCGCCTTCCTGGTCGGCCTCTTCCCGGCGATCGCTAACTGGAACACCGGCTCCGATCCGCTGCTGGCGCGCTCGCTCTTCTGGTTCTTCGGCCATCCGCTGGTCTACTTCTGGCTGCTGCCCGCCTACCTAAGCTGGTACGGCATGATGCCGGCGCAGACGGGCGGCAAGATGTTCAGCGAGAACCTGGCGCGCCTCGTCTTCTGGCTCTTCCTGCTGCTCTCCGTGCCGGTCGGCTTCCATCACCAATACGCCGACCCCGGCATCCCGCAGGCATGGAAGATCCTGCACGCCACCTGGACGATGAGCCTTGCCTTCCCCAGCCTGCTTACCGCCTTCACCGTAATCGCGTCGCTGGAACTTGGCGCACGCGCCCGCGGCGGCAAGGGTTATCTGCGCTGGATCTTCAAGCTGAATTGGGGCGACCCGTCCTACGCCGCGCAGAACTTTGCCATGATTCTCTTCGCCTTCGGCGGCATCAGCGGCATCACCAATGCCTCCTACAACATGAACATGGTGGTGCACAACACCACATGGCTTCCCGGTCACTTCCATCTGACCGTGGGCTCGGCCACCACGCTCACCTTCTTCGGCATCCTCTACTGGCTGTTGCCCAAGCTGACCGGCAAGAAGCTCTTCACCAAGACGCTGGCGCTGGCGCAAGCCTGGACCTGGTTCCTGGGCATGTTGCTCTTCGCCAACGGCTATCACCTGCTCGGCCTGCATCACGGTGCGCCGCGCCGCTCCATGCTGGGCGATGCACCCTACCGCGTCGCCGAATGGACGCCGTATCTGATCGAGACCGTGGTCGGCGTCACGCTCCTCTTCATCAGCGCCACGCTCTTCTTCCTGGTCGTCTTCGGCACGGTCCTCTCGCCGCGCAGCCGGCGCCTGGCGAAGCCCGTCGAGATGCCCGTGGCTGAACCGCTGCACCCGGGACCCACGCCCAAATGGCTGGATACGTGGACGCCCTGGGTGGCCGGCGCCGTGGCCCTGATCCTGCTCAGCTACGGGCCGATCCTTTATCAACTCATACGCGACATGCAGTGGATTCCGTTCGCGCCGAGAGTGTGGTAACATGACAATGATCTACCTGGTCACGTGACCAGGTAGAAAACCCGACAATCGACTAGCCATCAGGCTCACCAGATGCATGGCCTAGTCGGAAGACTTTCTGGCTACACTTAGGAGACGAGTTTTGTCTCCTGACCGAGGCCGCGCTGCGTCCGCTTGGATGGTCTTGCGCAGCCCCGCAGGTTCATGAATTCAATACCAAGGGGAGTAAAACAAATGGCGACAGCAGGATCAGATTCCTCGAAAAAATGGGTCTACTTGTTCAGCGAGCTGGACGAAGCAGAAAAATACGCGAAACCGAAATCTTGGGACGACATGAAGGCGCTGCTCGGCGGCAAAGGCGCCAACCTGGCCGAGATGACGCGCATCGACTTGCCCGTGCCCCCCGGCTTCACCGTTACCACCGAAGCCTGTAACGCGTACCTCAAGTACGACCGCAAGTTCCCGCCCGGCATGTGGGACCAAGAGCAGGCCGCGATGAAGGAGTTGGAGAAGCGCACCGGCAAGAAGTTCGGCGACCCGGAAAACCCGCTCTTCGTTTCCTGCCGCTCCGGCGCCAAATTCTCTATGCCCGGCATGATGGACACCGTCCTCAATATCGGTCTGAACGACAAGACCGCCGAGGGCATGATCAAGTTGACCGATGACCCGCGCTTCGTGTACGACTCCTACCGCCGCCTCGTTCAGATGTTCGGCGCGGTGGTGATGGGCGTGCCCGACGAGCCGTTCGAGGAAGTCATCTCCGAGGTCAAGGAAGTGCGCGGCATCAAGAACGATGTCGAACTAAACGCAGAAGAGTGGAAAGAGATTACCGGTCGCTTCAAGGACCTGGTCAAATCTTACACGGGCCGCGACTTCCCGCAGGACCCCTACGAGCAACTTGAGCTGGCGACTCGCGCCGTGTTCAATAGCTGGTTCGGCAAACGCGCCGTCGACTACCGCAACGCCACCAACATCAGTCACGACCTCGGCACCGCGGTCAACATCCAGATGGTCGTCTTCGGCAACATGGGCGACGAGAGCGGTACCGGCGTGGCCTTCACGCGCAACCCGGTGAACGGCGACAAGGAGCTGTACGGCGACTACCTGATGAACGCTCAGGGCGAAGACGTCGTTGCCGGCATCCGCAACACCCTGCCCATCAGCCAGCTTAAGGCCGACATGCCTGAAATCTACGACGAGTTCATCGGCATCTGCGACAAGCTGGAAGACCACTACCGCGACATGCAGGACGTGGAATTCACCATCGAGCGCCGCAAGCTGTGGATGCTCCAGACCCGCGACGGCAAACGCACCGCCCGCGCCGCCATCAAGATTGCAGTCGACATGGCGAACGAAGGCCTGATCGACAAGGCTAAGGCGGTCACGCGTGTCACGCCGGAGCAGGTGGACATGCTTCTGCACCCGCAATTCAGCGACGAGGTCAAGCACGCTGCCGCCAACAGCGGCACAATGCTGGTCTCGAAAGCTGTCAACGCCAGCCCCGGCGCGGCCGTCGGCGTTGCCGTCTTCGACGCGGACACCGCTGAGAAATGGGCGCACGAGGGCAAGCCCGTCATCATGGTGCGGCCTGAAACCAAGCCGGACGATGTGCACGGCATGATCGCGGCCAAGGGCATTCTGACCAGCCGCGGCGGCGCCACCAGCCACGCCGCTGTGGTCGCCCGCCAGTTCGGCACGCCGGCCGTCTGCGGCGCCGAAGTGATGAACATCAACCTGGAGCAGCGTCTCTTCACCGTCCAGTTGGATAGCAGCGCAGTCACCGTGCACGAAGGCGACTGGATCAGCATCGACGGCGGCGCCGGCCAGGTCTTCCTGGGACAGCTTGAGACGCAGGAACCCGACTTCGAGAGCGAAGTCGAGCTGGTCACCCTGCTCTCCTGGGCCGACGAGATTCGCCGCTTGGGCGTGTGGGCTAATGCCGACTACCCGGCGGACGCCGAACGCGCTCGCCGCTATGGCGCCACGGGCATCGGCCTGTGCCGCACCGAGCACATGTTCTTCGCCGAGGATCGCCTGCCCATCGTGCAGGATATGATTACCGCCGGCACGAAGGCGCGCCGCGTCTCCGCTCTCGAAGCCCTGCTGCCCATGCAGCGCAGCGACTTCGAAGGCATCTTCCGGGCGATGGACGGCTACCCCGTCATCATTCGCCTGCTCGATCCGCCTCTGCATGAGTTCCTGCCCTCCCATCACGAACTGGTCGACGACCTGGCCGATCTCAAGTTGCGGCTGCAGCACTGCCAAACCATCAGCGAGATCGACAACATTCTGGCCCAAGTCCGCGTCAAGGAGGACATGCTGGAACGCGTCGAGGTCTTGAGCGAAGCGAACCCCATGCTCGGCCTGCGCGGCGACCGCCTCGGCATCATCATGCCTGAGATCTCGGAGATGCAGGTCCGCGCCATTCTCGAAGCGGCCGTCCGCGTTAAGCGCGAAGGCGTCGACGTCCACCCGGAGATCATGATCCCGCTGGCCGGCCATGTCAATGAGCTGAAGTTCATGAAGGAGATCACGGAGCGCATCGCTGCCGAGGTCTTCGAGGAAAACGGAACGACGGTCGACTACAAGTTCGGCACCATGATCGAGGTGCCGCGCGCGGCGCTCACCGCCGACGAGATGGCGGGCGAAGCCCAGTTCTTCAGCTTCGGCACCAATGACCTGACGCAGACGACCTTCGGCATCAGCCGCGACGACGCCGAGGCCAAGTTCCTCATCCAGTTCGTCGAAGAAGGCATCCTGCCCGAGAACCCGTTCCAGCAGTTGGACCGGACCGGCGTCGGCAAACTGGTCGAGATGGCCGTCAAGATGGGTCGCGAAACGCGCCCCGATCTCGAAGTCGGCATCTGCGGCGAACATGGCGGCGACCCGAGCAGCATCGAGTTCTGCCACCTGTCTGACCTGAACTACGTCAGCTGCAGCCCCTTCCGTGTTCCTATCGCCCGCTTGGCCGCAGCCCAGGCTGCTATCAAGCACGGTGCGTAAGATTCAAGCGAGCGACGCCTGCAGACTGGTCACCTGACCAGGGGCGAACCTCGCCGCCAGTCTAGGCTAAATCCTCCTCGGTCGCCCTGTGCTACCGAGGAGGATTTGCACTATACTGGTTTATGTTGCATGTCATCAAGGGCAGGAGCCTTTGTCTATTATGGACGACGTAAATCTCGGCGCCGTAATCGCGGTGCGTGGCAGCGTCGTCGACGCCTACTTTCCCACTACGCTGCCTTCTCTCCAAAACGAACTGCAAGCAGGCGACCGGAACGAGATCGTCATCGAGGTCAGCGCGCACCTGGACGCACAGACGGTCAGAGGCATCGCGCTCACCCCGACCCAGGGGCTGGCGCGCGGCGCGCCGATCGTCGACCTCGGCCATACTCTGCGTGCGCCCGTCGGTCGCTCGATGCTGGGCCGCGTCTTCAACGTCTTCGGCGACGTCATCGACGGCGCCGATCCGCCTGCGGCCGACGATCTGCGCTCTATCCACCAACGCCCGGTCACTCTCACCCAACAGACAACATCGCTCGATATCCTGCCTACCGGCATCAAAGCCATCGACGTGCTGGCCCCGCTTGAGCGCGGCGGCAAGGCCGGCTTATTCGGCGGGGCCGGCGTAGGCAAGACCGTGCTGATCACCGAGATGATCCACAACATGGTCAGCGAGCATGAAGGCGTCAGCATCTTCTGCGGCATCGGCGAACGCTGCCGCGAGGCAGAGGAGCTTTATCGCGAGATGTTGGAAGCCGATGTCCTCGACAACACCGTGTTGGTCTTCGGGCAGATGGACGAACCGCCCGGCGCCCGCTTCCGCGTCGGCCATACCGCGCTCACCATGGCCGAGTTTTTCCGCGATGACGCGCGCCAAGACGTGCTGCTGCTCATCGACAACATCTTCCGCTTCGTCCAGGCCGGCTCTGAGGTGTCGGCGCTGATGGGCCAATTGCCCTCCCAACTCGGCTACCAGCCCACGCTCGGCGGCGAACTGGCGGAGCTGCAAGACCGGATCTGCAGCACCCACTCCGGGGCCATTACTGCGGTGCAAGCCGTCTACGTCCCTGCCGACGACTTCACCGACCCGGCGGTCGTGCATACCTTTACGCATCTATCGTCGTCCATCGTGCTCTCGCGTGAGCGCGCCAGCCAGGGTCTCTATCCGGCCATCGACCCGCTCCAGTCCGAGTCGAAGATGCTCATGCCGCATATAGTCGGCCGCCGCCATTACGACATCGCCCGCGCCATTCGCGAGACGCTGGCCGCCTATGAGGAGTTGAAGGACGTCATCGCTATGCTCGGCCTCGAGGAGTTATCGCGCGAGGATCGGCGCACCGTCAACCGGGCCAGACGCCTGGAGCGCTACCTGACGCAGCCGTTCTACACGACCGAGCAGTTCACCGGCCAAAGCGGCCGCGCCGTCTCGCTGGAGGCGACGCTCGACGGCTTCGAGCAGATTCTCGACGACGAATTTGCTGATCTCCCCGAACAGGCGCTGTACATGATCGGAGAGGTCGACGAAGCGCGTCAGGCCGCCGACTAGCGGCGCCGCGGAGACAGACAACCAGCCATGAATCTGCGCATCCTGCTGCCCACACGCATCCTGATCGACCGCCCAGTGGACAAAGTGATCGCCGAGGCGGAAAACGGCTCGTTCTGTCTATTGCCGCGCCATATCGATATGGTTGCCGCGCTGGTCCCCGGCTTGCTCTCCTTCACCTCGGATCAGCAGGAGCAGTTCGTCGCCATCGATGAGGGCGTCTTAGTCAAAAACGGCCCGGATGTGCTGGTGTCGGTGCGCGACGCCGTCATCGGCCCCGACCTGGGCCTGCTCCGTCTGATGGTAACGGAACGATTCGAGGCGTTGGACGAACGCGAGAAGCGGGCGCGCAGCGCGCTAGTGCGGCTGGAGGCTGACTTCGTACGCAGATTTATCGAGTTGAGGGAATAGCCAAGATGGCCGAGCCGTTTCCGCCAACCTCGCCCCCCGACGAAGACACGATCATCGAGGAGCGCAGGCGTCACCAGACGCAAGAAGATATGGCCGCCATCGTCGGCGCCAAAGAAGCCCGCAAGGCTCGCGCTCGCGCCGACGCCCACAAGAGCGTCTGGTTCGGCCTCGGCATGTTCGGCATTGTGGGCTGGTCTGTGGCCGTCCCGGCCCTGGTCTTTATCGCCATTGGCGTTTGGGTCGACACCACCTGGCCCAGCCGCTATTCGTGGACACTCATGTTCATGTTTGTCGGCGTCGTCCTCGGCTGCATCAACGCCTGGTATTGGGTCAGTCGAGAACGCAGCAAGATGGAGCGTTGAGCCGCGGCCATGGATTCGGAACTGCTTACGGCCGCGATGCCCTTGCTGGCGGCTTTTGTCGCAGGGCTGGGCTTGGGCTTCATCTACTTCGGCGGTCTGTGGCTAACCGTCAGGCAACTGGCAAGCACGAACCGGCCCGGCCTGCTCTTCGCGGCGAGCTTCACCATCCGCACTGCGCTGGTCGTGGCGGGCATCTTCTTCGCCGGCGGGGGTCAATGGCAGCGCATTGCAGCCTGCATGATCGGCTTCATCATCATGCGCATGGTCCTGACTAGGCGTTGGGGGCCGGACCAGACGTCGAGAACCGGCGGATCGCCCGCCTGATATTCGCTGCGCAAGCGACCGGCCGGCATAACCATACGGAACGTGTGCTATGCAGATCAGTCCAGATCAAACAATCTACTGGCAAAGCGGTTTCATCGTCATCAACGCCACCCTGGTCTTCACCTGGGTTGCCATGGTCCTGCTCATCGGCGGCTCGTGGTTGATCACGCGCAATCTCTCCACCGGCAAATCGATCACGGCCCGCCAAAGCATGTTGGAGTCGATTGTGAGCATGATCCAACGCCAGATCGAAGAGGTGATGCTGAGCAACGCACGCCCGTTCCTGGCCTTCATCGGCAGCCTGTTTCTCTTCATCGCCACGCTAAACCTCCTCAGCATCATTCCCGGCTACCGCTCGCCGACCGGCTCGCTGTCCACCACATCGGCGCTTGCCATGTGCGTCTTCGTGGCCGTGCCAATCTATGGCATTCGCGCACAGGGGGTGGGGCAATATCTCAGGCAGTATCTGCAACCTACCTTCTTCATGCTGCCGTTCAACGTCTTCGGCGAGCTGTCCCGCACGCTGGCGATGGCCGTGCGTCTCTTTGGCAACATCATGAGCGGCGAGATGATCATCGCCATCCTATTGACGCTTGTGCCGCTCTTCTTTCCCGTCGTCATGCAATTGTTCGGGCTGCTCATTGGTATGATCCAAGCCTACATCTTCGCCGTACTGGCAGCAGTCTATATTGCCTCGGCCATGAGCGACGCACAATTGAGCGAAGGAAAATAAGGCGCAGCGACGCGCGAATTGATCCCGCATTGTTTTCGTTTGAAGGAGAAACGTATGGATAGCATCACCGGTATCGGTATGGTCTCAGCATTCACTGCCGGCATCACCATTGCCATCGGCGGCATCGGGCCGGCGCTCGGCGAAGGCCGCGCTCTGGCCCAGGCTCTCAGTTCCATCGCCCAACAGCCCGACGAATCTTCGACTATCACGCGCACGCTCTTCGTCGGCCTGGCGATGGTCGAGTCGACAGCCATCTACGCCTTTGTCGTGGCCCTCATTCTGCTCTTTGCCAACCCGTTCTGGAATTACGCAATCAGCCAAGCCGGAGGTTAACCGGTGCAAATCGATTGGTTCACCTTCTTCGCCCAAATCGTCAATTTTCTGATCGTCGTTCTGCTCTTGCGACGATTCCTGTATAAGCCTATTTTGCAGGCGATGGCGGAACGCGAAGCCAAGATCGCAGCACAGTTTGAGGAGGCCGAAGCCCAGAAGCGCGAGGCCGAAGAGGAAGCCGAGCGCTACCGCGCCCAGCGCGCCGAACTCGACGGGGAGATCGACGCGCTTATGGCCGAGGCGACCGCCAAAGCGGCCGAACGACGCAAAGCCATGGTGGCTGAAGCCCGCGAAGAGGTGGAGAGCATGCAGGACCGCTGGTACGCCGCGATCGAGCATGAAAAACAACTCTTCCTGCATCGCATCCGCCAGCGCCTCGGGGAACAGGTCTTCCACATCGCCAAATCAGCCCTAAGCGATCTGGCCGGCGTCGAACTCGAAACAAAGATCGTCGACGTCTTCCTC
>Ga0334890_1003774_pt1 | contig 14789 bp, 14 predicted proteins | sample GraSluR1_MG_3_FD_207220 | JGI IMG/M metagenome (GOLD analysis project Ga0334890, IMG submission 207220) | Sludge microbial communities from methane-producing bioreactor in Wageningen University, Netherlands - Granular Sludge_31_08-R1 | ecosystem: Engineered > Bioreactor > Anaerobic >... | reverse complement strand
CCTCAAACGGCCGCGGTGGGGCTCGCTATTTGCCCATGGCCTTCACCGAACACGGAGCGCTGATGGCGGCAAATGTGTTGAGCAGCGACGAGGCGGTGAAAATGAGCGTGGTGGTTGTCCGGGCATTTGTGCGAATGCGTGAAGCATTGAGCGCAACGGCGGAACTGAGACGAAAGTTGACCGAACTCGAAGACCGATTAACAGAACGCTTGGATAAGCATGAGCAGGCCATTGTGCGTATCCTGCGTGAAATTGACGCGCTGATGTCGCCTGCCTCCTCGCCGAAACGCATCGGGTTTCATGTGCGTGAAAAGCGCGGCTTATACAGAGCTCGATCACGCAAAGAATGAGCGGTCGTCCCGTCACGCGTTATGCCGGATGTGCATGACGTCGCCGTCCTGCACTTCGTAGGTTTTGCCTTCGAGGCGGAGGGTGGCGTTTTTCTGGCATTCGGACCATGACTGGGTCTTGAGCAATTCTTCGTTTCGCACGACTTCGGCACGGATGAACCCGCGTTCGAGGTCGGTATGAATCTTGCCCGCCGCGTGCAATGCCTGTGTGCCGCGCCGGATCGTCCACGCGCGCACTTCGTCTTCGCCGACGGTGAAGAAGCTGATCAGGTCGAGCAGGCGGTACGCCGCCTGTATGAATCGTACGCGCGCGGGCTCGTTGAGCCCGTAATCCTTCAGGAACGCGACCTGCGCTTCATCGTCAAGCTGCGCCATTTCGGCTTCCAGTGTCGCGCAGAAGATCAACGGCTCCAATCCGAGCTTCGCACACGACGTGCGCAACGCGTCGAGTCCGCTGCCGTCGAGCCGGTCCTCGGAAACATTCGCGACAACCATGACGGGCTTGGCAGATAGCAGCTGCAGGCTGCGCGTGGCCTTCTCCTCCTCAGGCGAGAGCGCGGTCAGCGTTCGTAGCGGAAGCTCTTTCTCCATGTGCGCCCGGCATTTCTCGAGGGCGGAGGCTTCCATCTCGTTGACCTTGAGGCCGCGTCCTTTTTCGTGCGCGATCTTTTCCAATCGCTTCTCCGTGCGTTCGAGGTCGGTCACGACGAGTTCGAGCAGGACCGATTCGAGTTGCTCCGCGGGATCAACAGGCTTCCCGCGATAGTCCATTTCGCCGAAGGCCTGTGCAACAATCACGAACGCGTCCGCGTCGCCGAGGAACGTGGTGAGCTGGCTGAGCGCACCCTTGCCGTCGGGGGTGGGAGGCATCGCGACGTCCACGAAGGTGACTTCCGCGGGCGTGTACTTTTTCGGTTTGTACATGTCACGCAGTGCGGCGAGTCGCTCGTCCGGAACCTTCACGGTTCCGAGATGGTGTTGCCCTTTCGTGAAAGAGCTCTGTCCTTCCGGCGTGGTCGTCAATGCGTTGAATACCGTGGATTTTCCGGCGCGCGGCGCCCCGATCAGAAATAGTTGTAAAGCTGGCATGCGGAGTGTTCTAGCCGCAAACAACGCGAAAGACACGAAAAAATTGAAGACTTCTGTTTTCGCGTATTTCGTGTATTTCGTAGTTTCAATGTCTGGACTCTACATTCATGTGCCGTTTTGTGAGCGCAAATGCCGGTATTGCGATTTCTTTTCCGTGCCGCGCCGCCAGGATTTGCAAAACGTCTTTCTGGATGCCCTGGAGATCGAGCTTTCGCGACTCCCGGAGGGATTCAAACCGGATACCGTCTTTGTGGGAGGCGGCACGCCGACCGTTCTTGCTGCTGCTCAGTTGGAACGATTGCTGGGGCTGATAAGCAACGTCGCGGCTCCTGAGGAATGGACCGTCGAGGCGAATCCGGGGACGCTGGACCGGGAAAAAGCGGCCATGCTGAAGCGCGCAGGCGTGAACCGCGTGTCGCTGGGCATTCAATCCTTCGAGTCCGCAAATCTTTCATTCCTCGGACGCATTCATACTGCTGACGAAGCGAGTACCGCCTTCGCGCTGCTGCGCGAGACGGGGTTCGACAACATCAGCGTGGACCTGATGTATGCCATTCCGGGATCGGCGCGCACCACGCTGGAGGCCGATTTGCGCCGTGTGATCGAACTCAAGCCCGAGCACGTGGCCTGTTATGCGCTGATCTTCGAGGAGGGCACGGAGCTGACGCGCATGCGCGACGCGGGCGAGATTCGGGAGGTGGATGATGACGAGCAGTTGGAGCAGTACCAGTTGATTCGGCGCACGCTCGGAGATGCAGGTTTGCGGCATTACGAGATCTCTAATTTTGCGCGACCGGGCTTCGAGTGCAGACACAACGTGCTCTATTGGAGCGGCGGCGAATACATCGGTTGCGGGCCGGCGGCGCATTCCCATTGGGAAAAAGTGCGATGGTCCAATGTTCGGGATGTGCAGTCGTATTGCGATGCGATGAAGGTGGGGAAATCAGCGCGCGATTTCGAAGAAAAACTTGAGCCTGAGGCGAAAGCCCGCGAAACGCTGGTGATGAGCCTGCGCTTGCTCGATGGCGTGTCGCGGGAGGACTTCCGCGCAGCGACAGGATTCGACTATCGCGCGTTGCGTGGCGCGGAGATTGAGCGGTTGGTCGGGCTCGGGATGTTGGAGGACGACGGGGTGCGGTTAAGGCTGACGGAGCAGGGGTTGTTTGTGAGTGACTCCGTATTTGTGGAGTTGGTGTGAGTGCTCCCACCGGCTGATTGATCACTCTATACTACTATTCGTCTACTTCTTGTTTTCTTGAGAAGATTTTGAACTACGAAAAACGCGAAATGCGCGAAACCGGAAAGATCTCCCCTTCTTATCTTTTTCGTGAATTTCGCGTGTTTCGTAGTTTTCTTCTTTGGTTGCGGCTTGCCCGCCGAAGCTTGAAGGAGGAGGGCTCGCCATGAACGGCCGACAGGCTGCGCTGGGCAATAAGCGGGTTAACGATCCGTCTCTCCGTGCGCCCAAACCTTCCAATCCGGCTCGCGGCCGTCGCTGAGTCCGAAGAGGCGGTGGAGGCCGAGAATATCCAGCGCGCTTTCATCTTCCGGGGTCAGGCGGGTGATGAGCAGGAATTTTTCGTTTGCTTCGATCCGCTTCTTGATCTCGTCGGTTGAAATCTCCGGCACCACGCCGCGATAATAAATCAAAAATTCATGCCCCGGTGCCGCTTCATGGTAGGGATGCTGGAATCGGCTGATGTAATAGACCGGCGTTTCGCGAACGAACAGCGCGAATGTTTCAGCTTCCATACGCTGTGCGAACTGCTGGCGAGGCGCCAGGGCGTAACCGTAGTAGCCGAATGCGGAGGCGACGGTCATCCACAACGCGGTGACGAGTGCAGCGCGGCCCATGCGCGCGCGGCGGTCCGCGCGAAATCCGATGTGCCAGAGCCCGACGAGCAGAAAGAGAACAACTACGCAGGCTGCGCGGGACAGGCCGACGATGTCCGGTCGCCGGATCAGGCCGACTCGCAGCAGCAGTGGCTGCGTGGCGACAAAAACGGGGAGCAGGAACGAACCGAGCCCCAGCACGCCCCAGTGTATGGCCCGCAACGCGGCGATCCAGCGGTTGTCGCGTCCCTCGCGGATCGCTTTCTCGACGGCCTGCCAGGCGTACGCAATCAGCAATCCGGCGGGCGGAAGCGCGGGCACGATGTATCGCTTGTTCTTCACCGGCGAAAGGGAGAGGACGATGAGCAGGATGACCAGCCACCCCCATGTGAAGAGCATGCCGCGATCCTCGCGGGTCTTTTTGTCGGTAAAAGGAAGTGCCGCGCCATGGACAAACCAGGGGATCCACGGGAAAACGACACCGAAGATGATCAGATAGAAAAAGGGGTTGCGGGAAAGCTCGAAAATGTAGCGATACTCCGCATCGAGCAGCCTGGTTGCATCGGGGACGAGGCGGTGGATGAGGACAAACCATGGGACCAGCGCGAGAATTGAAAGCCCGGTGACGGCCGCGAGTTCCCATGCATTGCGGCGCCTGGAATCGGTGAAAGCCCAGACGACGACGGCAAGCGGCGGTATGACGAGCGCGAAACCAAGCGGCCCTTTCGTGTAGTTTGTTGCCGCGAGGGCGAGCAGGCAGATCAGCCATCCGGCGATGCGGCGGATTTTTTGATGATCCAACGCCCGCATGGCCCAGAGGCCGGCCGCGACGGCGAGCGTGGCCCAGCCCATGATATGCGTGTCGTACGATGCATAGCGGGCCTGCCGGATGAAAAACATGCCGGAGCCCGTGGCGAGAGCAGCGATGCAGCCCAGCCTGATTCCCCCGAGTGTTACGCCGGCCCAGTAAATTGCAATGACGGCCAGCAACGCGACGCAAACGGCCAGCACGCGCGAGCGCAACACCAGGTCTTCAACGGTTGCGGTGCGCGCGTCGAGACCGCGCCATGCCAGCATGTTCAACCAGACAAGCAACGGCGGTTTTTGAATACGCGGCAGTCCGTTCCACGAAGGCATCTTCCATGCATTCGGATCTTCGTTTCGCATGCGCAGCCATGTCTCCTGGCTGGTCAGGAAGCTCAGCGTTTCCATGATGCGCGTGGGGGCAGGGCGTCCGACATTGATGAAAAGCGGGGGCGCCAGGATAATCAGGATCAACGCGAGCGTAATGAAGCTGCGGGTGCGGGATGCGGGGGTGTCATTCGACGCTTGCGTCATGGTTCGGTCATCTTTCAAGACTCAGGTTTTTCGCCCCGATTGTTCGCTTAAGAAAGTTTCGGCCGCGCCGAAGACCTGGTCCGGCGTGATGGAGGCGAGGCTCTTGATGGCTTCGGGCGAATCCCGGTCCACGTCGCGCCGGCGCACCGTGCTGTTCTGCACGACGCGGCAATTCGGGCCGAGCGGACCCGTCTGGGCGGGGTTGGTAATTCCGAAGATGGCTACGACGGGTGTGCCGACGGCCGCGGCGAGGTGCATGCCGCCGCTGTCGTTGGAGATTACAAGATCGCAAACCTTCAACAGGGCGATCCATTCCGCCAGCGTGGTTTGGCCGGCGAGGTTCAGCGCACCCGGACCGATGCCGTCCACGATTTTCTGGCAGAGGCTTGCTTCGCGGCTGATACCAAGCGTTACGATGCAGGCGTTCTTTTCTTTTACCAACCGCTTGCCCAGCTCGATGAAGTGTCCGGCGGGCCAGCGTTTGGAGGGCCCCCGCGCGGCGCCGGGCAGCAGGCCGATTCGCGGCTGCGGCAGCTTGTCCAGTCTTGTCCGGGCCGCAGCAACGATATCTTCGGGCAGGTTGAGTTCAGGCCGTTCGAGTTCCCGGGCCTCGTGATTCGGCACGAGCAGGTCCATGTACTCCCAGGCCTGGTGTTCGCGGCCCGGTTGTCCTTCGCGGGGATGCACGATGCGGGTCATCATGGCGCCGCGCCAGTGGCCCGGCATTCCGATGCGCTCCTCCACGCCGCCGAGAAAAGGGACGAGCGCGGAGCGGAACGAGTGGGGGAGAACAAAAGCCTTTTTGAACCGGCGTGTCCGGATAAGCCGCGCCGTGCGAAGCGTGCCGGCGAAACCGGAGTGCAGCGGCAGGACCTCGTTCGGAACCGGGTTCAATTTCCACAATTGCATGAGTTGCGGCTTGATCAACAGGGTGATGTAGGCGGTGGGATGCTTGCGGCGGAACGCCTGCAGTGCGGGCATGGTCATGATGCAGTCGCCGACCCAGTTCACGCCACACACAAGGATCGCCTCGTGCGCGTGAGCGGCCTCGGAGCTGCGGCTACTTGAAGCAGATGCGGGCGATGCAGTCATGGAAATCCTCCGCGCCGCTTAACATCTCGATCTCCACCCGAAGAAAATAGAGCGGGATGTCGCGTCTTTCGATCATGGGGAATCGGACGGCGTCCTTTTCCGTTGTCACAATGGCCCTGGCGCCACGGTCCAGGCTTATATTGATGAGATTCAGAATCTCCTGCTGGTTGTAACGGTGGTGGTCGGCATAGCGCTTGTGGTAGAGCACGCGCGCGCCCAGCCGCACCAGTTCATCCTCGAAACCTTTCGGCACGGCGATTCCCGAAACGGCGGCAATGGAACGGTCCTTGAGGAAGTTCAGCTCTTTGCGCTCACCGCTGTAAACATCTTGGAGGTACTTCGGATTATGACGGCATTCGGATATTTCCGCATGTGGATTCAGTTCACGGAGCTGCTTCTTGAGCTCTTCGGAGCCGTCGCCGTTGGCCTTCGTGATGAATATGAACGACGCGCGCTTGATGTTGCGTATGGGCTCGCGCAGAATGCCGCGCGGCAGCAGGTTGCGATTGCCGAACGGGTTCGTGCGATCCACGAGCACAATGTCCAGCCGGTGTTTCATGTGCAGGTATTGGAATCCGTCGTCCAGGATCAACGTGTCGCAACCCAGTCGCGAGATCGCATATTGGCCGGCGCGCACGCGGTTCTTGTCCACCACGACGCTGACCTCGGGCAGATTGGAAGCCAACATGTACGGCTCGTCGCCGCTGACGTCGGAGTTGAGCAGGAGGTGTTTTCCGTCGGATACAACCAGCGGTTCCTGGCTTCGCTGCCGCAGGGTTACGCGGTCGAGCAGGCGCTGAAAGAGCGGGGGCTGGTCGCGCTTGTAGCCGCGGCTGAGAATGGCCACTTTCCGGCCCTGCTTTTGCAGCGAGCGGGCAAAGACTTCCACCACCGGCGTTTTGCCGGTGCCGCCGACCGTGAGGTTTCCGACGCTGACCACCTGGCAGCCGAGTGTGTGGTGCCTGAAAATGCCGTGCTGGTAAAGCCAGAGCCGGACCTGGACGATGGCCGCATAAAGCCGGGAGAGCTGTTTCAGAATCCATCGAAGCAATGCGGCGAAATGTCCAGGCCGGCGGTCTTCGATGACCGTCAGCATGTACGTTTCGAGCTGTTCCAATCTTTTCTGGAGCACTTTCATGGATTACGCAGAGGCTCTTTCTGGCTTTGATGCAAACACGCATGTTGCCATCACCCGCCTTGGCGCGTCAAGCAATGGGCTGAAATCGCGTAAAAACGTGTATCCAACGCGAGAAAACTGCTATTTGTGAAGCGGCATGAAGGCGCGTAGAGACACTGCAACTCCAGAAACAAGCTTCAGGATCAGGCCGGAAGACTGGCTGAATCCCTTGCCGTTGCACGATCTTTTCGAGCAACCGGATCGTCCGCTGGAACTCGACGTGGGATGTGGAAAAGGCCGGTTCCTGCTCGCGCATGCGCAGGGGAATCCCGGGGTGAATTTTCTGGGGATAGACCGGATGTTGCGCCGGATTCGCGCGCTGGACCGGAAGGTCCGACGGCGCGAAATCCGGAATGTCCGGCTGTTGCGCATGGAGGCGTATTACGCCACCACCTATCTCGTTCCGCCGGATTCGGTCACGACGTATTACATATTCTTCCCCGATCCGTGGCCGAAGAAACGGCATCGTGATCATCGTTTGTTCAATCCGAAATTCATGGATGCCCTTCACCGGACGATGCGCGCGGGCGGGCGGATGCATTTCGCGACGGATCATCTTCCTTATTATGAAGCGGTCTGTGAGCTGTTCCGGGCGGACGGGCGATTTAAAGAAGTGGCGCCTTACGTGCCCGCGGAGGAAGAGCGCACTGATTTCGAACTGTGGTATATCCGGGAGGGGAGCATCGGACGCTTGTCGGTTGAGAAGCAGGACTAATCCGCGTCCTCTTCTTCCTGCGGAGGTTCATCGGGCGGAGTCTCGGGTTCCTCCGGCGGTTTGTGGAACGGCGAAGGGATTTCGTTCTGCTTGTTCAGCAGGATTTTCGGACGCGCTTCGACATCCTGTAATTCCTGCCGGTAATAAACTTGAACGATGTATCCGAGGTAAAGCATCCGTTCTCCGTGCTGCTCGATTTCCTGATCGCGGAACCCTCGCGGAATGATATAGGCCGCGGTCAATGTTTTCTGCTGGTTGGGCCGCCAGTCTCCATCCACGCGAAGCGGATCCCTGGGAACCACCGCGCGCGTCGGGCGGATTTCCTTTGTCTCGGTATCCTCATCGAAGAAGGTGACGGCGACCTGTATGTGGTACGCGTCCACGTTGCGCTCGGACGAATGCGGCTTCAGCGAGACGCGCAACAGGCGCATTTCCTCGAACTGATCGTTCTTTGGAAACCGCTCCTGCTGTATATCCGCGATTCGAATGCGACGCGGGAGGCGGGTCGAAGGTTTCGCTCCGCGACTGTCCTCCGCGGGTGGAGCAGGGCGGGTCATCTCGGCGCGCGCGATGCGCATGCGCTCGGCAGCCGCCTGTTCATAGAGCGGAGTGCCCATGCTGCGGTTGAGCACCTCGGTCCATTGCTCTCCCGCCTGCTTCAACTGGCCCCGTCTTTCGTGAAGCCGGGCGCGTTCGATATAGGCCGGGATGAAATCGGGCGCCATCAGTTGGATGCGGGCCAGTTGTTCGTCGGCCCTGACAAAATTCATCTTCACGATATCCGTCAGCGCCTCGTTCAGCATGGCTTGCGCGCGTTCGATGAGGGGATCGGCCACGGCGGCCGGTTGATCCGACACTTCAGGGGCCGGCTCCGGTTCGGCCGGGCTCTCCACTTGCTGCCGTAAATCTTCCACTTCCGCGCGGAGGCGGCGGAGATCCTGCATGATCTCCGAGTCCGGCTCCGGTTCGGCCGGTTCAGCGCCAAGCATCTCTTCCCGTTGCGCGAGCAGCGCCTCCGCCTGCGCGAAGGTTTCTTCCTCGTCCGACATTTCGGGGCCGATCACTTCCGTCACGAGCACGGGCGCAGGATCCGCGCCGGAATCTTCAGGGATATTGACCGCATCCTTGTGCCGAACGATGAGGAATAAAAGAAAGGCAATCTGCGAGAGAATAATTATTGCGACGGCCGCGGCGGTGAGCGACTGCGCATGCCCGGTGGTGCGGCTCTTTTCCTCGTCGGACCGGGTTATCACTTGATATTGAACCAGCGTACTTCCCAACTCGATCCGGTCTCCGTGGGTCAACCTTGCCTCGCGGACCGGTTTGTCGTTCACCAGGATCTGGTTGGTCGCGCCCAGGTCCTTGACATAGACCCCGTCCTCGCGCTCCTCGAAAAGGGCGTGCTGCCTCGACGCATCGCCGTCGGGAAGTTGAATGGCACAATCCGGGCTTCGGCCGGCCTTAACGGATTTCTCCTTGATGGCCAACCGCTTGCCCTTGAACTTTCCTGTAAGGAATACCAAGCGATACATGATTTGGACCGAGTTTCCTTGAGCAGCCGGGGGTGCGGCAAGCAGAAAGATAAGATCTTGTTCCAATGCCTGCCGGCGCTTGCTCTTGGGCGAAACGCATTCTAGAATGCCCGCTTACTCATGGAAACAATGCAGTACATCAGTACACGCGGCACGACCCGTCCGATGGGATTTCAAGATGCGGTACTCACGGGGCTGGCGCCGGACGGCGGATTGCTCATCCCGGCGGAGATCCCGAACGTGTCGGCCCTGCTGGACGATTGGGCAAAACTTTCATACCAGGATATCACGTTCGAGATCCTCCGGCTGTTCACCGATCTGCCGAACGACGATCTGCGGGAGCTGATAGACAGCAGCTATGCGAATTTCCGGCACCCGGAAATCGCCCCGGCCTGGCCGGTAGGCCCCGTGCACATCCTCGAGCTGTTTCACGGACCAACCCTTGCGTTCAAGGATATCGCCCTGCAGTTTCTGAGCAATTTTTTCGAGTACATCCTGAAGCGCACGGGACGCCGCCTCAACATTCTCGGCGCGACCAGCGGCGACACGGGCAGCGCCGCCATTCACGGAGTGCGCGGCCGCGAGCGCATCAACATCTTCATCATGCATCCGCACGGACGCGTGGCCCCGTTGCAGGAAAAGCAAATGACGTCCGTGCTCGATCCGAACGTGTTCAATATCGCCATCGAAGGGACTTTCGACGATTGCCAGCAGATCATGAAATCCATTTTCAATGACCTGGATTTCAAAGAAAAATATTCGCTTGGCGCGGTGAACTCGGTCAACTGGGCGCGCGTGATGGTCCAGATCGTGTACTATTTTTCCGCGGGCTTGTATGTCATGACCGAAACCGAATCATCGCACGTGCAGTTCGCGGTACCCACGGGGAATTTCGGCGACGTGCTGGCCGGATACTACGCCGCGCGCATGGGCTTGCCGATCAGTCACCTGATCCTGGCCACCAACGAAAACGATATCCTCGCGCGATTCTTCAATACCGGCGAGTACAGCCTCGGCCGCGTCGTGCCTACGCTGAGTCCATCCATGGATATCCAGGTGGCCAGTAATTTCGAGCGCTACCTCTATTACCGGTTGAACGCAGACAGCGAAAAACTCAAGGCGGTGATGAAGGAGTTTGCCACAACCGGGAAGCTTCACGTGCCGCTTGTCTCCGGAGGCTGCGTGGACGACCTGTTCATCGCGGGGGTGGGCACTACGGCGGATACCCTGGCGACCATTCGCAAGTACCATGAACAATATGGATACCTGCTCGATCCTCATACCGCGGTGGGCGTGCATGTCGCGGAACAGCACCTGAGCCGCAACGACGCGACGGTTTGCCTCGCCACCGCGCATCCGGCCAAGTTCAGCAAAGCCATTCAGGATGCCGTGGGCTCGGATCTTGCGTATCATCCGGTACTCGATGCGCTGCGCGATGCGAAGACGCGCATGACCGTGTTGCCGGCCGACGAGGCGGCCGTCAGGACGTTCATCGAGGATCATGTGCAGGATTAAGCCGGTCCTGCGGGCCCTCACGCTTCCGTTTCAGATGCGTTCCGGATATGGGAGCGGGGCGGGGCAAGCAATTCCACCTGGCTGCCCACCTGCGCCAGTACGCGGCGCAAGTTGGTCATGCCCTTGTTCACGCAGGCCAGCAAAAGGTCGCGCGCGCGGGGCTCGTAAATGGCGCAGAAAGGATTCGGCAAGCCGTCCCCGGCGTTCACATAGGCCGTGATCGCCTGTTCCGGATTGCGATTCACGATAAGGTGTCCCACCCGGATCAGATCGAGATCCGGCTCGTTGCGTGCGACCACCAGCCACGCTGCTTCGGGGCATGTCCGCAAAGCGGAAAGAATTCCGCCCATGGCGCCCAGGTCTTCAAAGCCGTCTACGATCTGCGGAAACTCAACGTGACCGGCAAGGTCGAGCTGATCCTTCCGGCTCGAAAGGAAAGCAAGTTCGCAATGCTCATCCAGGATGTCAAAAGCCTGTCTGTCCGGGGCCGCTTCGGACGGATGTTCACCGCCGGCAAGAACCAGGCCGTAGAGTGGGGGGGGTAAAGCCTCTTCCGGTCCGTGCTGCCGTTCTTCGGGGGTAATCACTGACGATCCTTTTCTTCACGCCCTTGAGTCGTGTTCATATATCCTGCGACCGGAAAATAATAAAGGGACGAGGCTTTGCGGACAAGCGCGCTCAATCGAAATATGTGAAAACGTCGTAACGGCGGTAGTTGTTGAGATCAATGGAAACATCCATGATCGTTCTCCGTCCGACGAGGACGTCCACATCGCCGGAGAATGAACGGTCGCTGTTATCCGCCGCAAGCGCTACGCGGTAAACGCCGGGGTTCAGATCGTAATAGCGATTATCTCCGCTTCCGACGCCCGCGACGCGCTCACCGTTGATGAAGACATCCATTCCGTCGCCGGTGTTGTTATCCACGTACAGCGTACCCTTGCCTTCGGGCGGATCGTGATCGAACTCCTTGTCGTCGCATCCCGTTGCGAGAAGTGCCAGCGCCGCAATGAGCGGCACGGCGAATATCCATTTACCCAGCGTCTTCACAGCGTCTTCTCCTTCCCGTTTCCAGCCCGGGGGGCGACGTTTGCACTTACCGCGTTTCCACCGGTTCGACTGCTCCTACCGGGCCTGCACAGGTTGCGATGTTCTTGATCAGTCGGAATCGGTTCGCGTTCCCGGGAAGCTGGTCATATATCGTTTCATCCATGCATTGCCGGATCAGGTACAGCCCCACGCCGCGCGTTTGACCTTCCATCCAGTGATCCGGAAAGCGCGGCGGCACGTAGGCCTTGAAATCGAAAGGCTTCCCATAATCTATCACATCCACGATGAATTGCCCTTCGGATATGTGAATTTCCAGATCAATGGCAGGTTTCGGCGATACGTTGCGGTAGGCGTGGTCGAGTACGTTAGTGCACGCCTCGTCTACCGCGATTTCCACCTTGTCCACTTCGTCCCCAGGCAGGTGGGCGGCCCGCGCCAGCGAGGTGACAACAGTCCGGACAAGGAAGAGAAATCGGCTTTCCCCCGGAATGCGAAAACGAACAGAATCTCTCTCTTTCATGGTTGTCATGAGGTCGTTCCCGCTTCGTTTTTGAAAATGGCCACCGCATCCTCGCGCGTTTCGCACAGAACCAGCAGGGTTTCCAGCCCGAGTACCGTGATCACGTTCCTGATTTTCGGGCGCACACCGTACATCACCAGCTTTCCCCTGTTGGTTCGGCACATCCGGCTCAAGGTGAAAAGCGCTCCGAGCCCGGTGCTGTTGACGTAGCTGAGCGCCGTGCAATCCAGGATTACCTGGGGCCCTTCGCATTCGCACAGCGGTTCCACCGTGGATTGAAAATCGCGAATACTGGAGGCATCAATGTCTCCCGACAGAAAAACGATGGAGGCGGCGCCAACCTTTTTCACGTCTAGACTGAGCGAAGGGCCCGGCATATTAAGTGTTCCGATACGAAGGCCTCAGCCCTCTCGGCCGGACCTTCTTTAGTCTCTATATATGTAGCGTGCGCGGGCCTTCCTGTCGAGTGCGGCCCGGCAGATCTCGGATACCGCTTGCGTGGCTGCCGATCCTCGGCTATTGGTTTAAATAAGGAAAAGCAGATGAAGAAAGCAAAAGTCGCCATTTTTCGCACAAGCCCGGCCACCGTTTTAACCGATTACCACCGGATCATGAATCTGGCGGGCTACCAGGATGTATTGGCAAAAGACGCCGAAACCGCCCTCAAAATCAATATCAGCTGGCACTTTTTCTATCCCGCAAGCTCAACCACCCCATGGCAGCTTGATGCGGTTATCCGGGCCATGAAGAAGGACGGGTATGATCCGGCAAAGATCCACGGTTGTCACAACCGGACCGTTGTAATTGATGCACACCTCGGCGAGCGCGAAAACAAGCAGGTCAACGTCACTGACCATCACGGGCTTAAGAATATCCATCTCTACGAAGGCGAAGAATGGATCAACGTGCGCGAGGCGGTGGGGGATCTGGCCAACAAGTTCCTTTGCCTGAACGAGGTTTATCCGGATGGGTTCATGATCCCGAAGCGCTTCATCGGAGAAAACATCATCCATTTGCCCACGGTGAAAACGCATGTGTTCACCACGACCACCGGCGCGATGAAGAATGCATTCGGCGGTCTGCTGAACGAGCGGCGCCACTGGACGCACCCCGTCATTCACGAGACGCTCGTGGACCTGTTGATGATCCAGAAGAAGATTCATCGCGGCGTCTTTGCCGTGATGGATGGAACGTTTGCCGGCGATGGCCCCGGCCCGCGCTGCATGGTTCCGCACGTCAAGAATGTTATCCTCGCGTCGGCCGACCAGGTGGCCATTGATGCCGTCGCGGCGAAATTGATGGGGTTCGATCCCTTGAAGGACCTGAAATATGTGCGGCTTGCGCACGAGGCCGGGCTGGGTTGCGGTGACCCGCGCGATATCGAACTGGTGGGCGACCAGTCCGCCGCGAACGAGAACTGGCACTTCACCGGCCCGTTCAAGAAAATGACGTTTGCGAGCAGAATGCAGCACAAGATTTACTGGGGTCCGCTCAAGAAGCCGATCGAATGGTCCCTCAAAACCGTTCTCGCGCCGTGGGCCTATATCGCGAGCGTGTTGTATCACGACTCGTTCTGGTATCCCACGCATCAGAAAATCATCAAGGATATCCTGGGAAGCGATTGGGGCCGCCTGTTCCAGAATTGGGAAGCGCTGCAGCTTCCACCGGATGATATCGAGACCCGCGGCTGGACGAACGTCGGTTCGACGCCCGCGGAACTCAAGCGCGACAGCATGAAGTATTTCAAGCAGTCGCTCAAGATCCTCGGCACCTGCGTAAAAGAGGCTCCTGAATTTGCCGCGCGGAAGAGGCGGAAGAAGCAGGTTCAGGCAAAGGGGAGTTGAGTAACGCCATTGAGATTCCCTTGGGGAATCGGAGGTGGTTATGAAAGAACAGAAGCCGGTCGAGATAGTTTGTTCCGCCTGCGGAAAGGATACGCTGCTGATCCGAAAGCCGAAGTATGACGGCTTCACCAAGGTCGGCGAGGAACTGACCTGCTCATCCTGTGGGCACGAATATGAGGATGAGGCATCCGTGCCTTTTAAAGGTCGGAAGAAAATCGAAGTGTTCTCCGAAAACGATCGCTCCCGGCAGGTGAAAGTCTTTCGCGAAGGGGAGGCCGCCCGCCTTTGCCGTCATTGCGTCAGCTATGTCATTAATCCTTTTATGCAATGGTGCAGCCTTCATAAAAAGGAAGTGCAGGCGACGGATACGTGCAATCGTTTCGAGCCGAAGCCCGTAAAGGAAGAGGGCGATAAAGCGCCCGAGAAGCCGTCCAAGCCTATTCTCTGATTTCCGCCTCTGGCTTCTGGCCTCTGCTATCCACTGGCGTTGTCTGAGTCCAGTATCGCCGGCAATTCGCAGGTCGCGCATCTTGAACGGTCGTTCAAGCAGAAGTCATGAAAGATCTGGAGCAATCCCTGTTTGCGAAGGCCGCTGCGGTATAGCGACGGCGGATGATCGGGCCCAAGGAGCGCGAAAGCGGTTTGCCGGACCGTTCCGTTGTCCGAATCCGATGGCAGTCGGTCGAGTAATCCCTGGTTAAAGGGAGCCGGGCTTTTCTGCGTGGCGAGGAAAG
>Ga0334890_1003764_pt1 | contig 14840 bp, 13 predicted proteins | sample GraSluR1_MG_3_FD_207220 | JGI IMG/M metagenome (GOLD analysis project Ga0334890, IMG submission 207220) | Sludge microbial communities from methane-producing bioreactor in Wageningen University, Netherlands - Granular Sludge_31_08-R1 | ecosystem: Engineered > Bioreactor > Anaerobic >... | reverse complement strand
GTCAAGCATCTGAACGCGGAAATCGATCCCGTAATCGGGCGACAGTTCGACATTCCACGACACTGCGTTCAAGATGTCCTTCACGACTTGCTTGGCAGCGTCATCAATGTGATGTTGGCGCGTCTTCTTGGCCATGGCCAACTCCTCCGCCTACACACGAGAGGACCCGCGCGAGTTGCGACCGCTCACTCTCCAGTCACGTATGCTCCGTACCGCCCGAACTACTCTACTACATCACCCTACGCCCTTGAGACACATTCCCCCGCCCCGGCGCGCGCTTTAGCCACCGTCCAATACCTGCTCCAGCTCCCGCCAGTCAACCCGCTTCTCGCGGCGCGCGCGTTGCCGGATCATGGCCACCGCCTGCCCCGTGATCTCTCCATAGTGCGCTCCAATCGCTCTCAGGGTCTTCCCGCTCCGCCGCGCGGCCAGTTCCACCGCCACCAGCTTCGCCACACCTACTGCATGCCCATGCAGTCGCAAGTCCTCCGGCCGTATCCCGTACTTCTCGCATACAACCCGATCTATCACATCCAGTTCCACCCCTCTCCACGGCAGCGACACATCGGCGTCCAGCGCATCGCCCCTCGACCGATCCCGCAAGGTCTTCTCTACCTTTTCAACGAACTCCGCGCCGCCGATGGCATACGGGCTCGCCTTCATCACCTCCAGAATCGGTGCGTCATTCTCCAACACCCCCGCATGCACGTATGCCCGATAACGACGGTGTGCTTCCTTCCGATTTCGGCCATACCCCCTCAGCACGTGGTCACTCATCCAGTCGGGAAAGGTCGCCTTCCCCGCATACGCCGGGTAACTGCTCCACCCGTAGGCCTCCAGATAGCCCACTCGTTCCGCCCTTGTTCGTCGCTTCTGCTCCCCCGTCTTGATTGGATTGAGATGCACATACCGCGTCACGGCCAGCAGGTATTCCTCATCCTCTATGGCCGGGGCCTTGTACCGACCGCCCAGCACGTGGCCGGGCTTCCCGTGTTTGCAGCGGTAATACAGGCTGTAACTGCTGTTGAGCCTCTGCATGAACCTACTCAGGTTCGCCCGCGGAGTCCGGACCACCAAGTGAAAGTGGTTCGTCATCAGCACCCACGCGTACAGAACGACCCCGTAACTTTCCAGGTTGTCCTGAAGCTGGATCAGGAACCTCTGCCGGTCGTGGTCGGTGTGAAATAGCGTCTGGCGGGCATTCCCACGGCTCGTCACGTGGTACAATGCATCGGAATATTCAACTCTCGGCGGTCGCGGCATGCTCCGTATCTACCACAACACCCGTCCGCCATCAACCCTAAAGTGAATATTTACCGGGCTGTTGCCCAAACCACATTGCGACTCAGAGTTATCTAACCGTAGCGTCTTGGACTGATCAGTTCCAAGAAGCCATCACTCGGAAGCCGTCTTGAACAGTTGTCAACACGAGGAAGCGAACGCTGATGCTCGGTGCGATGATTTCGATGCGACCGTTCCTGCCCAGGGCTTCCGCAGCACGCGGGTCTTTTCCTGCTCGAAGCAGAATGCGCACATTCTGAACCGTCGCAATCAGGTAGTCTTGAATCCGTTGCCGCCAGAGTCTCCGCCATCGGGCGCGTTTGAACCCATGGTTATTCGCCGCATCGGCAAAGCTGCCTTCCATCAGCCACTTCCTGCGTATACGATCTCTCCGGGCTTGCGCACTGTGTGATTGTGCACGGGCAGCAGCAATCGCCTCATGCCCGATATGCCGCTTGATGGTTCGCGATGTTCCCCGGGCTCGCGTGCATCGCCCTCGCAGCGAACACATCAAACACACCTCGCTCGGAGCCGCGTATTCATACGCATGCCGCTTCTTCTTGTGTTTGCGCCGACTCAGCGTCTGTCCCGCCGGACACCGGTACGTGTCGGTGGCCGCGTCGTAGTGAAAGTCGCCTTCGCCAAAGATGCCCGCTCTACGACCCTTGTTCAGTTGCGGCGCCTGGAAGTCACCAATGTGACTCCGGATCCCCCGCTCGTAACACGCCCGAAAGTTCTCGGCTGTTCCATACTGCTTGTCCGCTACCACCGTCTCGACGGCTACCGCGGTGTTGGCTTCGTGCTGTTCCACCAGTTCGAACAACTGCCCGTTCTCCTTGATATCCCCGGCTGTTGTCTTGACCGCCGTGATCACTCCCTTCGCATCGTCCACAACCCGATGATGTTTATACCGAGGGCGGCTCTCCCCATCCTTGCGCACCAGTGAAGCCTCCGGATCGGTCGTGCTTACCGCTCGGTCGTTCACCGCCTCATAGGCGGGGTGGTACGCACGCTCATGCTCCTCCAGCTTCCGCTCCTGGGCCTCGTACGCTCTGCGCACCGCCGCGATCAGCTCCGGCGACCCCTTGACGATCGAGCCCTTGGCGGCATCCGCATCCACCAAGCTGCCGTCCATGTGGATCTTCCTGCCCTCCACCAATCCCGCTTCTGCGCACAGCCCCACGACCCGCACGAACACCCTCTCGAAGACCTCCGCGCCCCAGCGCTTCCGCGCCTTTGACAACACGCTGTGGTTCGGAATCTCGTCGTCCAGCCCATAGCCCAGAAACCACATGTAATCCAGCCGCTCCGGGATGATCTGCATCAATTCGCGTTCGCTGGCCACATCGTCGAAGAACAACAGAAACATCATCTTGAGAATAACGGCCGGATCAACCGACACGTTCCCGTTGTACCCGTAAGCCTCCGCCACTTCTTGGCGCACAAACGTGAAATCGATCATTTCGTTGATCCGTCGCAGCGGATGATCAAGACGGACCCGCTGGGCTAGGTTGACCTTGTAGCTGAACAACTCGTCCTGCGGCTGGTGTGTGCCCATCATCGCCACGTTCCTCCCGGATGATGGACATAATTTATCGGTTCATTCTTCCGTGCTCAAGAAACGATTTGGGCAACAGCCCGTTACGGTCTGACCCCGTTGCCGCTCGTGTCCGGGCTTCCGGTGTTTGTAGCGGTAATACAGGCTGTAGCTGCTGTTGAGCCTCTGCATGAACCGACTCAAGTTCGCCCGCGGAGTCCGGACCACCAAGTGAAAGTGGTTCGTCATCAGCACCCACGCGTACAGAACGACCCCGTAGCTTTCCAGGTTGTCCTGAAGCTGGAGCAGGAACCGCTGCCGGTCCTGATCCGTGTGAAACAGCGTCTGGCGGGCATTCCCACGGCTCGTCACGTGGTACAACGCATCGGAATACTCGATTCTAGGCGGTCGCGGCATGCTCCGTATCTACCACCACACCCGTCCGCCATCAAGCCTAAAGTGAATAATTACGGTCTGACCCCGTTGCCGCCTCTGGGGAGGGCGGAGCGCATGAAGCCGGTGTTCTCGTAGAACGCCGGCTTGATGCGCGGAGCGGGCGGTAGTTCCGAGGCCCGCGTCAGCGGGCCGAGGTAGAGGAGAAGCTCAGCCGGACAGATTGTCAGGGCTTGCCAGTGATATCGGTCATCATCTGCCCTTCTACGACACGCCTCCACTCTGGGTCCTTCATCTGTGCAACACGATTCGTCAGAATGCCCATCAAGTCTTTGTTTGCCCCGACTTCATAGGTCTTTCGCCTGCTCATCTCAGCGAACACTAAGATGATGTCACGAAGGGTCTGATCATCGTCAGCGCTTTGAAGTTTCTCGGTCAAGAAGCTGACAACCTTCTCGCCTTCCATTGCGAATGGACCTGCCAAGTAGGTAGCGGGTGGATGAATGTATTGATTCCCACAGATGAAAACCACGTACTGCTTCTCGACATCGTAACGGCTGAACTCCTCCATCTGCTTCTTCAGAGGCATCCGGAAGAATGTCACCGCCAGAGTTCGGTACTCACGCTCCTGCTCAGTCCTACAACCGACGCAGGCCACCAAAAGCAGAACGAAAAGGCTCTTGTAGAACGATGGCATTATTTGCACCCATCCTTCTTCTCGGTGAGAGCTTTTTCAATCTGGTCGCCTATCGAGTAGGCCTCGATCTCGTACTTGCTCTTGAAGTAGCCGTGACGAGTCGACCAAATGTACTTGAGCCAGTTCATGCCCTTCCGATACTGCCCGACGTGGACAAGCTCATGTCCGAGAAGTGCGAGACCCTCCGGTAGATTCGGGTCATAGACGCCTGGCCGAAAGTAGATATCGTTTCCCCTCGTAATGCCGATGTACTGCTTGCCGAGATACCAAGGCACTTTGTCCTCGTGGAGATCTGCGTTGTTCAAATCCTCTTCCGGGATGAACGGTTGAAGTGCTTGTTTCTCGGCGTCAGTCAGCGGTCGCAAACCCCACGGGTCAATTACGTTGATGGGGTTATTGGCGCAGAAGGTGTAGAGGTTCAACCCTCCGCTCAGCCCGATGGGGTCTTTGGAGAGCCAGCAGAAGACACCCGACACGGTCGTCGTACTTTGGGTCTCGATTTCCTGATGCAGTTCTGGGGTTTGCGACCAGGTTGACCAGGTGCAGGAGTACGTGAACCCGCCGAGACCCACGACGCGATTTTTCGGCCGGGGGTCTGACTTCCTCAGTTGCAACGATGTAGCACAAGTCGTCATTTCCGTTGGGCAAGAACGTAGCAGAGAAGGCCGCTAAAAGGAAGCGTTTCCTTCGGTTTTGCCGGGGTTTACGACGGGACGGCCGATCAGTCGCGGGCGCGTTTCTCGGCCGGATGACAGCGGGCGTGAACCTGCTGAAGCTGCTCGATGGAGACCTCGGCATAGATGGCGGTTGTTTCGAGTTTCTCGTGTCCGAGCAGTTCCTGAATGAACCGGATGTCGGCCCCGCCTTCGAGCATGTGCGTGGCGCAGGTGTGGCGGAAGAGATGGCAGCCGCCGGAGGTGCGGCCGATGTCGGCCTTGAGGATGTACTCGCGCACCGTGCGCCCGAGCACGTCCTCGTTGAACGCGGTGCCGTAGCCGGTCAGGAAGAGCGAGCGCTCGGCCGGGTCCACGGCGAGCAGGGGGCGCACGTCCTCGATGTACTTCTCGACCCATTGCAGAGCTCGCGCGCCGACGGGGACAACGCGGTCCTTGCGTCCCTTGCCCTGCCGCACCCAGAGGATGCGCTTCTCGCGGTTGAGGTCGGCCAGCGTGAGGCGCGCCGCCTCGGTCCGGCGGATGCCGGTCGAGTAGAGTAGTTCGAGCAAGGCGCGGTCGCGGATCCCCAGCGGGTCGGCGATGTTCGGCACGCTCAGGATCGCTTCGACGTGGGCAACGGAAAGCGCCTCGCCGGGAAGCCGCTTCTCCGCCCTGGGCAACTCGATGTCGCTGGCCGGATTGGCCTCGATGACGTGCTCGCGGCAGAGCCACGAGAACAGGCTCTTGACTGCGCCCAGCCGGTCACGCTGCGACGAGACCGACAGCGGCTTGCCGTTGGCCTTGCGGTAACGCCAGAGCCAACGCTGATAGCCCTGAAGGATCGAGTGCGTGACCTGGGCCGGATAGACGAGGTCGCGCTCGTGCGCCCAGCGCAGGAAGTATTTCAGGCCGTGCCAGCGGCTGCGGACGGCCTTGTCGGTGCGGTTGAGCATGCGCTGATGATCGAGGAAGCGCTCGACGTGCACGGCCAGACTCTCCGGGTCCCGGATGAAGTCCTCGGGCGGCGGCTCGTTGCCGCCGCGCTTGTCCTGGGGCCGCGTGCGCATGCGCTTGACCGCCTCGTATCCGCTCTTGCCTGCCATATCGCTACGATGCTCCTTTCCGCCGGGTTCCAGATGTGCGCGGCCACGAAGCCGCGAAGTCGGCCGATTTCAGCCGCAAGCGACTAAAGAAGAGGCGGTTGCACTTCGTGGGGCCGTTTCCACGAAGCGCCCCGAAGCGGCCTCGTCCGTGCACGAAGTCGGCGTCGTAGTCGTGGAACCGCGCTCGCGGGCGCGAAGCTGTTCGACGTCAAGCAGGCCGATCTGCCAGGCGTTGTCCGGTTCCACGGCGTCGACAAGCAGTTCGTACACGCAGCCCTTGCCCTGGTGGCCCCAGCGGCGGGCGACGTAGTCGAGCGCCTCCAGTTTGCCCAGGTGCACGCGGACCTGATATTCGCTCCAGCCGGAGCGCTCGCGCAGTTCCCGGCGGCTGAAGAGTGCAAGGCGCTGCTCGATCTCGTCGCGCTCGCAGGCGTCGCGCACGAGCGCCTTGACGTAGCCGAGCATGCGCCGCGTCTGCGGCGGAAGCTCGTCGAGCGAGCGGCCGAGCAACTCGGGCGCGATGCGGTTGGCAAGCTCGATGTCGTCGAGCGTCACGCGGATGAACTCGGCGCGGCCGGGATCGGCCGTGTCGATCTCGCGCGGTCGCTGGTGCTGGTGCAACAGTGCCACGGCGTCGATCAAGGTCAGGTACTTCTCGTGATCGCGCCGGGTGCGCGTGCGCTCGGCCGTGAACGTGAGCGCGTCGGCCCAGGGGTTGACCACGTCGACCGGCGCGAGAAGCCGCTGAACGTTACGCATCAGCGCGAGCAGCTTCTCCCGGCGCTTGCGAAGCCGAAGGCCTTCGAGCGTCCGGGCCTTGCGTTGCAGGGCGTGGATACGCGCGGTCTGCTCTCTGGATTCGTCTACGGTCAGGACCAGGCAGCGATTGAGAAGCTCCTCGTCGATCTCGACTGCCGTCGTGGTCAGGAAGATCATGACCGGGCCTTCGACATGATACTCCTGCGTCTCCATGCGGCCCGTGTGCGGGTCCTTGCCGGTGCTGGCGATGGTCAACTCGCCTTCGGACTGCAGGAGCTTCAGGGCGTAGCTCGCCTTCTCCGCGCCTTCCTCCTCGACGATGGCGAGGATCTTGTGTTGAAGGTCGCTCTCGCCCAGGTAGTAGAGCGATTGGCCGGTCATGGCGGAGTATTTGACCTGCTCTTCGCTCGGGAACATCGAGAGCACCGCCTCCATGAGCGTGCTCTTGCCGGCCGCGCTGGTGCTCTGGATGATGACCGCAAGAGGTCGGTCCAGCTTGCGCGACGTGCAGGCCAGATAGGCGGCTAAACGATTGATCTGCTCCCCCACCAGGCCGCAGGCGTCGAAGGTCTCGGCGATGCGGTCGACCAGCCGGGGCGACTTGAGGAACGCGAGCGCCTCGGCGCGTTCCTCGGCCGTCATGTCCGGCGGCTCGTCGCCGGTCGGGGCGGCGGCCTGGGCGAGCCGCTCCTCCTGCTCGCGTTCGAGGGCCAGCAGCAGCTTGCCAAGGTCGCGCTTGACGATCTCGCGTTCGAGTCCGGTCTCCTCGGCCGCCCGCTCGACGAAGCGCCGCCGGTCCGGATCGCGCAGCAGGTCGATGCCGTCGAGATGGAAGGTGTCGCCGTGCCGCAGGCGCAAGGCGACCTTCATCACCTCAAGGCTGTTGTTCTTGTCCAGGCCGCCGACGCGGTACTCGCGCGGGCCGAAGGCCGCGAAGCGGTATTCGCCGCGCTGAACGAGTTCCGGGCCGTCGGGCGGCGGCTGAGGGGTTTCCTTCTCAGCGGCTAAAACATCAGCAGCTAAAGAAGAAGAGGAAGACGCGCCTGCGCGCGAGCGTGAAGAGACGGGGCCGCAAGGCTCCGCGCTTTTCACGGCCACCAGGAGCGAACGCTCCGGGGGCCGGACTTTGAGAGCGTACTCGTTGGCGTCCATGCCGTGCGGGAACTTGACGCGGAAGCAGTCGATGCCGTGCGTCGTGAGGCGCTCGGCGTCGCGCTCCGCCGCCCGGTTTCCGGCGTCGTCGGCGTCGTAGGCCAGACGAACGGCTTTGACGCGGTGCGAGAGCAGCGCGTCGAGCAGTTCGTCGGTAAAGCCCTGCGTGCCGTAGATGAAGGTCACGTTGCGGATGCCGTTGACCCAAAAGGTCAGCGCGTCGAGCGGCGCCTCGCACAAGATCGCCTCGCCGCCGTCGAGGGCCTCGGCGTTCCAGATGCCGCGATGCGGGCCGGGAAGGTAAAGGTGCTTGGGCGTGCCCTTGCGCAGCCGGTCGACGATTTTGCGGCCGTACATCTCGGCCACGTTGCCGGCCGCGTCGAAGACCGGCACGACCAGCGAACCGGTAAAGTGCTCGTGTCCGCTCTCGCGGTAGAGTCCGAGCTTTTGCAGTCGTTCCCGGATCGCCGCGCCGTCCTTGCGGTTGGCTTCCGGGATGCGAAGCCCGAGCGTCCGGTCGGCGAAGCCGAGCCGGAAGCGCTCGACGGCTTCGTCATGCCGCAGCCCGCGACGCTCAAGGTACGCGAGCGCGTCGGGCGTCTTGAGCAGCCGCTCGTGATAGTAGTCGACGACCAGCTTGAAGACCGCCGCGTCGTCGGCGTCCACGTCGAGCGGATTGTCGAGCCGTCGGACCGTGCCGATACGCGTCGCCGCTGCGGGCGGTGCCGCGAAGGCCGGACGGCCTTCGGCAAGCAGTTCGTAGGCGTGGCGGAAGCTCACGCCGTCGAACCACTGCACGAACTGGATCGCGTTGCCGGCCTTGCCGCAGCCCATGCAGTGGAAGAGCCCCTTCTCGGGCGTCACGATGAACGACGGCTCGTCGTCCTTGTGGAATGGGCACGGGCCCGCCAGGTGCCCGTTGCCGTGTTTGGCAAGCTCGATGCCGCGCGAGCGCACGAGCGCGGCCAGGTCCGTTTCGCGTTTGATGCGGTCGATCTCTTCGTCAGGAATGCGCGGCATCGCTCCCCCTCTCTCCGGCCGGTCGGCCGGCTGGCCGTGAGCTTGTCGAACCGGACAGGAGCGACAGCAGGGCGAAGCCCGCTTCGCGGCTGCGCCGTTCGCGGGCGCGTTTGGATTCGGGGCGCGTGAGCGCCGCGAGGACGGCGCGAAGCGCCCACTCGCGGGCGTCGAGCCGCCCAACGGCGGCGCGCGCCTCGATGCGCCCGTAAAGCTCCGGGCTGAGCGTCAGAACGATCCGGCGATTTGCCGTCATGTCTCGGTCTCCTTCCGTGTTTTTGGTGGAACCGAGAGCCCGGCCGTGGTAGCGTAGCGACCATCGGCACGGGCCTCGGCCCGGCTGCCTGGGGCGGCGGCTGAGTCCGCCAAGATTCGCGCCGCCGACCCCGCTCCTCGCGCACCCCGTCAAGAAAGATTTCCATCAAGGTTACGCGTCGCGTATACTTACGCATGGCGTAAGTCTAACGCAAGCAAAAAAGTGACCCTGCGTATGGAGGTGTAGTATGTGGCGCATGAGCACAAGACCGAAGAGACCGATTCTGGAAGTCAACGGGGAGTCCCTGGGATGCCGTATCCGTCGCCTGCGGAAGGCCAAGGGCCTGACGCAAGGCGAGCTCGGCGAGGCGCTCGGGGTCTCGGTCCGGGCCGTTTGTTCCTACGAGCGCGACGAGTGCGCGCCGCCCGCGAACGTCCTCTTGCCGATGGCCGAAGCCCTGGGCGTGGACATCCGGCAGGTAATGGGCGCGGAAGCGGTGGGCGAAGAGGCCGAGCCCGGCCTCGAACGGCGCTGGGTGCGCAAGCTGCGCGATATCCAGGAGCTGCCGGAACGGCAGCAACGGGCCATCATGCAGGTGCTGGATATGGCGTTGAAGTCCAACGGATGAAGGATCGGGATCGAACGATGATTTACGAGATCAAGAAAGACCCGAAGTGGTTGGTTCGGGAAGAACGTAAAGTCTACGAGGCCCGCGAACGCGGCGAGCTTGCGCGAAAGCGCAAGCGGTTCCGGGTGATCGACGTCTTCGCCGGGGCCGGGGGCATGACGCTGGGATTCTCGAAGAGTTTCGGGCATGCCTTCGATTCGGTATGGGCGAACGATTTCAACGCCGACGCCGTGCGCACGTACAACGCGAACTTCGGCGATCATTGCCGTGGCGGCGATATCGTGGACATCCTCAAAGACCCGGCGACGGAGATCCCGGCGGCCGACGTGGTGATCGGCGGCCCGCCGTGCCAGGGGTTCAGCCTGCTGAACAAGAACCGCGATGACGATCCGCGCAAGCAGCTTTGGCGGCCGTATTTCGAGATCGTCGAACGGTCCGGGGCGCAGGTGTTCGTCATGGAGAACGTGCCGCAGTTGCTGGGCACGTTCGAACACGGCGAGATTATCGGCACGGCCGAAGCGATGGGCTTCAAGGTATGCGGCGGCGTGCTGTGCGCCGCCGATTACGGCGTGCCGCAGACCCGGCGGCGGGCGATCATCATCGGCTGCAAGTTCTTCGACCCCTCGCAGGTGTTCCCGCCGCGCAAGTCGCACTTCGACCCGTCGAAGGGCGGTGCGCAGACTTCGTATCTGAAGGCCGACGGCAACGGCTATCTGCCGGAGGCGACGAAGTGGCGGACGGTCCGCGACGCGATCGCGGACCTGCCGCCGCCGGTCGGCACGGAGCCGCGCGAGGAAGTGCCGCCGCTCGATCTTCATTTCGGCCGCTCCCCCACCGAGAAGAGCCTCGCCCGCTACCGGGCGATTCCCGAAGAGGGCATGAACCGCTTCGATCTTCAGAAGCGCGCGCCGGAGCTGACTCCGGCCTGCTGGATCCGCAAGACCAGCGGCGGCACGGACCTATTCGGGCGGTTGTGGTGGAACCGCCCGGCGTTCACGATCCGCACGGAGTTCTTCAAGCCGGAGAAGGGCCGCTATCTGCACCCGAAGCAGCATCGGCCGATCACGCACCGCGAAGCGGCGCGGTTGCAGTCGTTCCCGGACGATTTCGTTTTCAAGGGCTCGAAGACCGAGATCGCCCGGCAGATCGGCAACGCGGTGCCGCCGGGCCTGGCGGCCCGCGTGGCCGATACGGTGTATCTGCTTTTGTCGATGCGATGAGCGATGTCTTTACCAGGGAACAGCGCAGCCGGATCATGCGTCGCGTCAAGGGCCGCGACACGAAGCCGGAGCTTCTGGTAAGGTCGCTCGTGCATCGAATGGGGTTTCGGTTCCGCGTGCAGGGCCGGAACCTGCCGGGCAACCCGGATATCGTGTTGCCCCGGCATCGGAAGGTGATTTTCGTGCACGGGTGTTTCTGGCACGGGCACAAGCGGTGCCCGCGGTCGAAGCGTCCGGCGACGAACACGGCGTTTTGGAACAGGAAGCTCGACGGCAACGTCGAGCGCGACAAGCGATTCCGCCGCGAGCTGCGGCGGTTGGACTGGAAGACGCTGATCGTATGGGAGTGCGAGACGCGCAAGCCGGAGCGGTTGCTCGGCCGGCTGGAAAGGTTTTTGCATGACGGATGAGGCGAAGAAGCGGAAGGGAACGGACCCGGAGACCTTGCGGCGCAAGGTCGAAGGGCTGATCAGGAACTTCGAGACGGAGCTTCGCTCCGGCGAGTTGCGCCCGAAGGTGCTGGCGCTGGTGCCGATCTTTCACGGCCTGCGCAACCTGGGCAAGTCGCTGATTCCCTCCGAGTACGCTTCGGCGGCGCGTGACCGGATTCTGTACTACTTCCGGCAGTACCCGCAGACGATCATCAACGGCGACGAGCTGCTCGTCGTCTCGGGCATTCAGGACTGGCCGCGCCGCGTGCGCGAGCTGCGCGTGCAGTTCGGCTGGGCGGTCGCCTCGGGCATGACCGTGCGCGAGATGGAAGAAGCCGAAGCCGGCGAAGTGCCGGCCGAATGGGCCGGCATGAAGCCCGGCGATTACGTGCTTCTCGATTCCGAGCAGGACCGCGACGCGGCGCACCGTTGGCACGCGGCCAACGCGATCCGCAAGGAGCGCGGCGGCGTGCGCGACAAGATTCTGAAGTTTCTGCGCGCGAACGTCGGTCGCCCGGTCACGGGCGAGGAACTGCGCTACGTGGCCAACGACAAGACCGAGTGGGCCCGGCGCGTGCGCGAGCTGCGCACGGAAGCCGGCTGGCCGATCGCGACGAAGTCGACCGGCCGCCCGGACCTGGCCGTCGGCGTCTACGTCCTCCAGGCCGACCGCCAAAGTCCCGAGCATGATCGGCTGATTCCCGACGAGGTGCGGCGCGAAGCGTTGCGCCGCGACGGATACAAGTGCCGCGAATGCGGCTGGTCGCATGACGAATGGAACCCGTCGGACCCGCGTCATTTGGAGCTGCACCACGTCAAGCACCACGCCGACGGCGGCGCGAACGTCGAGAGCAACCTCAAGACCCTGTGCACGGTCTGTCACGACAAGCTGCACCGCCGCGAGAAGAAGCGATAACGCTTGTTCTCCGCCCACCGCCAAGCAGTTTTTCTTTTAGCCGCTCCCCTCACCCGGAACGGGGGAGCGGCTGAAAGGAACGCTGCGCTTTCCTCGCTTTCCATGATCGAGCGCCACGCGGCCAGCGTGGCGACCGCTTGAGGCGGAGCGAAGCGAAGCCGACATCGGGGCCGGCGCGGAAGCTGCGCCGATGTGCGGCAACGCCGCGCTGAGGCCGCAGCAGCTTCCGTGACGGCTATGGGGAGAGAGGGTGAATGGCCGAAGGCCAGAGGGAGAGACGGGCGAAGCGGGGCTCTCCCTGAAGGGAAGGCCGCAGAGGGGAACGCCGGAGGGAACAGAAGGCGGCGTTATGCGACGATGCCGCGAGGGCTGAGGAGCCACCGCACCGCAAGCCCGGCCCCGTAGGGGCGCGGCAACGTGCGAGCTTGCGAGCGAACGCATAACGACACCTTCTGTTCAGGGAGGGGCCGGTCTGGAACTGCGCGAAGCGCGGTGGAAGACCGGAACCGACCGGCCTCCGGCGAGCACAAGCTGTGACAGGCGGCGGGTTCGTAGCTTGCGAAGAACCGGCCGACTGGCACCGCTTGTGCCCCCGGCGCGGCCTGGGGCGGGTGGGCCGAACTGACGTGAGCGTAGCGAACACCGCTCGCGAAGCGGAGCACATGGAGCGGTGGCGCAGACTGCCGCTTTAGCTGCCGGCTGCGACGCCGCTCGATGTGCGCAGCGCAGCGTGGGCGGGAGGGGTGAATGCGCCGGGCTTGAAGACGGGCCGTTCGCAGCGTAGCGAGAACGGCACGGCTTGAAGCCTGGTGCAGAGGGCCGGGGTCCGGGCGGCCCTGCAAGTAGGAGCGGAGCCGTTCGGGATGGGACGACGCCGGAGCGTAGCGCAGGCGGCGGCATCGGCCCGAAGGGCGCAGCGTCGAGGTGAGCGTAGCGAACTCCTTTCCCGGAGGCTCTGGCGCGGCATGTGCGTCAGCAGATGCCGTGACAGGGCCGGAGGGTAGAGCCGGAGCCGTTGGCGCGGGACGTGCCGGCCCGAGGTACGAGGGCCAAGCACGGCCCGTGACAACGGCGTAGGCGATAGCGAGCGGAGCGACGCGCGGCAGATCGCAGGAGACATGACAACGCGCAGCGTTGGCGTGGCTCCTGCCTGCCGGGCGGCGCGTAGCGAGCGAGGCCACCGGGACCGCCGCTAAAAGGGACAGTCGTCGGGATTGACCGGGGACGGCGTGGCGGGTGGTTGCGGACGCGTCGCGCCGAAGTCGGCCCTGGCCGACGTAGGCGGGTGCGGCGTCGAACCGGGGAAGTCCTTGCGTTGGATGCGACCGAGTTTTTCGAGTCGGGCCCAGATCGCGCCCTTGGTACGTTCGTGCTTGGCGGCGATCTCCTCCACGTCGACCTTGTCGTCGAACGCGCGGAGTAGGTCCTTCTCCTCGTCCTCGGTCCACGCGCGGCCGGGACCGGTCTTGCGAGCGGTCGAACGGCGCAGCTTGGTCAGTCCCTCAAGCGCCAGGTGCAGCGCGCGCACCGTGTCGGCCTGCTGATACGGCGAGTCGGACGGGAACCGCTCGCCGGTGAACGGGTCAACCCCGTCGGCAAGGCTCTGTACGATCTCTATGGCGCGCTCAGGTTCCATGCGAAGCACCGTAACACGGAACACTGCGAAAGATCGAAACGTTTAGAACGGCAGTGCAGAGGGCGGGCTCAATGAACCGATCTGAACGCCCAAATGACTGCGAGTACGCATGGGAGAACGTCCACCAGGAGAAAGAAAGGAATAAACCTTCGCGGCTGCCGACGGCTCAAGCTACGCCATGTATGCGCCCAGGTAAGATAAGCGAGACCGGCAATCGGGATCATTCTCTGTATGGTAACGAGAAGAGGCGCGACATCAGGCGGCATCGGCCATCCGCGAAGAACGAGAACCATGAATGCCCAGCAAAGCGTGAAACGCAATGCGGCAAGGGCAGCACACCAGAAAGCAACAACAGCAATCGTCCGTTTGTTGCCGAGCATACTGTCATTGCTTGCACCGATGGATTCCATCTCGCTCATTCCAGGGATGGCTACTTGCACGGGTCATCGTTGTGAGGATTATTCAAGGCGTCCAAGGCCGGATCGATCAAATAGTCGTACCCCTGAAGGCCAAGATAGCCATATTCGTAGGCCCGGAGAGCAGGATATGCGACCGACGGATTCATTGGAACACGCTGCAACGTGCCGGGCAAACTCCCCGGCAGTCCGCCAGGTTGAGTAGGCAATCGACTCCACTCGATTCGGCCAGCCAAGACCAAGGGAATGACGGCGTCCGTGATATTCGCGGCGGTCTGCACCGTTCGATTGTCTGTTGCCAAAGTAGCAACTGTCCCTACGGGACCGGTAGGTGACGGCTCCGGAACATCGCGGAATGCGTTGACGATGTTGCCAACGTTCGCACCAAAACTATACGCAGACACATACGCAAGAGCCGCGCCAGGCCCCGTCAGTGCACCCGTAGGCGTAGCCGCTGCACCAGCGACCATTCCTATAACGCTGACACCGGCACCGGCAACCCCTCGCCAAAACATGCCAGCCTGGAAAAGCCCGTAGGGATCGGTGAAGTTTACGGGATTGTTCCCGCAGAAGACATACTGGTTCAACCCGCCGGAGATACCGATGGGGTCTTTAGAGAGCCAGCAGAAGACACCCGACACGGTCGTCGTACTTTGGGTCTCGATTTCCTGATGCAGTTCTGGGGTTTGCGACCAGGTTGACCAGGTGCAGGAGTACGTGAACCCGCCGAGACCCACGACGC
>Ga0334890_1003760_pt1 | contig 14858 bp, 9 predicted proteins | sample GraSluR1_MG_3_FD_207220 | JGI IMG/M metagenome (GOLD analysis project Ga0334890, IMG submission 207220) | Sludge microbial communities from methane-producing bioreactor in Wageningen University, Netherlands - Granular Sludge_31_08-R1 | ecosystem: Engineered > Bioreactor > Anaerobic > Unclassified... | reverse complement strand
AAGAAACCGACCAGCACTTTGTAAATGTGAAGTTGAGATTCGATTACGTGACATTTTAAATTTTTGAAGTTATGGCTTTATCGTGGGGAAAACCCAAAATAGAAGTAGCGCCCTATGTTGATGGTGCATTGCCAGCTTCTCCCGTTTATACGGCATTTCCTGAAGTTCGGGAAGACAGTGCACGCCTTTCCACCACTAAGGGAAAGAAACGGGAAGCGAGGGCAGAAGGTGGTGATTTAGTGGATATGTGCTACTCCAAAAACTCCTACACTTTCGAGTGTGAGGTTTTCGTTAAGTCGGGCGATACCCGGCCCATCGAGGATAACGATGGAGTGATTGCAACCAAATATGCAGTTCGGTTAACACCGGAAGACCCGACAGCCGAAGGATTCATCTTTGAAAAATCGCTTGTGAGCGTTGAGGAAATATGGAGTGCAGCCGATGGAAAGCTCATCAAATACACTTTTGAAGCTCTCAAGCCGGCAAACGGAAAGATGTGTAAACCGTATACGGGGTAGGCTGGATAGCCTTTTTTCAAGCGGGGGAGAACGATGGTTGTTCGTCTGTTTAATTGTAACAGAAGGTTGGTGGTTCGATTCCACCCCTCGCAACAATTTTTTATTGAAGGGTTGATATGCGTGTTGAAGAAAAAGTAGCAAGTACAATTTTTCAGGAAGCTGGAAAAATCATGATAGGCGGTAAGGAGTATCCAATGGCTCCACCCACTACTGCCACATTAATTCAGGTGTCGAGATTGATTTCAAAACTACCGGACATAAAGCTCGAAAACGACGAAGTGTTTTTCGGGTCACTAATGATAGCCAAAGAATGCCAGATTTTGGGCAAAATAGCCGCAATATTAATATTGGGCGTCGATAGGCATATTTTTTATCATTCCGAAAGAAAGACTCTCTTAAATCGCCTTAAAACTCCTCATGCGAGAAAAGTTGATGCACTGGCCGATAAAATTCTTTTTGAGTGCAGGCCCAGTGAAGTAAATTCTTTCATCGTCGGCCAACTTTCCCGGATGGAGATTGGTGATTTTTTCGCTCTTACCACTTCCCTGTGCGAAATAAACATTCTAAGAAAAACAAGGGGAGTGGTATAGAAAACGACAGTATTTGGTCACTGGTTGCCGGTATGGCCAAAAACTTTCCTCAACTGACTTTCAACGCAATTTTATTTGAATTAAGCTACGCAAATTTAGTGCTGTACAGTGCTGTATTACCAACATACGAAGAGGATAACGGTGATATTGATGCTGATGACCCACGAAACAAAGAGCTGATAAGGAGTATGCTGTATGATTAATGATTCCGGAAAAATATGGTATGCCACGGGTATAGACAATTCTCAATTACAGAAGGATGCTGAAAAAGCCAAAGGGCTCATCGGTGGTATTGGCCAAAAGGCGGTTGATGAGGGAAGCAGGATTGATAACACCCTTAGCAATCTTAGCCGGGCTGTTGCAACTGTTTTTACCATTCAGCAGGCAACCAATTTTGCCCGTGAGATAGCAAACGTCAGAGGAGAATTCCAACAGTTGGAGATAGCTTTTACCACCATGCTCAAAAGCAAGGAGAGGGCAGATAAACTCATGCTGGAAGTTGTGGACTTTGCAGCTACCACTCCTTTTGACCTTCAGGGGGTGGCATCGGGTGCTAAACAGTTATTAGCGTATGGGTTTACGGCAGATAGTATCCGTGAAAATCTTACCATGTTGGGTAACGTTGCTGCTGGTGTCGGTTCTCAAATCAATGATATTATTTACCTGTACGGAACACTGAACGCTCAGGGAAAGGTAATGACCAAAGACCTGATGCAGTTTGCCGGACGTGGAATTCCCATCTACAAGGAGCTGGGAGCTGTTCTTCAGGTAACAGAAAAAGAAGTGATGGACTTAGCATCATCCGGACAGCTTTCTTTTCAGCATGTCGAGCAGGCTTTCAAAAACATGGTTAGTCAATCCGGAATGTTCCACAATCTGATGGCCGAACAATCCAAATCCATCACAGGGCAGCTTTCCAACTTAGGGGACTCCATCGATCAGATGTTTAACGAAATGGGGCAATCATCGGAAGGAGTTATTTCAAGTGCTATTTCCGGTGCTGCTTATTTGGTTGAAAACTATCAAAAGGTAGGAGAGGTGATTGCATCCCTTGTTGCCCTTTATGGTACCTACAAGGCTGCTGTAATGGTATTCAATGTTGCCCAATCCACATCCATCGCTTTAAGCAAGGGCTGGACGAAAGCTGAACTGGCAAAGTTCAAAGCGCTGGTACTGGTTGAAGGAGCTCAAAAACTCCTCAATAAAACCATGCTGGCTAATCCTTACGTTGCAGCAACCATGGCTGTTGTTTCACTAACAACGGCTTTAACCTTTTACGCCCGCAGTGCAAAGAAAGCCCAATCAGAAACCCAAATGCTGGGCGACATCACAAAGAAAGCGGAGACTAATATCAAAACTGAGATTACGGAACTTTCAGGCCTTAGAAAGGTGCTGGATGATTCGACCAAGGGTTATTCCGATAGAAAGAAAGCACTGGATAAAATAAAGGAGGTTGTACCCGATTATCACGCATCACTCACTACTGAAGGGACGTTGATCAACAACAATTCCGAAGCTCTCGACAGCTATGTAAAGAAGCTTAAATACACCGAACAGGTAAGGATAGCTGTTGCTAAACAGGCAGAAGCTCAGGAAACACTTGATAGCTGGAAAACCAAAAACAGGGATGTTCTTGCCAATGCTGTAGCTAAAAAATACGGTGGACGGGAGAATGAGATGTTTGCCGGAGAAAAGGCCGCCATGGATATTTACAAGCGACTTTCGGATGAGGCACACAAATATTCACTGGTGATTGATAAGCTTCAGGAAGAAATGCTAAAGGTAACTCCTGACAGTCCTGATTTCACTGCACCTGAAAAGGATGATAAAAAAACCGCTAAACTACTCGATCAGATTAAGAACGAAAAGGTTGAAATCCAACGTGCAAAGGAGGATTTATACTTCAAACGTGTTGAAGCGGAACTGGAACTTTTGGAGGATGGTTCTGCTAAAGAATTGGCTCAATTGGAACTGAATTTCCGTCGGAAGATTACCGAAATCAACCGACAGGAGGATGAACTTCTTCAGGTTCTTCGCAATCACGCCAAAAAGGAATGGGAAGCAAAAGGTGGTCATGGAACATTTAACGAAAACTCCATCACTCTACCTAAAGAGCAGGCCGAAGAATTTGAACGTATCAGGGATGCCGAAAGTAAGGCATACGAGAATGCTCAGGGTGATGTGTACAAAAAACTCCTTGTGAAATACCAAACCTATGCTGAACAAAGAAAAAGCATTGAGGAAAAGTTTCAGAAGGACATTGCGGAACTCTCCACTAAATTCGGAGCTGATAGTTCGGCTGTAAAGGTTGCCAACGAGCAAATGAAACAAGCGCTCGATGAACTGGCCAAAGAAGTGCTTCAGGATAACGGTTCGGGATTGCTGGACTTGTACCTTTTTGGTGATGGAACAGATTTTCTCACCTCCAAAATCAAAGAAGTGCTTCCACTATTTGAGGATATTACTAAACTTTCCTACAACGAGCTTTCAAAGGTTAAGGAAATCATCGGTAAAGTGACGTTTACCGACAAGCAGTTAGCTCTTTTTAAAGAGGCTGGTATCGATGTCGAAAAACTCAAAACGGCACTGGATGAAGCTAAAGAGTCAGCCGATGAAATGCTGGATGTCAAGGCATGGGAAAAGGTTGTTGAGATGGTCCGAAAACTTTCTGATTCACTGGGTGAATTAGGAGACTCACTTTCTACCTTTTCAGGAGCAATGGGTGAAATCGGGAAAGCTATTTCCGGCATATCAGATAGTTTGGATGATGTGCTTACTGCATTTGATAAAAACGCTACATCAACGGATATCGTCAGTGCTGGTATCTCAGGGCTTTCCACACTTCTTTCCATGGTAGGTAATCAGATAGCAGAAAATAAACAGGCTCAGGAGGACTGGAACTTAAAGATACTCGAATCAGCTCACAACATGTCATTGGCTCGCATCGAGATGGAAGCCTACAAAGACTCCAATATCTTTGGTGTGGAGAATCCCTATGCAAAGGCCATTGCCGGAGCAAGGCAGTATTCGGCTGCAATTGCAGAGCTGAATAAAACTGCTTCAACTCTTTCACAGGGTCAGGTTCAAACCGGAACAAAACAACAGGTTGATGTTGGTAATATCGCTACCGGCATTGGGGCTGGTGCTGCTGTCGGGGCCGCCATTGGTTCATTCATCCCGGTGATTGGAAACTTGTTGGGGGCTGCAATCGGAGCTGCAATAGGTGGTATAACGGGAGCTGTAACCACCAAAACGGTTCCGGTATTCGAGTCACTGGCCAAAACCTACGGGGAGATATTCGACAAAGATACTTTCGAACTCAACCCTCAGATACTGGCAGATTATGACAAGCTGGATGAAGCTACTAAATCTATCATTGATAACTGGCATGAGATAGCCGATAAAGCCCGGGAAGCGCAGGAGCAAATGCGTCAAACCTTCTCGGATCTGGCCGGAGAAATTGGCTCGATGCTTTCCGATGAGCTGGTAAATGCTTTTCGAGGTGGAGATGTCTTTAAGGCTGTTGATTCCTTCAAAGGTAAAGTAACGACGGTAATAGAGGATATTATATCACAACTCATCTTTGCTCAATACTTCGAAGGGTTATTCAAAAATCTTGAAAATGAGATGATGGATAGTTTTGGCCATGATGGAGACCAAAATATTGTGGATGATATTGTTCGGTTTTCGGAAAGCTATAAAAATGCTTTGGGTGAATATTCTGAGGCAATGACAACGGTACAGGAAGAACTGGCTAAACAGGGCTTCGATATTTTCACCAACGCACGTGCGGGAGCCAGCAAAGGTTTTCAGTCGATGTCGCAGGAGTCTGCCAATGAGCTTAACGGTAGGTTTACCGCAATTCAGGCATATACCTATCAAATTTCTGAAAGCATAAAAAGCCTGCTGATAAACAGTGCTCAATCGCTGAAATACTTATCGGGTATTGAAAGCCATACTTCAAGGCTTGAAACGATAGAAAAGTTTCTGGGTAGTTTAAAGTCAGGTATCGATGATATTAACATCAAAGGAGTGTACATAAGAGGATGAACGGTGTTTTTATTGTCAATGGGATTAGTTCTGAAAGCATGGGTGTTTATCTGATGGAGGACAGCTATGCTTCACTGCTTTCTTATCCACCACTAAAGGAACCACTTCAAAACAGTTGGGCTGAAGAAGATGGGTTGGAAGTGGATTTGTCTGCTCCAAGGCTGGATGCTGCAATCCGAAAGTTAAACTTCATCTCTCTTTCAGGAAGGATTGATGAGTTCATAGCAACGCTTTTATCCACTACTAAATCAGAGTTCATGTTTCCGGATTTAGGGCTTAATATCACACTTCGTTACATGGATTGTGAATCGTTTGAGCTGTATTCCGGTGCTGTGTTTACGCTTACTTTTTCCCAAGATGTGCCCATTGATGGATATACCTACACTTCTCCTTATTGGCTCAAAGTAGGCAGTCAGGGCGTTTCGATTGATGGTGTGGATTTAAGTTCCTACGGTATTCAGGTGTTGGAAAACACGCTTTCAAATACCCGAAAAGCTCCGGCAGCAAAAGAAGTAACCCTCATCAACTCTCTTTCACTTCATGGACAAAAAGTCGATGAAACAAAACTAAGGAGGAAAGCCCGGGAAGTAACCCTTCATCTTTTTCTCCGGTGTGAGTACGATTATCAGTTCCTTACAAATTACCATGCTTTTCTGCACGACCTAATACTTCCAAAGGAAAGGGATTTAGGTATTGATGGCCGGACGTATAAATGCTATTACAAGCGCTCTGAAATAAGGCATTTTACACTTGGAAACGGTGTGTGGTGTGAATTTGATGTTGTGTTTTGCTTAACGTAGGATATGAAGTTATTTGATAAAGGTGGTGCTGAGTTGGTTGATTTGATTGTAGGAGATGACAGCTACCGGAATCGAAGAGTTATGGGGGAGGATTCCATCACCCTCAAAGTGCAACTTTTTGAACATGTGGAAATCCCTGTTGGTGCATACTGTATGCATCAGGGGGAAACATATACCCTTTTACGGCCACAAAATATCCGGAAAAACCACACCCGCAGTCTTGAATATACGCTTATTTTGGAGGCCTATGCCGCTAAACTGGGACTTTATAAGTTCAGGGATACAACAACTGGAAAGTTGAAATTTTCTTTCACAGGTAAGCCCTCGGACTTTATGGCCATGCTATTGGAAAACCTCAATCAAAGGGAGTCGGGCTGGGTGTTGGGCAGTTGTATTGAAGCAAGTGAGAAAACCATATCTTTTAATCATAACTACTGTAGCGAAGCACTTAAATTCATTGCAGATGCTTTCGAAACAGAATTTGAAATAATTGGAAAAATCATTTCTCTACATAAAGTAGAATATGGCAAGGAATCTCCATTGGCTCTTTCCTATGGCAAAGGGAACGGCTTTAGAACGGGAGTAAGAAGGGAGAATTTCGAGAACTCTAACGCAATAGATATTCTCTTTGTACAGGGAGGAGCCCGAAACATCGATGCCAGCAAGTACGGCTCAACAGAACTTTTACTCCCCAAAAACCAAACCCTCACCTACGAAGGTAGAACCTACCAAACCGATGAGTCCGGACTATTCGTTAGTCGGGCGGATAAGGCTGTTTCTTTCAACGTGGAAGATAGCCTGGATTGTGCTCACTTCTACCCGTCACGGGTCGGAAAGGTTTCTTCAGTGGTAGTGGTTAATGCCTCAAAGAACTTTTATGATTTTATCGATGCCTCAATTCCGGAAGAGCTGAACTTCAAGGAATGTCTGATAGCAGGAGAAAAAATGACTGTCGTTTTTCAATCCGGAATGCTTGCCGGAAAGGAATTTGACTGCGACTATTCCCATCAGGATAGAAAGTTTCAGATTGTTCCTCAGGAGATTGATGGGCAGCTAATGCCCAATGACATCTTTAAGCCTGTATTGGGAGATTCCTATGCTATCTTCGGGATTTCACTACCTGAGGCATACATCTGCAATAACTCTGATAAATCGGGCTCTTCGTGGGATATGTTCCGTGAAGCAGTCAGGTACTTGTACGAGAATGAAGATCCTCGTTTTTCCTTCACAGGTGAGCTCGACCCGATTTGGGCAAAAAGGCAATGGCTGGAAATAGGTTCAAAAATCCGATTGGGTGGATATGTGGCTTTTACCGACGAACAGTTTCAGGCAGAACCAGTGCTGATACGCATTATTGGCATCAAGGATTACATCAATTCTCCTTACAGCCCTGAGATTGAACTTTCCAATGTGACTATCGGAGGTGGCTTTTCCAATACCATTAAAAAGCTGGAAACAACCGAAGTCGTAGTGGAACAAAAACATCAAGAGTCTATACGGTTTGCAAAAAGGGGATTTCGTGCAGCGCAAGAAACAACCGAACTACTCAAAGATGCTTTCTCCAACTTTAACGGCTCGATATCCCCCGTAACCATCAGTACGATGCAGCTTTTGGTTGGTGATGAAAGCCTGCAATTCCGCTTTGTTGATTCAAGTGATACTTCCATCGAAGTAAACCACCTTATTTCCTTTGATGCCGGAACTAAGATTCTACGTGCAGAAGCAGGGATTATTCAGCATATGACTATCGGAATTGACCTGATTTCCACTTCTCATAACCGGAAAGTTTGGTTTATGGAAGCTTTCCAGTCGCCTTATTTGGATAAACCGGATACGGCTTACTACTTATACGCAAAAGTGGAACGGGATGGAAATACAGGTGTTTTCCTGCTTTCAGAACAACCAGTAAAGATGGAGGAGTTCACCGGATATTTTCATCTGTTGGTGGCCATTGTTAACTCAGAATATCAGGGAGACAGAAGTATCGCCACCTTGTATGGATTTTCAGAAATTCTGCCCGGGAGGATTACAACAAAAAGGATAGTTTCATCGGATGGAAAAACCTATTTCGACCTTCAAAACAACCAGATTGGAGGGAATATAAAATTCATCTCAACGGATGGGGATTACACCGATATTAACGACAAGATAACCGATGTAGAAGAAAACGTAACTTATAAAGTAGAGATTTTCAGCACAAACGGAAATACATTTCGTAATGATTTAATTGATACTACTCTTATAGCGATGGTTTACAGAGGCAAAGAAGAAATTACATCAACTCTACCTCACACAGCCTTTCGATGGGTGCGTCAATCAGACAATCCCGATTCAGACACAATATGGAATCAAAGGTATTCAACTTTTCATTCTCATGTGCTCGTAATCAACAGCGATGATGTTGATGGTAGGGCTGTATTTAATTGTCAGGTAAGCATTTAAAAATTTTCAATCATTAAATAAGAATATGGCAAAATTAGTTTCAACAGGACAAATTACCATCGTTGATAATAACGATGCAAGGCCGATAACGGCATTTATCACTGCTAGTCAGGGAACACAACAAATCTACACAAAGGATGAAAGCACAGTTACCTCAATTCCAAACTGGTCATCGACTCCAAATATATTAAGTGCTAAGGTTTATGTTGGTGGTACTTCTTCGGCAGTTGATGTAACAGCACAGTTAGCAAACAGAAAGTGGTCGAATGATCTTAATACATCTATTGGAAGTGGAACAACCCTGACAGTAAACACAAACATGGACCCGGTTTCTGCTCCATCTAAAGTGTACTACTTTGAAGCTGACTATACCGATCCTATTACTGGACTGGTTTCTCATATTATAGCTCAAATCACACTAACAGTTGTCCGTACTGGTACCAATGCTGTATATCTCTTACCAAGAGGAACGACTGCTATTCAGCAAGCAGACGGGAGTACTAAAAATGTGGCAGTGGTTTGTGTTGACTTGGTTCGTGCAGCAGGAATTGACACCTCGGGTATTACCTATAAATTCTACGAGTCAAATGGTACGGTTCAGGTTACTACCTCCATGAATACGAAATACGGAATGAAAACCACTTCCACCTCATCTGCTCCAACAGGAACGGCATCGGACATTGGAAGTAATCTGCCGGCTTCCAATGCCTGGTCAGCGCAAAATACACTGGTTATTCACGAAACGGCAGTTGCCGATATTGCTGTGTTCCGTGCTGAAGCTAAAGATGCTGATGGAAATATCTATCAGTGTTATTTTACTATTTATGATGTTTCTGATCCATATGAAGTTAAGCTCATCTCTACAGCCGGAGAGAAACTTCAAAACGGAGTAGGAAGTACAAATATCTATCCCATGGTTTGGAACGGAGCAAGTCAACTGAGTTTGGGTGATACTGCCAACTGGTCGTTCACGTGGTTTTTCTACGATGGTGCTGCTCCTGGCAATCGTGCCGGATTTATTGATACAACCCGAACAGCCGTTGCAGGTGGACGAAGTATAACGTCAAATACTGCTGGAGCAGGTAGTGTGATAACATATTCGGGTGCTGCAATCACTTTTGCTGCTGGTGATATGGTGAAAATTGTAAAGGGAGATGGAACCGCCAAATACTATGAAGTAGCAAGTGGAACAACTACATCCAACCTTACATTAAGAACCGCTACTGTTTCAACATTCCTAAATAGTCCATGGCCTGCTGCTTCGATTACATCCAATGAATTTGCGGGAGGTAAACTTTATGTGTGTACAGGTTCGGGAAGCACTGCCGGAACAAGAACAACAACGGGTACTGGTTCTTCCAACTTCATCACGGTAACAGGTGATGAAATTGATGGTAAAGGAACCATTATCTGTGAAGCAAATCGCCCATAATTATTCTACGAGGGCTGTTGAGTAGCAGCCCTCTTTTTTTACGAACAGACTTTTTACGTTGATATGTCCAAATTAGTTAGTACTGCACAAATAACACTTACAGATCAGAATGACTATATTTTTACAAGTTCAATTCCTCCAGCAAATCCGGTTACAGGATTGACCTTGTGGATTGATACTTCAATTACACCTAATCACTTAAAGCGATGGAATGGCTATGATTGGGAAATAGTGAATGATGTGAAGATTGGAGGGACTAACTTACTTCCTAATTCAAGTTTTGAAGATAAGATCAACTTGTGGACAGTACATGGGCCAGATGTCGTTCAAAGTGTTACTGGTGGATATGACGGAGGTTTGTGTATTTACATTCCTGGGGCAGGACAGGTAAATGCTGGATTATATCTTCCGCATGTTACATGTGAAACTGGACAGGTATACACCTTCAGTTGCATGGTTAAAGTTGTCTCGGTTGGTATACGTGTAAGTCTTGGCTGGAGAGATAGTTATAATTCGTCAATCCAAGGTCAACTGGCAAGCTTACCACTAAATACATGGCGAAAGGTTAATGTTACATTTATGGGTGATGGTTCAACAGCGCCAATTTATTTAATTTCGACAGGATATAATCTGTACATCGATCATGTGAAATTGGAGAAAGGCAACACAGCAACTGACTGGTCACCTTCTCCACATGATACAATTAAGATTGCAGGCAGAAATCTTTTAATAAACAGTGGTATGCCAATAACGAGTAGTGCCTATCTTGTTAAAGAATATCAGGTAACTTCACTATCTGTAAATGAAAAATATACGATTGTTATAAAAGCAATTGTTGCTATTGGACAAATGTTGGGAGTTTATTGGAACGGAGGCTTTAATCTTGCTAAAATTTTCAACAGACAAGAAGGTGAAAGCCTGTATTATGCTCATATTACCAGCCCTAATTCATTAACAAGCAATTCTCTTTGGGTGTATAACTTGCCAAATTCGGGTGCACAAATGACAATCAAATTTGCATGTTTGTACGAGGGGCATATTTCACCTCCTATTGACTGGTCGCCAGCTCCTGAAGATATGCTTTTACAGCTGAATGATATTTCAGATGATAACAAACTTACACCTGATGAAAAGCAAAGGGCTTTAAAGGAATGGGAATCAATACAGAGTGAAGTTAGCCCTATCAGAACTCAGGCTGATTTATTCAAAGTCAGTCGGACAATCTATGATGCCGTATATTCCACTTTACATTCATACATAACACCGTTATTGTCAAATCTCACTACAACGAGTGATATCGTTGGCTCAACATTCAGATCTAGGTTTAATGAATATTACACTGCAAGAACAAATTTATTGTTAGCCATTAGTAAACAGCAGAAGGACCATGTTGATAACATCATCGTAGGGGGTGAAAATCTCTACAACGACAGCAAAGAACTGTATGTTTGGTCTCCTGGAGGTTCAACACCAACAATAGCAAGGAACACTACAAATACTCCAAACGGATTTGAATTTTTATCTTCAGATGGCGGAAATGGTGTTGATGTGAGAATATCAAACGTAATACATGGAAATGGTTACTACGTAGTTTCATTTTGGGCTAAAGTAATATCCGGGACTCATTCCATCAATGTGGATTTGGCTGATAATTTTGCCGGATCTTTTGTTTTGAATACTAGTTGGAAAAGAATTGAAGCTATCGCTAATGTGCAGAATTACACTCAGACAATCTACCATTTTGTGGACATTTCTACCAGCTCGTACATGACGTGTTATGTTAAAGATTTTCAAGTTCAAAGAGGTAATAAATCTACGGAATACAGAAAATCTACGGAATTTATAACTCAAGCAATTCAAGGAAGCACTGATATTAACGGAGGTTTAGTTGCAACTCATTTATTGATGCTTAAAAATAATAGTAATTCTGTTACGAGTGGAGTGTCCGGGCTAAGTTCAGACAATATTGGATTTTGGTCAGGAGGAACTTACAGTGAAGCATTAAATGGCTCAGCAAATACGTTAATCAGAAAAGATGGAAGTGGTCATTTTGCCGGAGGAAATATAAACTGGGATGTCTCGGGAAATATTGCCTTTAGAGGTTTTGTTGATGCAATTGGAGGACGAATAGGAGGAATGACAATCCAGCAAAATTCACTTGCCACATTGAATCTAAGTTTTTCAGATACTCCGGTTGAATCCATTGCCAGTCTGCTTTCTCCATCAACCGCATATTTTTATTATCAGAGCACTTGGTTTAATTCTGATATGAATACTGCACATGCGTATACACAACAACTGTATTTGACTATTGATGCACAAATTTCTTTTAAGGTAACTACAACCTCAGATGGCGACGCTAAGAGGTGGAGAGTAGAAATCATTAATCCGGATAGTCAAATAGTTTTTGCTGATACAGGTATAGGGGTCATTACTAAAAAGCTTTACACAATCAATTTGAGAGCTGGTTCTTATGTATTACATGCTTACTCAACAAGCTCAGCTATAATACCCTTGATAGCATTAAACTCAGCTTTAATTGAGGGCGCGTTTCAATCAGACTTATTGCAGGCAACCGGTTTTGTCAATCAAACTAAAATTGGGAACAATGGATTATATTCTTTTTGGAGCAATCAGCTTTATCTGTATTTCTCCAGTCAAACAGGATTTGAACTAAAAGGTCCAACGAACATGCCTGGTGTTTTAGCTAGTGGAAGTATAGAAAGTTCCGGAGCTCATACAAATTATTGGGGAGCAAAGATAAACACGTCAAATGCCAGTTATACAGCTACAGGCATCTATGATGTTCCGCATAGAGCAGGGTCAGTTTATCAGGTTATGATACAGCCAACCATTGATAATGTACGTGCTGTTGTTACATCTAAAGGATACAATACATTCAGAGTGCAGCTTAGAACTAACTCAGGTTCAGCAACATTGGGAAGTTTTGATTATGTGATTTTTGGGGATAATTAGGATTTATTAGAAATATTTCATAGCTTTGCACGTATAATCAAATACTAACTATTTATGAAAAAGCCTATTCTGAATCTATTTTTCATTCTAATTGGAATTGCTTTTGTAAGTTGTGATGAAGAAGTTGACCCTAAACTGTTGCCAGTTGTTAGCACGACAGAAGTTAGATCAATTTCATACTACTCAGCTCAAAGTGGTGGTGTAATCACTGGAGATGGTGGTTATGATGTAATAGCCCGTGGAGTTTGTTGGAATACTTCTCCAAATCCGAATATTAAAGGCTCAAAGACAGTCGATGCTGCCGGAACAGGAACTTTTGAAAGCTCGATAGATAGCCTTTTACCCGGCACTACTTATTATTTGAGAGCTTATGCAACCAACAAGAAAGGAACATCTTACGGATTGCAAGTTACTTTTACTACAAAAAATCTCACTTTATCTGAAGTTATTACATCTCCGGTAACATCAATCACGAGTACTTCAGCCTTAACAGGAGGTTCAATTTTTATAGATGGAGGTACACCAATAACTGCCCGTGGAGTCTGTTGGAGTATGGCACCAAATCCCACGAAAAATGATAGTACAACCGTTGATGGGGCCGGTATTGGTAATTTTATCAGCACACTTTCAAGATTGAAAACAGGCACTACGTATTATGTAAAAGCATATTCGACAAATTCTCAAGGCACTTCGTACGGTAATGAAGTGCAATTTAGAACACAATTATCAATACCAGAAGTAAGAACTTCTGCAATTACTTCTATTACATCATCTTCTGCAATCTCAGGAGGTGAAATTTTACATGATGGAGGTGAAGCAGTAAGTGCTAGAGGGATTTGTTGGAGCACATCACCAAGCCCTACTATCAATAACAGTAAAACTGTGACCGGATCAGGAGTAGGAAGTTATACAAGCACACTTTCAAATTTAAAATCCGGAACTCAATACTACGTTAGGGCTTATGCTACTAATTCAATAGGAACTGCCTACGGGAATGAGTTAACCTTTACTTCAACATTAGGCTTGCCTGAACTTTCTACAATTAAAGTTACAGATATAATATCAGGCACGGCAAAGTGTGGTGGCATTATTACGCATGATGGTGGAGCCGAGATTTCTTCAAGAGGTGTGTGTTGGAGCACTTCACCAAATCCTTCGTTAACCGACAATAGAACAACAGATGGAATTGGGACTGGTAGTTTTACAAGCAATTTGGTAAACTTGCAGCAAGGGGTGACTTATTTTGTCAGAGCCTATGCTACGAATTCAGTTGGTATTTCATATGGCAATGAAATCAAATTTTACATAACTAATCCGGGAGAGGTTTATAATCCTGTCACCGGAAGAATTTGGATGGACCGAAACCTTGGTGCAAGCCGTGTTGCTACATCAGCCACTGATGAACAAGCCTATGGAGATTTATATCAGTGGGGACGTGCTACGGATGGACATGAGAAGCGCACTTCTCCGACAACTACTATTTTAAGTATTCGTGATACTCCCAATCATGGTTATTTTATCATCGTAAAAAGTGGTGTTTTAGACTGGCGTACACCTCAAAACAATTACCTGTGGAGTAAAAAATATAATATTAACAATCCTTGTCCTGAGAGATTTCGCGTACCCACTGCAGATGAATGGGAGGCAGAACGTGCCAGCTGGAGTAGTAGTGGCTCGGCAGGAGCTTTTGATTCTCCTCTGAAATTGCCCCTGGCGGGCTACCGCTTCCTCGGCTCAGATACGCTTTTCAATGTTGGTGCCAAAGGTTATTATTGGTCGGCTGATGTGCATGGTACGTACGCTAAGCACCTATACTTCTTCAGCAGCGAAGCGCACATAAACACCCTAAGCCGTGCGTACGGATTCTGTGTTCGCTGCATCAAAGATTAAAGCATAGCTGAACCATTTTATAAGAAAAAACCGGAACATCACTGCTCCGGTTTTTGTTTTTACTGCAATCCCTGCTTTTTCAATTCCCTATATTCAGCACCCGTTATTGGCCTAAACTTAAATGCGTTGTAGAATAATCTATACACTTCATCGTATTTCT
>Ga0334890_1003758_pt1 | contig 14867 bp, 10 predicted proteins | sample GraSluR1_MG_3_FD_207220 | JGI IMG/M metagenome (GOLD analysis project Ga0334890, IMG submission 207220) | Sludge microbial communities from methane-producing bioreactor in Wageningen University, Netherlands - Granular Sludge_31_08-R1 | ecosystem: Engineered > Bioreactor > Anaerobic >... | reverse complement strand
ATAAAGAAGAAACCTTAAATATCCCAATTGTTTCGCTAACCATCAACGGATCTGACTATGCCTATCGTGTTGAAAATGGATTGTTAATCATAGATGGCAGCCTGCTTGGAAAATCGACAGCCGAAATCGTCATCACTTATGGTAACGCACCATGACCTTGCAAATTTTAAACCGGCTTTCCAGGATCAACCTGCTTCAAGCTGGCATTATCATCGTACCCATATTTATTGGATTAATGATCGGTGCAGCTTGTCTGCTTGTTCCGTACGATATGGTTCTTTTTGGAATAATCGGCGTTGCCGGTTTATTCATTATGTCCATCAGACCGGAGATTGGTATTTTGGCGATCGTAGCCATCACCAGCAACCTGATCAATCCTGATAAACTCCCACTTGTAAAAGCCGGCCCAATCAGTTTTCATATCCCCGATCTAATTTTGGTATTTCTTTTATTTATGGTTGTTTTTAATATCCAGAACTCAAAGGATAAACATTTTGTTCATACACCGCTGGATACACCGGTCATTTTGTTTTGCATAGCATCCTTCATATCCGTCATCATCGCTGTCCTCAATCCATCCAGCGGCATCAATTTCATCCTGCGGCGATATCGCCCCATCATGTATTACTGGATTTTTTTTGTTGTCACAAATCTGGTTGTCAAAAAACGTCAACTCCTCTTATTAATTTATGGTCTGATTATCATTGCAGTAATGGCCTCAGTATTAATGTTTGCACAGGTGATCTTTCCCTCAATGGATATCATCGCATCCCGATCCCAATCGTTGATTACCGCCGGGCAAAGTTTTACAGGTATTGAACGTTTATATTTCCAGGGCGATCGTATTATTTATGTACTTTTACTGATCGTTCTCACTTCTTTCATCACAAAAGGGAACATGCTCCCGGCATGGTTGGAATTTGGGTTAATTGGCATCATAGGCGTGGGTGAATTTTTTACCTTTCAGCGCAACTACTGGCTGACCATAGTGGTTATGGTTGCCTTGTTATTTGCGATGTTATCCAGGGATGGTCGTAATCGCTTCTTTCAATGGATCACTTCTTGCGTTCTGTTGTTTTTTATTGCCATTAATATTCCAGGGTTTCCAGTTCAATATTTGGATGCTGCGGTTGACCGGATTACACGGGGAATTGAATTGGACACATTGGCCCAGGACACCAGCACCCAGTACCGGGTTAACGAAACCCGCTACGCTTTCCAAACGATACAGGAAAAACCTTTTACAGGAATAGGCCTGGGTAATTACTATCGTCCCGCATTCCCTAATGAGGCGCCCTGGAACAATGAAACCAACCTGCGCTGGTACATTCACAACAGTTATTTATGGGTGTGGATTGACATGGGATTGATTGGCATTATTCCCTTTGTCTGGTTCTATGCAGCCGCCGTCATTCGAAGTCTAAAGCGCTGGCGCAAAGTTGGCGATTCCAGGTTAAGGGCATTTGTTTTGGGCAGCACATTGGGAGTGTTGGGACAATCCATCAGCAATTTTGTTGCCCCCAATTTTATTCAATCATGGGTTTTGGCAATCTTTCCCCTGGTTATCGGGATGAATGAGGTCATCCTACGAAGCGAACTTCACACAAAGGACGAAAGATAGACTATGTTTAAAAAATTCATCCGCGATCTGGTAAATTACATTCCTTCAAAACTCTTACCGGCGATTACCAGTTTTATTTCCACGCCCATTTTTACCCGGTTATTCCTTCCGGTTACTTTTGGGAATTATGCCCTGGCAACCGCACTTTCTGATTTTTTATATGCCGTTTCTTGCTCGGGATTGGGATCGGGGATTTTTCGTTATTACCCGGTTTACAAAGCAAAAGATTCATTAAACTCATTCTTCTCAATTTACACGCTCTTTATCAGTGTGGTCATCATTGTCACCAGTATTCTGGCAGTGATTTTTTTGTTATTATTCCGGAGCTTTTTTTCAGACGAACTCTTCTCGCTTTTATTGATCGGCGTCTTGTACTTCTTTCTCAGTTCGTTTTTTATAATCCTGACCGAAGTGCTGCGTGCGCAAGAAAAAAGCAGGCAATATACCTTCTTTCAATTGGTGACCACCTACGGCGGGTTAATCCTGAGCCTCGTCCTGGTTATTTTTTTCCACACAAAAGTCCAGGGGTTATTGTGGGGAAATATTGTTATTCTTTTTGCCTTTCTACCCATAACCTTTCACCTGGTGACAAAAGGTTCGCAAATTCATCCGCGTTTCATTCAACGCTCTGATCTTCGTGAAATCTGGCAATTTGCCTGGCCGTTGACGCTTGGAAACATGGCCATGTGGGGCTTGCGACTATCTGACCGATACATCATTGGGATGTTTCGTCCTGAAAGTGAGGTGGGCATCTACTCGGTTGCCTACAACATTTCAAATAAAAGCATTGACATCCTCGTCACGCTCTTCATCCTGACGATGAGCCCCATGATCATGAACTCCTGGGTCAACCACGGGCGCCAGGAGACAGAAAAAGCATTGTCCATGATCACACGAATTTATTTAATTCTTGGCGTTCCCGCAGTGATTGGGATTTCTGTTTTGGCCTATCCAGTGGTTAAATTATTAACCAGTCAACCCTACTATGACGGCTATAAAGTCGTTAGTGTTGTAGGCATGTCCAGCTTTTTCTGGGGACTCACCCAAATTGCCAACCGCGGTCTATTGATTGGAAAATCAACCCGTCAATTCGCAAATCATCAGTTAATTGCCGCAATATTTAATATCTCCTTGAATCTATTTTTAATCCCGAGATTGGGTTTTATCGCTGCTGGAGTTACCACACTGGCCGGTTACATCCTGTTGTTCAGCCTGCAGGCACATGCTTCACAAAAATTCCTCACCTGGCGCATCTCTTTCCGTTCGTTGATCAATATTTTGATAGCGTCCGGCGGCATGGGAGCGGCAATTTTCTATCTGTATAATTTTTTGCAGCGCCAGGGGATGAAAAATATCTTCGACCTGACCATCTGCCTGGCGGTCGGCGTCCTTCTTTACTTTGGCGTGTTGTTCATCCTGGGTGAAGCCAACCGTGATGAGAAGAAACAGATTCTCGATGTTTTTCTCCAACTGCGGAGCCGTGCTGAATGAAAAAAGGGAACCACTACCTGAAGCGCATTCAAGAACTTGGATTTGCCGGCGCTGTGCAGCGAATCCAAAAAACGTCTCAACGCATGTCAAACACGGCGTGGAGATCCATTCAAGCAAATTTAAAACGCTTTCGAAAACTTTCCAACCGCGAAATGCTCCATAATTGCATGGGAAACTGGCAAGATTATGAATCATTTATAAACCACCTTTCCAATCGCCCCGATTCAAGTTACCTCTTCTCCATCGACTCGATTGCATCAGCCCGCGAGACCATCAAGCAGCGCTTCCCCAACTACGCCGCGCAAATCATCAACGAAGCCGATGAAATCTGCTCCGGCAGGCTGACGCTTTTGGGACACACCGTCCAATATGGCAATGGTATTCAATGGAACAGAGACCCCCTGAGCGATTTTCGCTGGCCTTCTTTTCCTCGCGAAACAATAATCGAGAAGTATTGCTGGCCCAAAGATCGCCCCTGCGATTTGATTATGGTCTGGGAACTGAATCGGCATCAGCATTTCGTCATACTGGGAATCGCCTATCTTTTAACAGGCAATGAGAAATATACCGACATCTTTGTTTCGCATCTGACAAGCTGGATTGAATCCAATCCGGTCGAGCACGGCATCAACTGGACATACAGCCTGGAAATATCGGTTCGGGTCATGGCATGGAGTATCGCGTTCCAGTTGTTTCGTCATTCGCCTCATTTTCATAGTGATGCCGCCGGTGAGATGATCAAAAGCCTGTTTCAACAGGTTGCTTTTATCAGTTCTCATCCGCAAACCGATTGGACCTCTGTGCCTAACAATCACCTGTTAACCGAATCAGCCGCCATGGTGGTGGCCGGCGCTGTCTTCCCGGAATTTCGGGCTGCGTACAACTGGCGGAATAGTGGAATGACAACTTTTCTGCAGCAAATTCAGGAACAAACCCACCCCGATGGTGTGAACCGCGAACAGGCAATAGGTTACCATCGCATCATTGCGGAATTGCTGATCATCCTATCATCGCTTGGCAGACGAAAGTTAATTCGTGAAAGTGAAATCCTCGACGCCACCCTGGAAAAAATGTTGGACTATGTCATGTATTCCATCACCCCCGATGGAAGCGTGCCGATGTGGGGTGATGCCGATTTTGGGCGCATGTTGGGCGCAAGACCCGCAGAGGATTATTGGGATTTTCGCCCCCTGCTTGCTGCTGGCGCGGCGCTGCTGAAAAAACCGGAATACCGTTTCACAGCCGGTGAATTTGATGCTGAATCATTCTTGGTATTGGGCAGTTCCGGTCTCGCCGCCTGGGACGAACTCTCCCCGGTTTCGCCCGATCAAACCAGCATGTCTTTCCCCGACGGTGGAATGTATATCCTCCGGGACGGCTGGATGCCCACCGCAGATGCGGCATTTTTTCGCTGCGGGCCATTTGGATTGGGCGGCGCCGGTTTTTGCTCGCATGCCCATTGCGATCTGCTGAGCGTTCAACTGTGGCTGATGGGCAAACCCTTCCTGGTTGATGCGGGTACCTACACCTATTATGGCAGCTACCGCGAGAAATTCCGCAGCGCATCCTACCACAACACATGGGTGCTTGACGGTTGCGAACAATCCAGGCCGAAGGGCGACGATTTTAACTGGTTGGATGCCCCTCAGGCCGCCTGTCTGGATTGGAACACCACCAGCGTGACCGGCGGTTTAAACATAGGCGGATTGCAGCAAACCAGGAAACTGAAAATCAAACGCAAAGGCAACTGGGCAATTACTGATTCAATCCAGGGTTCTGGTGAGCATGAAGTTACCTGGCACTTCCACTTTTCACCAAAGTTCACCCTTCATAATGAAATGCCAGGCAGCGGCCGCCTCATGGTTAAAAACCCTGATCAAACCATAGCCGTCCTGTTTGTTCCAGCGGGCGTGAACTTCAAAATCCAAACCGGCTGGTATTCTGAACAATATCATCAAAAAAGAGAAAACACCTGTCTAAAAGCAAGCTGGAAAGGGATCATTCCAGATAAGGGAATGGATTTCTCCTGGGAAATCCAATACATCGGCGAATTGAGGGAGAAGGATTTATGAATGTGAGTATTTTTGGTCTGGGCTATGTTGGCTCAGTGACCGCTGCCTGCCTGGCTTCGCAAGATCACCGGGTGATGGGTGTTGATATCAACCCGGATAAAGTCGCCTCGATTAATCAAGGGAAAAGCCCAATTATTGAGCGCGGGCTTGATGACCTGATCGCTGAAACAATTGATAATGGTACGTTGAAAGCGGTTGATGATTCCAGCGAAGCTATTCGTTTCGCCGACATCCTCTTCATCTGCGTCGGCACCCCGTCAGATTCCAACGGCAATCTCAACTTCACCTACCTGGACCGCATCTGCAAAGAAATTGGCGAAGTGTTGAAAACTGTCCAAGATTTCAAGGTGGTGGCCATACGCAGCACGCTGCTGCCGGGCATTTTGCAATCCCGCCTGGTTCCCATTCTCGAATCAGAATCAGGCAAAGCGGTTGGCAAAGACTTTGGCGTTTGCGTCAATCCTGAATTCCTGCGCGAGGGCAGCGCCATAGATGATTTCCTGAATCCTTCTTTCACCTTGATCGGGCAGCAGGATGAACGTTCAGGTAACATGCTTGAATCGCTGTATGCCGGTATCAACGCCCCAATTTACCGTACCGACACCGAAGCCGCCTGCTTTGTGAAATATGCCTGCAATTCCTTCCACGGATTGAAAGTTGCCTATGCCAATGAAATTGGCCGTATTTGTAAAGCCATTGGCGTTGACGGAACCGAAGTGATGGAAATTTTCTGCAAAGACACCCGCCTGAATATCTCTCCCCGTTACCTGAAACCCGGTTTTTCGTTTGGCGGTTCATGCCTGCCCAAAGATTTGCGCGCCCTCACCTATCTCGCGCGGCACAATGACCTGAAGACCCCCGTGTTGGAAGCAATTTTGCCCAGCAACGAAGTGCACACCAGTGCGGCTGTTGAAATGATCCTGGCCAGCCAGAAAAAGAAAGTGGGGGTGATCGGCCTCACATTCAAACCGGGCACCGATGATTTGCGCGAAAGCCCCATGGTGCAACTGGTTGAGGTCGTCAGCGGCAAAGGCTTGCACGTCAAGATTTTTGATAAAAATGTGAATATTTCAAAACTGGTTGGAGGAAACAAAGCCTTCATTGAAAGAGTGCTCCCGCACATAAATTCCTTGATGTGCAATTCCATCGATGAAGTGCTGCAAGATTCTGAAGTCATTGTCATTGCCCACGGATTGAGCGCTGAGGACAAAGAATCCATTCTTCACTTGCCCTCCGACCGGTTGGTCATTGACCTGGTGCGGGCTTTTCAACCAGGAGAAGCGCTGCCTTTTGGATATTCGGGGCTTTGCTGGTGATGAAATGGGATTATTGACAAGATGAAAACAAATCCAAAAGTCTTAATGGTCGCCTATGTTTTCCCGCCTTTCTTTTCGGTTGGGGGATCCATCCGGGTGGTCAAGTTCCTCAAATACCTGCCGTCGCAAGGCTGGCGACCGGTTGTTTTAACCATAGATGATAAAAAAGAAACCGCCTCGCAGCGCAGAGAAGGCAGCGAATCCATGCTGGCTGAAATTCCTGCTGAAGTGGAAATCATCCGAACCACTTCCGGCGAAACCTCTGCTGAAACGCTGAACAAAGGCAGAGCCCTGCGCCAGAAAAACAAACTGGCCGGGGCTGTCATCAACATCCTAAGCAAACTGCGCCAGTTTGTGCGCAGGTTTTTCCTGATCCCCGATGTGCACATCACCTGGCTGCCGCATGCGCTGAAACTGGGCAGGCAAATCATTGCCGATAAACAAATCGATGTGATCTTTGCCACCTGCCCGCCGCATTCAGTTGCCCTCATCGGCACTCTGCTCAAAAAATATACCGGCAAGCCGCTTATCCTCGATTATCGGGATGATTGGATCGACACGCCCTGGTTCCGCGCCAAACCGGCGCCGCAGCGTTGGATTGAACGGATGTTGGAAAAATGGGCGGTCAGCGCTGCTGATCGAGTCATCCTGGTCACCGAGTTCAGCCGGGATGCCTTTATCAAACGCTATCCGGGTATGTCTTCGGAAAAATTCGTCTTCATTCCCAACGGATGCGATTTATCCGATTACCCCGATGTCTCCGAGATGAAACCAGAGCGCGATCCCGATCACTTCACCATCCTTCACGCCGGCATTGTTTTTGAAGCAGATACCTGGAATCGCAATCCCAGGTCATTTTTCACTGCGATCAAGAACATCTGCACGAAATACCCCGACATTGCCCAACGGCTGCGGGTGCATTTCACCGGGCAGCTTAAACCCGGCGTCGCGCAGATGGTAAAGGACATGGGATTAGCTGAACAAATCAGCGAGCTGGGTTATCTTTCGCGTGACGATTTAACCCGCCAGATGATATCGGCGGACTTGCTGCTTGCCATAAATTATGAGGGATTTTCTACATTGATTCCCGGTAAAATCTATGAATACTGGGCGGCAGGTCATTCTCCCATCCTGCTTCTCAGCGCCATGGGGGCCGCATCGGGGTTGATTGAACAGCATAGGTTGGGGCTGACGGTTGATTTTATGGATGTGCAAGGCATCGAAAACGCCATCCTGGAAATTTACCGGGCGCAGGAAACTGGCAAGCCATTTCACATTTCGCGTGACGGAATCGAACGGTACAGCCGCGCCTATCTAACCACCCAGCTTGCTGATGTACTATCCAATGTGACAGGCCATCAGATTGAACAAAAAACGGCTGACGGGTAAACCGATTGGAATAGTTTATGAGAATTTTGGTCATCACAGATTACCTGCCCTACCCGTTGATTGCCGGCGACCGGATTCGGGTTTACAACCTGATCCGCCGGGTGGCCAGGCATCACCAGGTTTCGCTGGTCGCCTTGCTCGGCACCCCTGATGACGAAGCCAGCCTGCGTCACCTGGGCGAATTCTGTGAGTTCGTTTCCACGGCTGACCATACCTGGCATTCCTTGAAAACCGAATGGCCCGGCATGCTGCATTACTTTTTCACCGGCAAACCCTGGGAACTGAGACTGGTCTATTCCCAAAAACTGGCGGAAACCATTCGCCGGTTGACCTCACAAAAACCATTCGATATTGTTGACATTCAACATTCACGCATGGCGCTCTACCGGGAAGAAATCGCCCCATCCTGCAAGGCCAAAACCATTCTCACTTTGCATAACATTGCTTACATGCAATATGAAATCATCGCCAAAATTCAATCGAAACCGCTGCGAAGGTTGAGAGACTGGCTGCACAGCCGCGCGTTATGGTTTTGGGAACCGCGTTACGCGGCAAAATTTCATCACGTCATCACCATGTCGCAGCTTGATTCGCAACGGCTGTTGGAACGCAATGCTCAATTAGAAATGGAGGTCATTCCCAACGGCGTGGACACCCAGAAATACCAGCCTCTGCCGTTGAAAGAGAACCATACGGGTTTATTGTTTATCGGCACCATGGCCTATCCGCCCTGCGCTGACGGCGCCCGCTATTTTTGCGGGCAAATTCTCCCTTTGGTTGAGCAGCAGTTCCCACATGTAGAAACCTGGATTGTGGGAGCCGATCCACCGCCGGATGTGACCGCATTGGCTGACGAACGCATTCATGTGACTGGCAGGGTTGAAGATATTCTCCCTTTTTATCAACGTACCTCAATCTGCGTAGTGCCGTTGAGGGCAGGCGGTGGCACACGTTTGAAGATTCTGGAAGGCATGGCGTTGGGCCGGCCTGTGGTAACCACTTCCATTGGATGCGAAGGGCTGGAAGCAGTGCATGGAAAGCATCTGCTGATTGCAGATGATCCGGCTGGCTTCGCTGACCATATCAACCGGCTGATGAGCGATGCAGCTTTATACCGATCCATAGCGCAATCAGCCCGGCAATTTGTCGAGTCGCACTACGGATGGGATGCCATTGCCGAAAAACTCATGCATCTGTACGAAACGGTCAGGTTAAAGGCATGAAAATCGGTGTCGTTTCGTTTCACGACCTGGACTATGGAATGGATGTCGCCGGCATGCTGGCGGATGCCGGGCATACGGTTTTTCTTTACACAAGCCATCAACGAGCCGCCCTGGCCGTACCCGGTGGTGTTTCTGAACAAAGGTTTTACGAACTAGGTTTGCTGCCGCAAAATGTAACCGTGCGCCTGTATCGCTTCTCTCGCATGCGCAACCCGGCCAACCTGAAAATTGTGCGGCAAATTCACCATCAAATGCAGCAGGACGGCATTCAAATTGCCCACCTGCTGGTTGCGCAGGGCGACCTCCGTTCAGTCATGCTATCTTATCAGCTTAAGGATATCCCCACCATTGCCACAATGATTGTGCCGCAGCCCAACCTGAATGATGCCGTGCCCGCCTGGATGGTGAAATTTGTATACGGCACGACCGCCGCGTTGTCTGACCTGGTTGTGGTAAACGGCAAGAGTCAGGTGGCACTTGTTCAAAAGCTCTACCGCCTTCCAGAAGATCGTGTTGTTTACATTCCCCTGGGGGCGCAGGCCGCCCAGAACTGGCTGCAAGTGAAGCAGCCTGAAGAGCCTGGTACTATTCTGTTTTTTGGGCGGGCTGCTTTACACAAGGGATTGGAATACCTGGTTCGCGCGCAGCCGATCATTTCTAGGTCAATTCCAACAGCCCGCATTGTCATCTCTGCCCATGGAGAAGACCTGGAACGCTGCAAATCGCTCATCGTGGACCCCGGCAAATTTGAAATTCATAAAGGCTTTGTCACCGGCGATCAACTCGCATCCATGTTTCAGCGCGCATCCATTGTGGCGCTGCCATACCTCACCGCCTCCACAAGCGGCATTTTAATGACTGCCATGGCTTTTGGAAAAGCGGTAGTGGCCACAAATGTGGGCTGCCTTCCCGAATATGTGCAGGACGGCGTCACCGGCATCCTGGTTCCTCCACAGGATGAAGAAAAACTGGCTCAGGCGATCATCCGGCTTTTGGAAAATGATGAACTGCGCACCCGCCTGGGGAAAAACGCCTCAGATTTAATTGTCCGGCAGCGTAAGGAAATCACTGGCCTGTATGAAGCCTGCTATCAAAAAGCAATGGATATTCATACAGTAAATTATTAAAGTAAGCAGAAATGATCGACTCTAATATTGAGTCAAAAAAGGAAGGGAACATGACCGATCAGCGTCATCCATCACCGACAATCGCCTTAATCGGCTGCGGCGCCATTGCCGAGCAATACTATTTACCGGTTTTCTCAGCCCAACCGATGCTTGCCAAAAACCTGGTACTGGTCGATCCAGACCTGCCGAGGATTGAAAAACTGGCCAAACAGTTGAATGCGAGGATGTGTTTACAAGATTATCGTGACCTTCCCGCAGATGTGCAAGGAACCATCCTTGCCACGCCCACCCACCTGCACCATCCCATGGCGCACCATTTGATTTCACGCGGCATGCATATCTTGTGCGAAAAACCGCTGGCCGATACGGCCGCGCACGCCAGGGAACTGGTTGAACTGGCAGAACAAAAAGGGACCACCATTGCGGTCAATTATTTGCAGCGCCTGATTCCATCCTTTACCAGGGTCAAAGAGTTATTGTCACAGGGTGCGCTTGGTGAATTGCAAACCATTGAATACATAGTCGGCGAAGAATTTGACTGGCCAACCATCTCTGGTTTTTACTTCAACGCCCCGCTCACTTCGCGCGGTGTGCTGCGCGATCGCGGTGCGCATGTAGTTGACCACATTTGCTGGTGGCTCAACGGCAAACCCACCCTCGTCCGTTCACAAAACGATGCATTCGGCGGCAGCGAATGTGTCTCTCGCATTGAATTTGAACATCACAAATGCCGTGGAACAATTCTTTTAAACTGGCTGGCCAAAACCCCATGCACTTTCAAGGTGGTTTGCGAGCATGGCGTCATCGAAGGTGAGGTTTATGATTATCAAACCCTTTCCATTCAAAAGGGATCTGAGAAGAAACAAAAGCTGAAGCTTGCCGGAGAAAAAACCAAAATTGAAATCGCCAACAGAATTGTAAATAACTTCGTGGAAATTCTTCAGCATAGGGCGCAGCCCCTGATCAGCGGACAGGATGTCCTTCCATCTATTGAGTTCATCGATGAATGTAATGAACAGGCCACACGCTTTGAAATGCCCTGGTATGCAATTGTGGAGAACGCTCATGGATAAAAATAATCATTACCTGGTGACCGGCGCTGGCGGATTCATTGGCGGCTGGGTGGCTGAAACCATCTTTCTTCAAAACCAGCACAACGTTCGCGCTGGGTTGCACCGTTGGGCGGGGGCTGCCCGCCTTTCCCGTTTCCAAATGGATCTGTCCATTTGCGACATCATGAATCCAGATCAACTCGACCAGGTCATGGACGGCATCACGCATGTCATCCATTGCGCCAAAGGTCCCTCTCCCGAGAGCATGATCAACGGCACGCGCAATGTGATTGAAGCAGCCGCGCGGCGCGGCGTGAAACACATGGTGCACCTCAGCACCGCTGAAGTCTACGGCAACCCGACCGGCATTGTGGACGAAACGCATGCCCTCGTGAAAACCGGCAATCCCTATGCCGATGCCAAACTGGAAGCCGAGCAGGTATGTGCAGAATATATCCAAAAGGGATTCCCGCTTTCCATCGTACGCCCATCCATTGTGTACGGCCCATTCAGCAAAACCTGGTCGGTGAGCATTGGTGAAAAGCTTAAATCGGGCAACTGGGGCATTTTCAAGGGCAATGGCGATGGCATTTGCAACCTGATTTATGTCAGCGACCTGGTCAAAGAAGTCCTGTCCATTTCTCAAAACGAGCAGGCCATTGGCCAAAGCTATAACCTGAACGGACCCGACAGCCTGACCTGGAATGAATACTTTGCACGGTTCAACAACGCCCTTGGCCTGCCTGAATTGAAAGTGATTGAACCCGAATCGGCAAAAATGAAAGCATCCATCATCGATCCCATGCGCACGGCAGCCAAATACGCCCGTGACCATTTCGAAAAACAAATTAAATCGCTGGCAGCCAGTTTCGGTCCAGCTAAATCTGCCATGAAATACCTGGAAGGCATCATCAAAAGCGCGCCCCGCATGGTCGATTTTGATTTATTTAACCGCAACGCCGTTTATCCAGATGATAAAGTGCGTAATTTATTGGGATACCTGCCTGAAGTGAACCTGGATACCGGGCTTTCTCTGACGGTTGCCTGGATGAAACAGGTTGGTTTGATTAAGTAAAAAATGCTATTGAAAGCAATTTCTCGGCATTGTGAACAAAATGAGTTACAAATGATAAAAGGGTTATTATGGCTGGCTTAATAAGTCAACTACACGAAATTCATAAATCTCTACCCTTATCTATCCGGCAGGCATCCGGATGGATTCGCAGGAAATTCGTGCCGCACTATATTGTGGGTACTAAAGAGTTTGAAGAGTATTTCCAGTTCCTGCAAAAATCACAGTGGTGGAGCCTGGAAGAATTGCGCGCCTATCAACTGAAAAAAATGAAAGAAGTCGTTCTGAATGCCTACGAACAAACTCGTTTCTACCGCCGACTTTATGATGAACATAACTTCCACCCAAGAGAAATTCGCAGCCTGGATGATATCCACCGAATTCCCATCATCACCAAAGAAGATGTGCGCAACAATCTTGACGATTTAATTCCAATCCATTTCGACAAAAATAAACTTCGCCTGTGGGTCACGGGCGGCAGCACTGGCACTCCGCTTGGAATTTATCAGGATAAATTCTCTTGCGACCTGTATGAAGGAGCATTCCGCTGGCGCCAGTGGAGCTGGGCAGGCTACAAATTCTTTGACCGCAAAGTGCAGTTAAAACGAGAAGGCATCAACGTCATCGGGAAAGATGGCAAAGAAAAGTGCTGGGATTATAACCCGCATGAAAATGAAGTGGTGTTGAATTCCCGTGAGATGAGTGAGGAAAACTTGCTCCAGTTTGTCGAAATAATCCAGGAATTCAAACCGCAATTCCTGGTTGGCTTTCCATCAGCCCTCGAAATTTTTGCCCGCTTTGTCACGCGCAATCATGTTCAACTTCCCCCCATCAAAGCCTGTTTCTGCGAAACGGAAAAGCTGTATGACAGCCAGCGCCTTATGATCGAAACTGCCTTTAACACCAGGGTATTCTCCGGTTATGGAATGTCGGAACGGACGGCTGACGCGGTGGAATGTGAGCAGCATAATGGCTACCATGTGAGCATGGAATACGGCCTTTTCGAACTGGTTGATCAAAACATGGAACCTGTCACCCACCCTGGGGGTGAAGGAAATGTGATCGGAACCGGATTTTTCAATCACACCATGCCGCTCATCCGCTATCTGATGAACGATATCGCCGTCCTGGCAACCGAACCATGCCCATGCAAAAGGAAGGGCATTTTGATCAAGGAATTCAAGGGACGCTTGCGAGAGTATTTTGTGGCTCGCTCCGGGCGGTTGATCCCTTTGCAATTGGTCTGGTCCGGGCGTCACCCGGTCTGGTCAAAAATCAGAGAAATAAACTTCTATCAAGACAAAGCGGGTGAAGTCATCACCAGAGTCGTCAAAGCCCCCCAATTTTCCGAGGAGGAAATATCCAGGGAACTGAAACAAGAAATTGGGAAAATATTGAAAGAAGATGAATTCAAAGTTAGCTTTTCCTTTCATGATACTTTGCAGCTCACCCACCGCGGTAAACTTGGCTTTTTAGAGCAAAAACTACCCATCAGTTTTGAAGACTTGAGTAAATCGGTGAATTGATTAACCATGACTCAAAAATCCATTTTCATCTCATGGGTTGCCCACACCACGCGAAGCGACAGTCTTGCCCATCACCTGGGCGCTCAATCCTATCATATCCATTTCTTTAAACCCAAACGGCTTAAGTATCTATACGCACCCCTGAAATATCTCCTGTCCGGATTTAAAACCATAGCTATCCTGATCAAAGAAAAACCCGATTTTGTTTTTGTGCAAAATCCGCCCATCTTTTGCGCCCTCACCGTTTGGTTGTGGTGTCTTTTTTCACGTGCAAAACTCATCATCGATTCACATACCGGGGCATTTGACCAGCCTCGCTGGAAAGCCTTCCACTGGCTTTTCCGTTTCCTGGCCAGAAAGGCTGCATTAACCATTGTTCACAACGATCCGCTGACCCAAATTGTGACCAACTGGGGTGCAACCGCCATCACCATTGGCGATATTCCCTTCCACCTCAAAACAGAGTTAACCTATCCATTCCGAGGCGGGTTTAACGTGGTGTATGTTTGCACATTTTCGCCCGATGAACCAGTGGACGCAGTGATCGCTGTTGCCAAAGCCCTGCCCGAAATCGATTTCTATGTCACGGGTAATTTGAAGTATGCCCCCGGAGACATCCATGAGCGCATTCCCGTAAACATGACCCTAACCGGTTTCATTCCCTACGAAGAGTACGTGGCCTTGATCAAGGGCTGTGATGTCATCATGTCTTTGACCACGCGCGACAACACCATGCAAAACGGCGCCTATGAAGCCATGGAAGTGGGTGTGCCCATCATCACCTCCAACTGGCCGGTGCTGCGTCAAACCTTCTCAAAAGGCACTCTTCATGTTAACAACACTGCAAAAGAATTGATCACAGCCGTTGAAAAAGTGCAAAATGAGCACAATCGCTACGCTGAAGAGGTCAGGTTATTAAGAGAAGAGCGTTTGCAAATCTGGAAGGAAAACTTTTCCCGTATGCTGCAACTTCTGGGG
>Ga0334890_1003757_pt1 | contig 14874 bp, 5 predicted proteins | sample GraSluR1_MG_3_FD_207220 | JGI IMG/M metagenome (GOLD analysis project Ga0334890, IMG submission 207220) | Sludge microbial communities from methane-producing bioreactor in Wageningen University, Netherlands - Granular Sludge_31_08-R1 | ecosystem: Engineered > Bioreactor > Anaerobic > Unclassified... | reverse complement strand
TGTTCCGATAATAGGGGTCAGTGAAATATCGACAAAGAGCGACATTCCTATGCCGAGGGCGTCCCAAGTGTGGGTCATCGCAATGTCCGAAAGATAGAAATATGTCCCGTTTATCGAAATATAAACACTCGGTTCGTGAAGACCGGACAAAGAATCGGCTATCCATGCTGATATTTCAGGTAATGATGTCGAGATAATGGTGTCCGGTGGTGGGTAGTAACCCCATCCGACAGGAGAGGCTAAATCGACGAAGAAAACACCGCGCGGACGAAGGACAGTAATAGTTCCCAGCTCGTCGGCTAATGAGTCGAGGCTCCAAACGACAATATCGCCATTATTCCACAAGGGAGAAGGTTCGAATATCAACACAGAGTCGTCCTCGATCCACAAACGAGGATTCGTGATATCATAAGTTATGCCGTTGACTGTCAAGCGGATAGACATCGTATCGATTGAAATATCATCATTTACGATTAAAATAATCCTCTGGTCGTCGCAGGATGTCCATGTCGAATCGAAAGGTTCGATAAGATAAGCCCAAGGAGGATCGCAAGGAACCACCGAATAGTCCCAAACATTGCTTGTGTCCGTTCCACACATGTTTGTCGCGACTACGAACCATTCGACAAATTCCGTGCAATTTGCGATTGTGTCGAAAAAGGTTTCCGTGAGTCCGCTCGCGACTAGGACGCCGTCCATAAACACGCTATAGGTTATGATTTCGGTTCCGGATGCCGCGTTCCATTCGAGAGTAAGCGGACCGGGTGTTATTCCAGTAATTCCATCTGGCGGCGAGACGAGCCAAAGATCTGACGGTGGCGTATCGACATAAATTGTAACGGTATCGTATGCTACACAACCGATGCCGTCTGTAACAGTTACAACATAAGTTGTTGTGGTCTCTGGTGTTGCCAGCGGGTTTGACAGGAAAGGATCGTCGAGACTTGTGGTAGGCTCCCAATAGAAAGTGAAGTCGCCGTCGCCGCCCATCGCTGTAGGGCTTCCGCCGATAGGGACAGATTCCCCGGCGCATATTGTATCGTCGAAACCGGCATTCGCGAATATTTCAGGATCGATATAGACAGTAACATCGTCGAAACCGATACATCCGGCTGTCGGAGAAGTTACTGTGAGAACATATATTTGCGTCGATGTAGGCGAAACTGTTATTTCGCGTGTTGTTGCGCCGCCGGGAGACCAGCTGTATGTGTATCCGGGACCGTCCGGGGTTATTTCCGGTATCAAAGTAACCGCTTCACCAAGGCAAAGGATTGTATCGCGAAGAATAACCTCTGGGCGCGGTTCAACAACGATAGTAACATAACTTGTGTCGATACAATCTACGCCGTCGGAAGCTTGAACACCGTAGGTTATTGTTGTCTCCGGACATGCGGTCGGGTTCGGTGAAGCAGGATCAGATAAAAAATAGGGCGGGAACCATGTGTATGTCCAAAAATGATCCGGGATTTCCGATGTATCGAGAACAGCCACCAAACCTGTGCAGTCGCCCTCACACAATAATGAAACCGCCGCGCTGGCAGATACACTGAACTCTGTGGGAACCGGAATGTCGATACAATAATTCTCTGTAACCGGGCCGCCGCCAGTCCACGTAACCGAAATAGAATAGCATTGAGTTGTTCCCCAAGATGAGGGTGGGAAATTCACTGTCCAGCTTGCAACCGAGCCGCCACCGCTTCCGGCGATTGAGCCGAGGTTCTGAGGATTCGCCCCTGAAGCAATAGTCAGTGGTGTTCCACCTAAATTGAGAGTTACATTGACATTATTTGCGGTTGATGTCCCGAAATTAGTAATAATCGCATCGAAAGGTGCGGGATTCGGGTTTAGTCCATTACATCCACCGGAAAGGGTCGGTGGCCCATGAAGGATATTCATTCCGATGCTCGAAATCTCTCCGATACCATAATATGTAACGAATTTTGCGGTGTCTCCCGGCGCAACTGTTCTTTGATTCCATTTGACCATCGCCGCGGTGTCGCCGCCATAACCGCCGCCACTGTCGCCAATCCACTCCGCATCTTCCCAGCCATTGCCGGTTGTCGAGCCCCAGTTACCATACCAGAAGGCGTCCGGCATTGTAGCCTCGAATCCCATAAGAATGCCCAGAGCTTCGATTCCCCATGTTACAGGTGGAACTCCATTTTCGAAAGCACGCCAGGTTGGAGGAATAGAGGGCGCGGTGTGGAAAGTCGCGATACCGGTATAACCGAAAGCAGTTGCGATATTAGCTCCGTCGCTCGAATTCAGCTGAGTGTCCCAATAGACCATGCAACCGACATTATGAGAACTGCCATCGATGGGGATGATAAAATTTGTCCGTTTTACCTGCTCGATTGCTCCGGGGGTGCCTCCAAGACTGACACATTGAAGAATCTGGACTACCTTGCATCCGTGGCCGCCAAGGTTATTCCAAATTGTATAGGCCTTGTCGCCGAGGATATACATACTGTCTGCATTTGCAGATAAAACTGTGCCGGTGCCTGTTCTGTATGTTTTAATAGGTGCGTTTCCGTCGATTTTATAAATAGTCCAGTCCCAAGGTGTGCTTGGATAATAATAGGTCAGCCTCAACCAGGTTCCGGCGCCGCTGGGGCGACATCCTTCCGAATAGACTCCTGTTCCCGAAGGGCCTTCGCTCATCTTGAAATCGACATAGCCATTATTCAGCGAGAGAACCATCGGTTCCGTTGGCCTTTCTCTACCGGAGTAAACCTCGCTAAAAGCCTCTGCATATGAGGCTTTCCATTCGGAATAGGCTTCCGGGTTCGTTTCGGCGTCGGGCATTAGAGGCAATAATTCGGCCTCGATTTCGTCCATTCGGCGCTCGATATCGAGTCGTCTTGCGTGCAAAGGGTTATCGCCAATTTGCGCAAAAACTAACCCTGCTAATAAAAGAGTGAATATAATTGACCTATAAAGCGATTGCGATTTCATCATTATAAATACCTCAAGTGAATAGTATTATATCCTATCATACTAATATAATGTTAATATTCCGATTATCAAGTATTCAAAACACTCTATTCCATTTTCCGACGACTTTTTCGATATAGCTCGCGATGTAATCTACTACTACTGCGGCATATTTGTCTGCTTCAGCGCTGTCGAAGCGGGTTATTCCGTGTCCGTCCTCGTAGGACAATATCGTTCCGGGATTCGGGTAAGGATAAGCCCCGCTCTGGACTAGGAATACATCGGTTTCGTCGTATAAATTCTCGTGGACAAGCGCCGGATTTGCGGCCATCACCATGTATGTCTCGTTGAGTCCGCCGTGTGTGCCCTTTTCTTTTAGAATCTTCTGTGTAACAGGCTCGCAGAATTCCCACCAATGAATTACAATCGATTTTCCTCGTGCATTTTTCCAGAGGTTTCTCGATATTGATTCGAGCTGTTCGTTGTTTCCGCCATGGCCGTTAAGAATAAGTATCCATTCGAATCCGGTGTTTATCAAAGACTCCGCGACATCGTAAACGTAGGCCTCGAAAACATCCGGCGATACGGTAAGCGAACCTGAATAGGGGAGAAGTGTCCTTGTGATACCGTAATTTATTGATGGCGCAATGAGAAGATTCAAGCGCTCTGATATTCTTTCGGCGATAAACTCGGGAATTGTTATATCTGTGCCGAGATTCGCGCAACCATGCGCCTCCATTGTGCCAACAGGAAGAATCGCGCCACGGTTTGTTTTGGTCAGCTCCGATAGGATTTTCCAATTGAGATTTTTTAGGTGCCTATCCATTCGATTCTCCTTTATGCGCCACTGCGTATCTGTCTTTGCCAAAACAGTCCTTTATAATATGATTGTGAACAAAATCTGAAGACAACATTTCGAGGATTTTTTCGCCCATCTGTTCGTGGATTTCCAGTGCGATAAGTCCTCCCGGTTTGAGAATCCTAGCTGAAACTTGAATAATTCTTCTCGTCATATCGAGGCCGCTTTCGCCGTCGGTGAGGGCATTTACCGGATCGAACTTCGCCTCGGTTTGAAGACTCTCCATTTCTGAAGGAAGCACATATGGGGGATTGGCAACCACGAAATCGAAACCGGTCCTTTCAGGTTCTGAAATGTCGCATCGAATCAATTCGAGCCTGTCTTCGACATTTAACTTTGTGGCATTCTTGCGGGTTAGCTCGATTGCGTGTTCTGAAATATCGGTGCCGATCATTTTTAGGGTTGGATTTTCCGCTAACAGGTTGATGCTTATAGCTCCTGAGCCTACGCCGATTTCGAGGCCGTATGGTTTGGGTAGTCTTCGGATTCTCTCGATAACAATATCGACAAGTCCCTCGGTTTCGGTTCTTGGAATGAAAACTCCTTTTTCGATATGTATCGGTCTGCCGTAGAACTCCCATTCTTCGAGAATTATCTGAAGAGGCTCGCCCGAAACACGCCTATCGAGCATCCCAAAGAACTGCTCCTGAATTTGAGGAGTTACTTCGTCGATGAGATAGCATCCCGTAGGTTCGCAATCGAAAAGCTTCGCGAGCATAAACGTAACCTCGCGCCGGGCGTTTTCGACACCCGCGGAATTCAGCCTGTCTGTTCCCAAATCGATTAGCTTTTTTCCGGTCATAAATTCCCCGGCATATCTCGCATTTTTTCCCTTATCCGCTCGATATTAACCGCACTGGAATAGTCCACCAATATTCTATTGTAATGCCGAACGGCATTGTCATAATCCCCGTTTGTCGCCGCCAAATCGCCAAGTTGCTCCAATGAAAGCGGCGCATAGAAGCTTCCGGTGTAATCTTCGGCAATCCTCTTATAGTCCTGTTTTGCCGATTCAATATTTCCGGTTTCAATATGTATTGTTGATCGTGTCCAAATTAAAACATCCGCCCATGGCTCGGCTTTTAACTCCTCGATGAGCTGATCGAGCATCGCAAGAGCTTCGCCCATTTTTCTTTGGCGGAGAAATTGAAAAGCCTGCGCGATTTTCATCATAGCTTCCGATTGCGAAGCATCAACAATAAGCGCAAGATATCGAACGGCATTGTTCGCTTCTATCGATTTCGGAAATGCCAGTGCCACAGCTCGGAAAGCCGCCGCGGCAGTATCTGTGCTTCCGCGGAAAAAAGCGAGTTCACCGAATCCAAAAAGCGCCCATGGATCCTGTGGATTTGCGGCTCTCCGAAGGCTTAGCACCTCTTCCGCTCCCGAAAGATCCCCCCTGCGAAGATAGACATCGGTAAGTCCTCGGTAGGCATCCTCAGTGCCTTCTATTCGGCCGTATTTCTGTATCGCGACGAGATATTCCTCCTCGGCCTTATCGAGATTTCCAAGCTCGTGAAGGTAGATATTACCCGATTCAGTGAAAGCCACTGCCGCCATTGTCTGAATTCGGCTCTGTTTGAGTGGTTCGAGAAGTCCGAGTGCGGTCTCGATCTTCCCTGTCGCCCGCATCGACTTTGCCTTCATTATAACAGCATCTTCGGCGATACGAGGCTCGGCATCTTTGAGATAATCGCCCGCGAAAATCACAACATCGTGTTTGCCAGCAGAAAGGGCTTCACGCATAAACGCGAGCATATACATCCCTTTCTGCCCACGCTTTCTTTCGGCCTCTATAATGCTTTTGGCGGCTTCCATGTATTTATTCTGGCGAATCTGAAGCCTCGCTTGAAGTTGATCGATTCTATCGCCCTGAATGCCTTTACCCCTAAGTTTCTCAACAGCGGCTTCCAAAGCCGCAAGTTGGCTCGGATCGCCGGATACTTCGTTCATGCGCTCTTCGACTTCTCGAAACCTATCGGGGTATTTTTCGAGATACCTGCCGTATTCGTCGGCGGCAAAATCCCATTCGCCGCGAACCTCGTGCAATGAGGCTATTTCCATCGCGAATAAGGACTCGTCGCCGGCATTCTTCCTTGCTGTCCGAAGAATAGCAATCGCCTCATCGACATAACCCCATGCGCGGTATGCCGAATAAATACGCAAAGTGAGTGCTGTATTTTCCGGTGCGAGTTTGATTGCTGTATTGAATGCGTCGGTTGCCTTTTTTGACTGCCCCTGGGATAGATATAGCTGTCCAGCTTCCGCCCATATATCTGCGTTTTTCGGATTTTTCGCAAGCTCCTTCTCGATGATTATCAGAAGAGCTTCGTTGTTTTTGGTTGCGCGGTAAACCTGTTTCAGCATTTCCATCGCACGGACATCTTCGGGTCTTTCGGAAACTAGTTTTTCGAGGATTTCTTCGGCTTCGTCGAATTTTTCGAGGGCGAGATACCTTTGTGCAAGTTCGATGTCTCGCGCATAATCCGCTATTACACAAGTAATTACAGTCAATATCAAGAATAATATTATCGAGTATTTTTTCATTTTCGGGTTATTCTCTGATTTCGGCCTCACGAAGGGAATTAAAATAGGATTTGATAAGCTCTTCGTATTCCTTCGGGTATGGCTGGTTCAGCGCGCGAAGAAGCTGTTGTTGAAGGACTTCCTTGCGTTCACCTAGGTCCTCGGGCAATTGGTCGGGGCTTCTGCGGACAATGTCTTGTCCGGTTCTGCTTTTTCTACGTTCCTCGAATTCCTGTTTATGTAATGATTTCTGGATATCGAGCATACGATTTAAGATCCGTTCCTGCCTCTGAAGTGTTCGTTCGTCAGCACCTCGGTTCCGTAGGTCCTTGATGACTTCTTCCATATCGCCGAGAACATCGTCCATTCTACCGGCAATGTCCGACCTTTGCGCGGCTTCTCCGGCAAGCTCTTCGAGTGATTTTTTGACCGCTTCTTGTTCGGCGGCGAGCCTCCCGGCGGCGGCCATCTGGTCGGGAGAAAGACCCCCCGGCATCGTTCCGCCGGGATTGTTGCCTGCTAAAGGAACTGTCGCCTGATTAATTCCACCTTGTTGTTGACACATTCCCTGCATTTTTTGGAAGAAACTCTGCCCTCCGCCATCGCAACTGGAAGAGCTTTGCGAGTTCATCATGTCCATAGTTTCGAGAAGCTTTTCCGCCGCGACATTCATGCTCGCCATCGCCTCGTATCCCGGGGGAGAGGCCGAGAATGAGCGTCCCTGCTCGAGTTCCTTAAGCATTCCCGACATCTGTTGGAGCCCTGTGCCAAGTATCGCCCCGATTCCGGGCGGAATCATGATATTCTTCTCTGCGATCGCGATTACCTCGGCGGTTACTCGGGTCAGCGCTGTGTTGATATTCGAAGCATCCTTGACGAAAGAACGCACAAATTCTCTATCGCGACTTGACGAAAGGTGTGAGAGTATAGATTCTTGTCGTGAAGATAAATCGAGAAGGCTAAAAACCGCACGGCGGATAGCATCCATTGTTTCTTGCGAGAGCATCTCTTGCATCTGTTGTTGAAGTTTGGCAAGTTGTTCAGCGGTTTGCTCGAACTGCTCCGAAAGCTCTTTCGATTGGCTCTTGCATTGGGATTTATTCCCGGTCGATAGGCTTGAACTGCACTGCCCCGATTTTTGCGAGGGGCTATTTTCCTGCGTGTCATTGGAGATTTTTTGTGCTTGGTCGGCAGGCATATCAGGGAATTCTTTCATCATCTCGGCGAGTTCTTTCAAACCCTCTTCGAGAAGCTCGCTTCCGGCGGTAATTCTATCCTGTGTGTTCTTCATATCTTGGTCGGACATCGAGCCGTTTTCGAGGCCTTCGTTAATCTGTTCCTGCATCTCGGCGAGCTTCTCTGCCAATGCTCGCATATCCTCGACCCTCTGCTCGACCTGCATCCGTTTGAGCAACTCCAGTGTTCGATTAAGCCGTTCCATAAGCTCCTGTTGGGTCATCTGAAACTCCTCGGCGGCCTTGCGGAGCGCTTCAGGATCCATAGATTCCAACGCTTCCTGAAGATTCTTCATCGCCTCGCGCATCTCCTCGGTTGCAACCTCTTGAAGCAACTGCTGAATCTCCATCATTTTCTGGATGACTTCCATCGAAGCAAGCTGTTGTTCGCTGACCTTTTCGGTGGTTTTGTCGTATTGTTCCGCGGTTTGTTCGAGTTTTTCTACAAGCTCCTGTTGTTTCTGAAGCGCTTCACGAAGATCCTCTCGTTGTTCGTAGCTGACCTCGGTTTCACGCCGCATTTCGCGAGTGAGTTCGGAGAGTTTTTGTTGGAGGTCGCGCTCTTGTCTTGCGATTTCTTCTACATTCGCCATCTGCTCATAACGCTCTTCTGAGACATCGCGAATAATCTCGTCGATACTGGGAAATCGCACTGAATAGACCCTGCTCGCGGCCATTTTCGGGCCGGTAACCCTATCATTGTCAAAGGCTTCGACCCAATATAGCGCTATATCGTTCGGAACTAATCCGATGTTTGAAACATTCCACATGTAGTTTACTGCTACTTGAGGCTTATTAAGCAGATCGAAGGGGATAGCAACGCGAAGGGTGTCCTTCGGGGATTTCTGCACGAAATAGGCCAGCCGGAAAGACGAAAAGCCATAGTCATCCTCTGCTAAAATTGAAAGCGGAAGCCTCATATCTTCTGTGAGATCGACATCGACTCCGGGGCTTGTTATCTCGACCATCGGATATTCGTCCATTCGCACGCGGATTGAATACTCGATTGGGTCTTCGTTTTTCAGCCCTTCATCGTCTTCGACCACTATCGTATAGAACCCAGCTTTTGTCGCACGGAAAATCCCCTTAGCATTCGAGTGGGAGATTTCCATCGTTATTTCGGAAGTATCCGAAAAAATAATTTTTCCCATCTCGATGTCTTTTGAGAACTTAGCCTCGACACTTATAGTAGTGCCGTAAGGGACATCGACATTGCCATCGTTAGAGTCGAGAATTTGGGTTGGCAGGCCGGTGTAATCTGGGTAATTCAATGTCAGGCGAAGACTTATCACTCTCGGCCTATTTACAACTTTGACCTCATATTTTCTGCTTGTAAAATCGCCACCGACAACATAATAGCTAAATTCCCGTTTTACATCCTCAAAATTAAAAATCCAAACCCTGTCGTCCAAATCAGATTTCACGGCTTTGAATCCGCGCTCCGACCCCGGTTCGAAAATACGATATACCATAACACTTTCCGGGTTTTTTCCAGAAGCCTCGATTTTTATTTCGAGGTTGTTGTATTTCGTAACCTGAGCGTCGCCGGGGGAGACTTTAAGATTAGTTAGTGTTGGTTTTGGGATATATTTAAAAGGATTTACCGAGCGTTTTAGACCTTCATGGAAAGTTGTAGGAAATGCGGCGAGAAATCCAGCCAAGAGCAATAACGAGAATGCCAGCCAAATCGATTTCTCGCGTAGTGTTCTCATTGGGGCGATTCTCGAGGGATTAAGCCCGGTGATTTTGTCGCCGGTATCCTCCACTGCGGCTTCGATTATCTCTTCGGAATACCCCAGTTTTTTAGGATCGACGCTCATTAAATCGAAGGCGGAGACGAGCCGAGTTCCTAATTGGGGATATTCGCGCTCAATTTCAACTGCGACACGTCTTTGACGCGGCGACAGAACAACCGGCACCACAATAAAAGCGAGTATCGACAATAATGCGGCAATGACCCACGCGAAAAACATTGCTCCACGTGCACCAGTCTCGAAAAAGAAAACGCCGTTAAGCAGAATCAGGGCGATGGCGAAGATAAGCACAGCAGATAGCACCAACATAATCCCGCTTAGCGAAGTAACCAACAACAGCGCTTTGCGTCCGCGGTTGATGAAATCGAGTATTTTGCTTTTTGTTTCAGGCATTATCGCGTCATCACATAAACTATGATGTTTGTCCCCATCTGAAGTGCTTTTCGGCGGACTTCCTCAGGGTTATCGTGGACAGCTTGATCCTCCCAGCCGTCGCCGAGGTCGGTTTCATATGTATAGAAGACAACGAGCCGCCCCTCGTGGAAGATTCCGAATCCCTGTGCGGGTTTGCCGTCGTGTTCGTGGATTTTCGGAAGCCCGGCTGGGAAATTATAGAAACAATGGTAAATCTCATGGTCGAAGGGAAGCTCGACAAGCTCATTATTAGGAAATACTCTTTTTATCTCGCGCCTGAAAGACTCGTCCATACCGTAATTGTCGTCGGCGTGAAGGAATCCGCCACCGGTAAGATAGGCCCTTAACCGCTCGATCTCTTTGTCCGTGAACCGAACATTGCCATGACCGGTCATGTAGATGAAAGGATAATTGAAAAAATCGTCGTCGGTTGGTTCGACATATTTGCCGGTGAAAACTGCTGGCAATCCCGCATTCTCCCGAGCGAACTCGATCAGATTCGGCAAAGCGGAAGGATTGGCATACCAATCGCCGCCGCCGCCGTATTTGAGTTGTGCCACAGTGAATGGCACTGCGGGAACTTCGGTGTTTTGCGCGGAAATTGATGCAACCGCGATTGTTAAGGCTATTATGATGGTATTTCTAAGCATATGATTTTCTCGGTCGAGTTTCAATCGAATCTATATTATAGAGATGAAACCGCGAATGTCAAAAAAGAATTAGATTTCGGAACTACCAACTTCGATCGCTTATGCAGTTATCGGAGCCAACAGCAATATTTCAGCCAAATACACGCAAAGCGCATCGAATGAAACAAAAAAGGGGAGGACTAGTTGCCCTCCCCATGAAATCGGTGCAAGGTTTAATTTCCGGAACCGAAACCGCCCCTCAGTTGTTCGGAAATGTATTTGATATCCGCATCTTCCGCGGGATTTGGCTGATGAGTTGGATTCGGCCAAACAGTAAGTCTGTCCTTTTCGAAATACTTTCTTTTGGCGAGGATTCGATAATCGAATTCGATATTGCTGGTTCCGCCGTTTTGCTCGAAGACATCGAAACCGGTTTTGCCCTTAATTACGATAAGTCCGTTCGATTCGCCATTGGGTTGGATGAATACGCGCATAGGGTTGTCGTCGTCGATTGTAACTGTTTGAAGGAAAATCGGATCGATCTCGATATGAGCCTTACCATCGACCAAACGTCCGCCGCCGATATCCTCGAACCAAACCTCCGGGCTTTCCATACAGAACAGAGCGGTTGGACCTTCGGAGGTCTTTACGACGGCAGATTTGCTTCCACCGGTGCAAACTAAACCCCAACCTCCGCCTAACGAACCGAAAGCCCCACCTCCGCCGGTATAGCCGGATTCACCTTCGGCCCATATAGCCCAGTTGTCATTTCTTGCGGTTAAATATACAGAGGGATTGCCTGCGGCCTGGTTGCCATAAACATACAACGGCGAAGTCGGATTTGTGGTTTTTATGCCGACATTACCACCCATATAGACATTTCCTGTAGAGAAATATCCCGCCCAGTTTGTTGTCGCACCGGAAGCGTAACCGTAAACGCCATAAGCCGTTGAACCGCCGTAAGCAGAACCATAAATACCGTAGTTGGATGAATCTCCGTTTGCGCCGTAACCGTAAACACCATAGCGGGTTCCGGTTCCGCTCATACTGGCGTTACCCCTAACTCCATACCATCCGCCTGTGAAGTATCCGCCGTAGCCGTAATATGGGTTGTTCGCACAAGAGCCATACACACCGTAATTATCGCTTGTGCTGTTACTAATGAAATATCCGCCGTATGTCGCCGCCCTTCCATAAACACCGTAGGATCCAGTCATATCTGCATAGAAACCATAAGTGTGGCTTTGGACATCGGCAACCTGAAGATAGGTTCCGATACCACCGTTAGGGTAAAGATAGTTACCGGCGTCGGTCCAATAGTTTGGTCCTCCTGTCCAATCACCGGCGGCACGATAAGCGAGGTTGCCGTTCGCGTCTCTTGTTAGGATATCGGTATTGGATGCAGTCGAACCCATCCCCTGAAAACGAACTCCGCCCGTAGTATGAAGCTGAGTTGAAGGGCTTATCGTTCCGATACCAACGCGCTGATCAGTGCCATCGACAACGAATATCTTGGTGCCTTCGACTAAGCCGGCGACCTGGAATTGGTCATTTGCACCACCGGAAACACCAACAATGACACATTTATTGCCATTGACAGATTCGACCAAATCATTGTTAGCGTAAATATCCTGACGAGAGCCACACTGAATTCGATAATCGCGCCCAGGATAACTCGTGGAATTGACTCTGAAATAGCCGTTAACATCGAGTTTGTAGGCCGGTGCTGTTGTGCCGATACCGACATTATAGGCGGTGCTGTTTGGGTATAAATTAGAGCCGGAAAGAGTCCAGTAAGTCGGCCCGCCTGTCCAATCCCCGGCGGCGCGGGTATAGACATTGCCGTTTCCATCAACCGTGAGAATCGTTGTTTGAGTGCTCGCCGAAAGACCTTGGAAACGCGCGGTGCCGTTTACATGAAGTCTTGCCGAAGGAGAGGTCGTGTTTATTCCAATATACCCCGATGAATAGACATTGCCGTTAAAATATCCAGCCCAGTTGTTGCCGTTGGATGTCTCGACATACCCCAAAGCACCCCAAACAGTATTCGGAGTAAGCGATGTATTGCTCGAATAACCCAGAACCGCGGCGTTCGGGCCGAGATTTGTGGTAGTCGCGCCGTAAACGCCGGCATGTGTGCTGTGGCTACCGGCAACTCTTCCATAAACACCGGCGTATATGCTCGAAGCGTCCCAGCCGGTGCCGCTCGAACCGGCGGTGCTCTGCGAAGCAAAGCCGTAGCGGGAACTTGGGGCAAGGTTGTTGGTCGAGGCGTAACTGCTTATTCTAAAATTGCCTGTCTGAGTCGATGCCGATTGATTCTGAATATAATCTCCCGAGGATGAAGTCCAAGGGGCGGAGTTTGAAATATTTACAGCTCCGGTGCCGCCGCTAAGCGAGATTCCGGTGCCAGCAGTCAGCGAGGTAACACCTTCATTTATGATTGTCGGGTTGCCGGATACGCCATTTCCGTTTGTAACGCTGATTCCGGAGCCTGCGGTTATTGTCCTCGCGGCGACAGTGCCGCTTCCGGTGCGTGTGATAAGGCCGTTTGAGCTGAGATTATGGAGCGCTAAAGCCTGCCCCGTAAGACCGATGGTGCCGGAGGTGGTAATCGGTCCGCCGGTTATGCCGTTGTTGGTAACAATACTTGTAACGGTGCCAGTTCCCTCTTCATCGTCCGCCGGTGCCCATGCTGAGCCGTTCCATTTGAGGACCTGGTTCGAGGTTGGTGCGGTTGAAGTAACCGAACGTCCCTGAATCCCGACAACTGTCAACGCCGAAGCGCCGGTGGCATCGCCGGTGTGCGCTGTATGACTGAGACCGGAAGCGTCCTGAGTAAGTCCCGTCCCAGCCGCGACAGAGAAGGTCGTGCCGGAGAGACTAATGCCGTTGCCGGCGGAATAGGTTGTGTTATTATCTGCGGCGGGTGCCCAACTTGTGCCGTTCCATTTGAGAGCTTGGCCGGAGGTTGCGCCCTGCTGTGCGATGTCGAGTGGACTTCCGGAGGTGCCGTCGCCAGTAAGACGAGCAGATGTCGATGCAACCTGACTACCCCAGTCATCGCCGGCAGAAGAAGCGTCGATGGTAATTGTCGTGCCCGATCGCGAAACGCTGGCGCCGCCGGTGCCGGTGAAGTTCACGCTTGTCCCCGAAGTGATCGCCGTCGTCGCACCGGAGTTCGCCTGAAGATTCCACGAGCCGTAATTATCGTAAGTGCCGGCGTGGGTATGGTCGCTACGCGAGACTGTCGTCGCAGAGCCGCTTCCGGCGAAGTTCACATTCAATGTCGCCGAGAAACCGTCGCCGAGAGCATCGCCAGCAATACCCCCCGTAAGGCCGCTTCCGGCTGTAATGGTCGCGGTCTGGTTGCCCTGAACCGCAGTATTGGCGGTTGTGCCGTAAAGAACATTCAGCGAGGTCGCCGCTGGAGCGGATAAACCGGTCAAAGAAAGTTCGGATGTGTTGATAGAGAGTGTTACAGCGCCAGAAGTCGGCCCGTCCGGCGAAATGCCTGTCCCGCCGGTTATCTGTGTAACTGAACCGGTGCCGCCCTCGATGCCCTTCACACGGTTTGCCAGCTGGTCGAGCGCGTCATCGACATCGCCCGGATCGACTCCCATAGACCAATCGCCCGCTGTCGAGGGTGAGAAAGGAACATCGTCTGCATCGACCTGGCCGGCTCCGCTTCCCCAGTCGATATGGAAATCCTTGATTCCCATAGCTTTAACCTTGAGCGAGTCCGATGCGACCTCGATCGATCTATTGTCCGGATTGGCATGAATCGTAACCGAACCCGAGGTTCCGCCGCCGATAAGACCATTCCCCGCAACGACTTCGGTGATTGTTCCAGTTGCTGTTCCAGGAGGTGTGGCCCATGTGCCGTCCGCACGGAGATAGTTCGCTGTCCCGCCGCCGCTGGAGGGCGCGAGGCCGGCATCTGTCGATGTAACGAGTGGCAGAGTTACGCCGGTGCCGCCGGAGATGCCCAATGCGCGGGTAGAGGCGGTGTATGAGAGGTTTTGGCTGTCTGTGCCGCCGTCATCATTCGCCGGTGCCCATGCTGAGCCGTTCCATTTGAGGACTTGGTTCGAGGCTGGTGCGGTTGAAGTAACCGAACGTCCCTGAATCCCGACAACTGTCAACGCCGACGCGCCGGTGGCGTCACCTGTGTGCGCTGTGTGACTGAGACCTGAAGCATCCTGAGTAAGTCCCGTCCCAGCCGCGACAGAGAAGGTCGTGCCGGAGAGACTAATGCCGTTGCCGGCGGAATAGGTCGTGTTATTATCTGCGGCAGGTGCCCAGCTTGTGCCGTTCCATTTGAGAGCTTGGCCCGAAGAAGCGCCCTGCTGTGCGATGTCGAGAGGGCTTCCGGAGGTGCCGTCGCCAGTAAGACGAGCAGATGTCGATGCAACCTGACTACCCCAGTCATCGCCAGCCGCCGAAGCGTCGATGGTAACAACACCGGTCGCGGGATTAACAGATACTGCCGCGCCGCCGGTGGCTGTCAAGCTCAGAATATC
>Ga0334890_1003756_pt1 | contig 14876 bp, 13 predicted proteins | sample GraSluR1_MG_3_FD_207220 | JGI IMG/M metagenome (GOLD analysis project Ga0334890, IMG submission 207220) | Sludge microbial communities from methane-producing bioreactor in Wageningen University, Netherlands - Granular Sludge_31_08-R1 | ecosystem: Engineered > Bioreactor > Anaerobic >... | reverse complement strand
CCAGGACCACCAAGAGATCCACCACCCTCAAGAGATAAAATACCCTCATGAAATCCAACACCTAAAAGATACTCAAGAAACCCAGGATTCTTTTTTAGCTTCTGACACTTTTCTTACACCTTGCTTACAAGATAAATATAAAGAGAATTTAAATAGAAATAGAAATATAAATAAAAAAGAACCAGAAGAGGGAAGGGATTGTCAAGGGAAGGGAGAAGATTTATCGGCTGACGCCGAATCACGTTCGGTTTATAAGGGGGAGAATATAGATTTAAAAGATTTAAAAGATCCAAAGATAGATATTCCAAAAAAAACTAAAGACCCAAAATCCGATAATCATCAATCCAACAATGCTAAGCCCAAAATCCATCAAACCAACCTAATTCCCCAATCCATCATGGACTTCTATAACCAGGAATTTGAAGGTCTCTGGAAAGGACCTTTGCGGTTAACCCGAGAACGAGAACGACAGATCAAAGCCCGGTTAAAATCTTTTTCAGTCGATGAACTCAAAGCTGCTATCACCAACCTTCGGCAATCTCCCTTTCACTGTGGAAACAACGACAAAGAACGAGTTTATGGGACTCCTGAGTACCTCTTTAAAAACGACTCCCAGGTCGATAAGTGGTTGAATGAGAAACCTCGCAGGAATCCCTGCTGTCAGAATGAAAACTGGGATCAGCAATATGATGAGGCTGAGCTTTATGCTCTCCTCCAAGGAGAAGGATAATGTTTTGCCAGTATGCTGCAACCCAACCCAATCACTGTCAGTTCTACGGCAATTGTTCTGAGTATCGTTCCCATGAACCTTATGGAATCTGTATCCATGAAGAAGAAACCCGCTGGATCCTCACCATGAAACGAGCTGGTATCGGAAAGCGGTATTGGGAGGTAGAATTTGACACCCTTCCGGAAGGAATTCGAGAAACCAATGGATATCGAAAGGCACGGCACTATGCCAACCATCTTCATGATGCGCACAATCAGGGACTGGGGTGGTGGCTCTTTGGAAAGAACGGAGTCGGAAAAACCTCCCTGCTTATTTGCATTTTAAAAGAAGCTTTACGACAAGGACATTCCGCTCTTTTAGTAGAAACTCCGGAGCTTTCAGCTATCCTCGGTTGGAGGAGGAGAATAAAAGAGGAAGAGATGAGTGTTCATCTTGAAGAGCGGGTGTTTCAGGATGACTTCATCCTGCTTGATGACCTTGGCTCTGAAGGTGAAGATGAGGATACTCTGGCCTGTATCCAGCGGCTTGTCTTGAGACGAGTCAACGAAATGAAGCCGATTCTCATAGCTTGTGACCTAGAACCAGGGGTGATCCTCTCTCGATGGAAGAAAGCTGGTTTGAATCGGATTATTGATCGGCTCCAGGAGGTTTCGATGATTTCAATCCTCAAAGGGAAAAACCTAAGGAAAAGGGAAAGAGAGTTGTGTTTTCATGAAAATTAGCCAGTCTTTATTAGCGATTTTAGGGAATATAAGGGTATGAGAATCCCATTTTTAAGGTATTTATAAAAAAAATGATAAAGGATGAGATCCTCACGCGGGAAAGCACCACTCAGGATGACGGGTGTGGTGTTGAATGAGATCCTCACGGCTTCAAAAAACGAAGCTTCAGGTTGACCGATTAAAAACACCCTCCCCGCCGAAAGACGGCACCCCTCCAAGGAGGGTGCGAGGGGGAGTATTGGCAGAAAACGCCGAGGGGGAGAGGGGGCGAGGAACGAGAAGAAAGATGATATCTAATCGGGCATCAAATTGTCTTACTTGGATTCCAGAGAAATGGGTAATTCGTATTGAACAATGCTCTCCTTGGTGAGCCCCTACTTTGTTTTCAGCTTTTAGTTTCATAAATTCATTGGTTAACCACTCGAGCCTAGCATAGAGAGGATCAGGTTTGAGTTATGAATGCAAGGAGCATTTTTTAAAAGATATGGTTTATTATTTTTATGAGCCATCGGATATTCCTCCTCGATGAAGTTTTGTATTACATGCAACCTTCATTTTGGAGTCTCCGGTGGCTTTTTTCAAGGTGCGAAATTGCGAACTTTAGTATACGTTATCAAAATGGATAAGAATATATAGGAGGAAAGTTTCTAAATTATTCGACAGGTTGAAACATCAAACCAATTTACTCTGTATTATTAATAATAATTATATTTAATCTTTACGTAATTTAAGAGCTTAAAGAATCTTAGAATTTTTAAAACGGAGGGAAGCTATGGAAGATAAGGAAAGGTATGAAAACGCCAAAAAACAAGTGATGGAAATAAAATCATTTTATTCTCATCTCATTGTTTATCTTATTATGTCAGTTTTTTTTATTGTTGGTAATTTGTTAACCTCACCAGGATTTTATTGGTTTTATTGGCCAATCATAGGTTGGGGTGTTGGTGTATTATTCCATGGTGTGGAAACATTTAAAAAAGGAACGTTCGGAAAAAATTGGGAAGAGAAAAAAATCCAGGAAATAATACAAAAAGATCGAAAATAAAAAGAAGAAGAAAATTTTAAGATTTCTTAATAAAGAAAATTTAATCCTTAAATGTTATTGTAAAACTGCCTTAAAGAATGAATTTCTGCGAAGGAATAGAGGAAAATCTCCTCATTTTTTAGAAGTTAAGTGCTTATATATAGTTTTTAGTTTTTTTGCTAAACATCTCGATTTGAGTTTTTTATAGAACATCAGTTTTAATTAGAGTCGGGCTTTTTTCATTCCCTTTTTAAAAGATGAAAGGGTATAATATTTAACAGATAACAATTATGTTTGGAGGAATATTAAATGAACATTGAATTGAGTCAGGAAGAATATGAATTATTAGTAGAAATGATTTTTACTGCGGATTATGTTTATAACGCTTATTTAAATGAGCAAGATCAAGAACGGGAAAAATATCATACATTACAACAAAAAATAGTGTCATTTGCCAAACAATTTAAAAAAGAAAATTTAGTAGAATGGGATGATGAATGTAATCAACTTATTCCCTCGAAAGATTATTATGAAAATTCTGCCTCGGTTCATTTTATCGAAGATTTTGAAATCAATACCTTTTGGGAACAATTAATTGATCGTTTAGCCATTCGAGACTTGTTTAATCAATATGGTGAGGATACTGTTAAGCAAATGGATGAAAAAGAATTTTTCCTTAAAAGAAGCCAATTCAGGGAAAAATATGAAGATGAATTTGAAAAAAATGGATTACAAAATATATTTTTCTCGGGTATCCTCAAAAAATAAATCGTTCGATGATTTATGGTATGGAGGTTTTTATGAAGAAATTAATGAAAAATATTCATTTACAAAATTATCAAGGTCTTATTGAAAATGCACTTTTAGAAATGGAAAACACCCAAATAATGAAACGAATTTGGGATCATGATTTTACAGTATGGAAAAATAGCCCAGAAGAAATTTCAAATCGTTTAGCATGGCTGGAGATTGCTCAAGAAATAACTGGTGAAATAAAAGAAATAAATAATTTTGTAAATGAATTGTTGATGGAAGGATATAAGCAAGTTATTCTTATGGGGATGGGAGGATCAAGCTTGGCTCCAGAAGTATATCGAAAAACCTTTGGAGTAAAAGAAGGATACCTTGATCTTTGGATTTTAGATAGTACTGACCCCGGGATGATCCAGTCCTATACCAGACGTCTTGATCCCCATAATACCATGTTTATTGTTTCTACAAAATCAGGGGGTACGATTGAGACTCTTTCTTTTTTTAAATATTTTTATACTTTTTTAGTTGATAAACTTGGAAAAGCAGAAGCAGGGAAGCATTTTATTCTTATAACAGATCCAGAAAGCAGTTTGATCGAAATAGCCCAAACCTATCATTTTCGCAAAACTTTCCTTAATAACCCGAATTTAGGTGGTCGTTATTCCGCTCTCTCCCACTTTGGTTTGGTTCCAGCAGCTATGATTGGAATAGATATCTCCCTCTTATTAGAAAGAGCTCAAGTCATGATGAAAAGATGCCAACCAGATATTCCCTATAAAGACAATCCAGCAGCATTTATAGGGGTATTATTAGCGGAAATGGCAAAAAACTGGAGAGATAAAGCGACCTATATACTCACTCCGGATATTCAAAGCTTTGGTGACTGGGTTGAGCAACTCATAGCCGAGAGCACTGGAAAAGAAAAAAAAGGGATCTTGCCGGTTGTCAAAGAATCTCTGGGTGATCCCATGTTTTACTTTAAAGACCGACTCTTTATTGTTATGTCTCTCCCTTTGACCGAATTGTCCTGGATAGGAAAGATCAATAATTTAGTTTTATCTGGACAACCGGTAATACATCTGGAACTCAAGGATTATTATGATATTGCTGGTCAGTTTTTTCTCTGGGAATTAGCTACTGCTGTAGCCGGTTATCGTCTTGAGATTAATCCATTTAATCAACCAAACGTTGAAATTTCCAAAAAAATAACTCGTCAGATTATTAAGAAGTATTCTGAGGGATCTCCGATTGACGAACCTGGGCCATTGGTAAAACAGGACGAGATGATTGTGTATGGTGACATTGAAGCTCATGATCCTTATGAAGCTTTGAGGAATTTTTTAAGTCCCTGTCACCCTGGAGATTATATTGCCATTCAAGCTTATATTTATCCTAATCGTGAAACTGAATGTTTACTTCAAAGATTGTGTACAGTGCTTCGAGATTCCTTCCAAGTTGCTACTACAGTAGGATATGGTCCTCGTTTTTTGCATTCAACTGGTCAGCTTCATAAGGGAGATGCAGGAAATGGATATTTTATCCAGTTTACCTCAGAACCAAATGTTGATGTTCCAATACCTAATGAAGCTGGTTCTTGGGAATCACAGGTGAGTTTTGGTGCACTCATAAAATTTCAAGCCTTAGGGGATTATTATGCCCTTCAAAATGGAAAGAGAAAAATAATCCGTTATCATTTTGAAAACGAGGTCAGCGTTGGATTAGATCGGCTGATTAGATCACTCCAATAAACCCACCATACTATGGATAAAAAGGCAATTTTCGCAGTAACAATTAGCGTCCTTTTTTGGTCTTCGGCTTTTGCAGGCATACGGGATGGATTGAAGTCTTATCAACCCGGGCATCTTGCTTTATTGCGGTTTTTAGTTGCATCAGGATTTCTAATTGTTTATGCTTTAATGACCAGAAAGGTTCGCTTTCCTAAGCTTAGAGACTTACCAGCGGTTGTTGTCCAAGGAATTTTAGGTATAACAATTTATCACGTAGCTTTAGTCTATGGGGAAAAAACAGTCATTGCGGGAACTGCCAGCCTGATTATTGCCTTGAGTCCGATATTTTCATCTCTTTTAGCTTTCCTTTTTCTGAATGAAAACCTTAAAAAAATTGGATGGATGGGTATTCTAATCAGTTTTTTTGGAGGGATACTTATTGTTTTAGGTGAAAATCAAGGTTTTAGTCTAAATGTTGGTGTATTCCTTATTCTGGTTGCGGCTTTCTCTTCCAGTGTATATATCGTTTACCAAAAACCGTACTTTATAAAATACTCTCCCTTAGAACTCACTTGTTATACCATTTGGGGAGGTACAATTTTTCTGCTTTATTTTGCTCCGGGTTTCTTTTCAGCCATCAATCAGGCAGCATTTTCTCATACCCTTTCAGTGATTTACTTGGGTTTATTTCCAGCAGCCATTGGTTATTTAACCTGGACTTATGCTCTTTCTAAAACGCCGGTAGCTGTGGTGTCGAGCTTTATTTACTTACAACCTGCCCTGGCGATATTTATAGCCTGGTTATGGTTAAAAGAAATTCCTTCACTATTATCGTTAGTTGGTGGCGCTATTTCATTGGTAGGGGTTATTATGGTAACGAAATGGGGAAGATGATCGATTGAGAATAGGAGGCATGTTGAATATGGATATAAAAAACATTGTCCTGACTGGAGCTAGCCGAGGAATTGGAGAATCAATTGCAAGAAAATTGGCTAAAAATGGCTTTAACGTGTTCGGTTTTGCTCGTAATATTGATCGACTGGATTCTTTAGTAAAAAAAGGAAATGATCGTATATTTGCCTATCAGGTTGATGTTACCGAGCCAGATCAAATACAAAAAGCCTATGAGGAAATTGAAACCAATTACGGGCCGATTGATGTTTTGATTAATAACGCAGGGATTTATCAAGGAATCGAATTTTATAAACAGGGTATTGATCGTATAAGTAAAATCATCGATATCAATTTAAAAGGAACACTTTTTTGTACACGGTTAGTGCTCCCCTATATGATGGAAAGAAAAAGGGGAAGGATCATTAACATATCCTCGGTCTCTGGAACCCGTGGTATTCCTTTAGAAGTTGCCTATGGAGCATCGAAGCATGGTATGATTGGTATGGCTGATGCTTTAGCTCAAGAAGTTAAACCCTATGGAATTATTATTGCCACTATCTGCCCCGGAGCAGTTGATACTCCGCTTTGGCATGGTGATTCTCCTTATCAGGGAGATATCAATGAAGTTACCAAGCCAGAAGAAATTGCCGAATGTGTATTTTACTTGCTAAATCAATCAGATCGAACAATCTATAAAAGGATAATTTTATTTCCCCGAAATGAATGGCATTAAGTTTAATAGAAATATAGGGTGCTTATAAGTATATACAAATGAAAGGGGATCTCATATGCGATATGTAGAATTAGTCGATCTTAGAAAGTTTGAGCAAAAAGAAGGACCAATTCCAGAGGTCAAACCGGATGAAATTAGAATTAAAGTACAAAGAGTAGGGGTATGTGGTTCAGATATGCATGCCTATCAGGGCACACATCCTTTTGTACATCCTCCTATGGTTTTAGGGCATGAAGTGGCAGGGATAGTCGATGAGGTTGGGAGTCAGGTAAAAAATTTAGCCAAAGGTGATTTAGTGACGATTGAACCAAATTTAGTTTGTGGTGAATGTTATAACTGCCGGACCGGAAGATACAATATTTGTGAAAAGCTTCAAGTAATAGGATGTGTTGGATATTATGGTGGGCAATCTGAGTATTTAGTTGTTAAAGCTGATGAAGTTTTTAAGCTTCCCAAAGATTGGGATGCCGATAAAGCAGTATTGATTGAACCTCTTGCGGTAGGGGTTCATGCCGTTCGTCAGGCAAAAATGTTAACCGGAGCGAATATAATTATCATCGGTGCCGGTATGATTGGACAGGCAACCCTCCAAGCTGCCTTTGTTGCTGGAGCGAAACAAATTCTTGTTTCTGATCCTGTTGACATTAGGTTAGAATTAGCTAAGAAATCCGGTGCAACTATGGTTGTGAATCCAAAGAAAGAAGATATTTATCAAGTAGTTAAGAAATATTTTGGTTCCGATTGCCCTGATATAGTTTTTGATTGTGTTGGCAATGAAATAACTTTGGATACTGCCATAAATTTGGCTCGTAAAGGGAGTAAAATTATTATGGTTGGAGTACCCGAAGGGAAAATACCGGTTAATATGGCCTATGTTCAGGATAGGGAATTGGAAATCATTGGAACTATTATGTATACCGCTGTCGACTATGAAGCGACTATTCAATATCTAAATGATGGCCGAATGAAAACCGATGGCTTAGTGACCCATCATTTTAGTTTAGACCAAGTGTATGATGCTTTTGAAACCGCACTCAATCCTTCTCGAGGCTCATTAAAAGTCCTTATTGATGTAAGTGAGTAAATCATGTTAAAAGGGCTGGGTTAGTTTCAAGATTTTTCAGTCTTTTACCCAGCCTACTTTCAATTTAGCCATTAATTTAGAATTTCCCCCTTTTTTATTTCAAATTGAATCGTTTCTAAATATATTTATAATAATATTGGGAAATAGCTTGACATTAAAGTACTTTTTTAATTAAAATAAAAATGTCAAAACGGTTCGACAGAGGTAAAGAATGACAACTATTCGAGATGTTGCTCGGTTAGCTGGTGTTGCTCCCTCTACAGCTTCCTTAGCACTAAACAGTCGAAAGCGGGTGAGTTCAAAAACCCGCGAGAAGGTCTTACAAGCCGCCCAAGCATTGGGTTATATACCTAATAGTTTAGCAAAAAACTTAACCGCCCAAAAAACAGGAATCATTGGAATACTAATGGCGGAAATCATCAATCCCTATCATGCTTCACTCACCCACTTTATTCAAAAAGAACTTCGAAAAAAGAGTTATCGCATGAATCTTGGAATTACTGAGGGTGAGGCACTCATTGAGGAAGAGGTTCTTAAGGACTTTATTTCTCAAAAGGTTGACGGCGTTCTAATCCACACCGCTGATATCATCAATTTCAATCTATCTACTTTTTATGAACTTATTAGAAGGGAGATCCCTACAGTATTAATTGGTGGTGGCTTTGAGGGAGTAAATCTACCAATAGTTGATGTTGAGTTAGAAAAGGGTATTTACAAACTTACTCGATATTTAATCCAGAGAGGTTACAAAAGATTTCTTTTCCTTTCCGGGCTGAAAGCGGCAGTAACCTTTAAAAGAAGAATTGATGGATTTCAAAAGGCTATGCTTGAAAATGGTTATCTAGTATTGGAAACCGACATCGTAGAAACTCACCCAGATATCGAAGGTGGATATACAAGTACTTTAGAAATATTTAATAAAAAACATCCTGCTTATGATGTTATTCTTTGTGTTAATGATTATATGGCTTTTGGTGTATTAAGGGCTTTAAGAGAATTAAAGATAAAAGTTCCGGAAAATATTGGTTTAGCCGGTTTTGATGATATTAGTTTTGCTTCGGTAGCCGGTGTTCCATTGACAACTGTTCATATACCAATTGAAGAGTTAGCAGTAAAAAGTGTTGATTTGCTTTATCAAAGGATTTTGTATAGAGAGAATCCTGAACAAAAATGTATATGGAAAAAAACTGTAGATACTCAAGTAGTGGTTCGTCAGTCAACCAGGTAAATGAATAATAAATTATAGGAGGAGGGAATAAATAACATGAATCACAAGAAAAGAATGCTAGCCGCCCTCAAATGCCAACCAGTTGACCGTATCCCTCATGGAGAACAAATGCTTCACGATGTTTTAATTCAAAAAATATTGAAGGTAAAAATGCCGAAAGCTGAAGAAAATGCACTAGTACGGTGGATGACTGAAGAATTGAGTGATTTTCAGTTTGAATGCCACAAAAAAGCTCGAGAATTTTTAGGATTTGATTTTATTCATGTCTTTCCTCGCGAACCTTGGATTAAAATTGATGAATCGAAAGAAGGATATCCTATTTATAGGGATGTTTGGGGCATGGAAGCTATTTCTACCCCTTTTACTTATGAAATACTAAAAAAACCGGTTGAGAAACCTGAAGACTTAAAAACCTATCAATTTCCAACTATTGATGATTTTAAATATGACAATCTCCACAAATGGGTTCATAAGTCCGATTTTTTTGTCGTGGTTCAAATTGAAACCGGTTTTTTTAAAATCAATCAGTTTATGGGTTTTAATAATTATATGTTTTATCTCTATGAACACCGTAGAGAATTACTTGATTTTACGGCTCGTTTTTTTGACCATGTCTTCAACTTGGCCAAAAAAGTGATTCAGGAAGGTGCCGATTGTGTCTGGCTTTCCAACGATTTTGCCTATAATACCGGTCCTTTTATATCCCCTAAAGACCTTTGGGAAATGGACTTCTCTTTTATGAAGGATGTGGTCAGAAAAATTCATGATTTAGGAAAACCAGTGGTGCTTCATGGTTGTGGAAATCAGAATTATACCCTTGATATGCTTTTGGATTGTGAAATTGATGGTCTTCATTCTCTTCAGCCAACAGCTGGTAATGATATTTGCCAAATTAAAGAAAAGTGTGGCGATCGACTTTGTCTGATCGGCAATATCGATATTAGTGAGCTTCTTCCCTTTGGATCCCCTTATGATGTTGATCAAGCCATTAAAGATTTGGTGGAAAAAGTTGGTAAGAAGAATGGTTTGGTTATCGCAACCTGTAATTTGCTGGATATGGATATTCCAATAGAAAATGCCATAACCATGCATTTTGCTGTTGATAAATATAGTGCAAGGTATTTATAAGGAAAATTTTTATATTTCAATGGCTTTTTTCGCAATAAAAAGGAGGTGATAGTAAGTAAAGCGGTTAATTTTGGTCTGTGTAATACAAGTGAGGTTATTTGGAGCCTAAAAGGTTTTTATCACGGGAGGAGGAACTTTCATGAAATCAAATCGATACGTTTTACTGATGGTGTTTTTTGTTGTCTTATGCATGAGTACTGTAGCGTTGGGAAAAACTCAAATCACTATCTGGTGTTTATCCTTTGACCCCCATGTGAACGGTTATACGGCGGTTACCAAAGCTTTTATGGAGCTCAACCCTGATATTGATGTTATTCTTGAACCTCAACCTGGCCAAGCAGAATTGGGTGCCAAGATGAGAGCAGCACTGGCTGCAGGAGGCGGAGCTGAACTTTTCTCTGGCGTTGGACCGCAGATCCTGGAATGGGCAGTTCCTGGATCAATTCAACCTCTTACACCAGATGTGTTTCCGTCGGTAGATTGGGTTAAAGAAAATTTATCCCCTGAGTATTATTTACAATGCAACTTGAACGATCAAATCTGGGCAGTTGGGATACCTGATCCTCCCGGAGATACTGGTATTCTGGTTAACGTTGATCACTTAAACGAAGCCGGTTTAGCAGTTGAAAAAGCCTTTGTCGATACTGATCAATTAATTGATTATGCTAAGAAATTAGCTCAATACGATTCAAACGGCGATTTAGTTCGTGCTGGTTTAAGCTTCCAGGAAAGTAATGATCCCAACTATTTCTTGAGTTATATTGCTGATCAGGGAGGAAAATTCTGGGATAACGACAAACAAGCCTTTACCTTCCAAACACCCGAAGCAAAAAACGCACTCCAATTTTTCCATGACCTTTTCTTTGTCCACAAAGTTGACAGCATCAACATGCCGACTACCGGAGATGCCTTGGTTCAAAATTTAGCTTCCATGGCATTCATGTGGCCGGAATATTTGCCCTTTACCGAGATAACTTATCCAGATATGAAATTTGACTTCATCATGAAACCAGCTTTTGTCAAGGGCCAGAAACCCTTGTTCAGCCATACTGATACCTGGGATTTACTCATGCCTTCTTATGTAGCTGGGGAGAAAAAGGAAGCAGCGGTTAAATATCTGCAATATTTAGCCAGCGCTGAAGGACAGTTGGTTTTTCTCGAAGAAAATCCTGGGCTCCCAACCCCTCGTTCCCTTTGGGATAATGATTACTTTAAAACTGGTAAAGGTGCCTATCTTGAGCCGGTTATAGATGCCATGAAAGAGGGTTCCTTCCGATATTGGGGTCCATTCCCAGAACAAGACACTCTGCTCTATAACATCTGGTGGCCAAGTATCGATGCTATGATTCATGGAGAATTAACCGTTGACCAAACCTTGGAACAAATGGAAGTTAACTCCAATCAACAAGTTGCAACTATGAAAGAAAAATACCCGAACGTACCGGCAACCTTTATTTATTGGGATGGACTTCCTGAAGATTTAGCCATTAAGTAAGATGGTATTTCTATTACTGGAAGGAATTTTTTTGTGGATTCCTTCCAGTAATAAAATAATAAAAAAAGTCTTTTTTTATTATTTTATTATGGTTTTGTTTGACTGATTAAGAATCAAGCCCTTCGGTCAAAAGGAGGTTATTGCGAATGCAACGTGGCTTCGCCACACGATATTTCCCCTGGCTGGTTTTGATTCCTGCCTTAGTCTGGTTTATTTTATTTGTGGCTTATCCTTTTGGTTATTCGATAGTGAGCAGCTTTTTTCTTTGGTTTGTTCAAAACCCAGCCTCCAGTAAGTTTGTCGGTTTGAAAAATTACTTTGATATTTTTAAAGACCCTCGTTTTATTACTGCTCTCAGAAATACTTTGCTATACGCTCTACTAAAAACTGGTTTAGTCGTTTTTATCGGTGTGCTATTAGCTAAAACTTTATTTGCTATTAAATTTGGAAGCAGGGGGTATATGTTTTCAATATTTTTACCATCATTATGCTCTGCGGTGGCCATAGGTCTTTTTTTTACCTACCTCTACCAACCCCAATTTGGATTATTTAATGCCCTACTCAGTAAAATTGGTATTTCAAGGCAAGGTTTTCTGAACAGTCCTCAACAAGCAATTTATTGTGTAATTTTTACTGAAGTTTGGCAAGCTCTTGGATTCTCAACCTTAATATTCTTAACTGGACTCAATACCATACCCGATGTTTTCTATGAGGCGGCTCAGATTGATGGTGCCAGCGCCTTTGTTACCTTTTGGAAAATAATCTTTCCTTTGGCAAGAAGAGTGTTCCTTTTTATAACAGCAATTACAGCTATTTCTGCATTCCAGGCTTTCGATTTAGTTTTTGTGATGACCTTATCCGGTGGTGGAACTGGAGGTTCATCGGGTGGCCCTGGTTACAGTAGTTATACCATGGCTCTGCAAGTTTATAACGATGGAATACTTCGATCTCAGACCGGGATAGCTTCAGCTATTGCAATAATGCTCTTTATCATTATTGGGGTATTAACCCTTTTACAGCTTAAAATTCTTAAACCAGAATGGGAATATTAAAGAGTGGGAGGATTAAAATGTCTTCAAAAAGAAAAAACGAGGTAACTGAGCAAACCAAATCCCATACGATCGCTATCATTGTTTCTCTTATTATGATAATCCCTTTTATTTGGATGATTCTGTCATCTTTTAAACCAGGAACCGAAATCGTAAAAATGCCTCCCACTTTTATCCCCCATACTTTTACTTTAAAAAATTACCAAACTTTATTTGAAAGACTTCCATTTGGTAGATATTTCCTGAATAGCATAATTGTATCAGGTGGAATAACCATAATATCAATGTTTTCCAGTTCGATGCTGGGTTATGTGTTTGCTAAATTTAACTTTAAATTTAAAAACTTTTTCTTTTTTCTCCTGATGAGCGGTTTTATGATTCCTTTCGCAACCTTGGTTATTCCTATGTATCTTCTAACTGCTAAAATTGGATTGACCAATAACTATTTAGGGCTTATTTTGCCTTTTTGCCTCAGCCCTTTCGGTATGTTTCTCATGAAACAGTTCATGGAGGATATTCCCAACGATTATATGGAAGCCGCCCGTTTAGATGGTGCATCTGAACTATGGATTTATAGTCGTATTATTTTACCCTTAACCAGTGCCGCCTTAGGGGGAGTTGCAATTTATAATTTTCTAATGACCTGGAATCAGCTTTGGTGGCCTTTAATGGTTACTTCTCAACCAGCAATGCGAACCTTACCCTTAGGAGTTGCTGCTTTGGCTCAACAACAGGGGAAGAGATACGATTTATTAATTACCGGAGCTTCGGTTTCAGTTTTACCCATCATTGTCTTATTTGCCGTTGCTCAAAAACAAATTGTAAAAGGGTTATCGGTTTCAAGTGGTTTGAAAATGTAGTTGATATTGATAAGCAGGAGGATTTATATGAAAAAGATAAATATTCACTTTCCTTATGCTGAAATACTGAAAAGAAAAGCTCGCTGGGAACAAGTTTGGAATTTGCAGCAGCCTGACCGAGTTCCGGTTTTGCATTATATTGGTTCGAGATATTGGTTGCCTTTAGTTGGGTATGAAAACCGATTCCATGATTATCTCAATGATCCGGGAGTGATGTTGGAAGCTCAGCTTTTAGGAGCCAAATGGATTTTAGAGAACATCAAGTCTGATTATCACCAAATCGTATTTTATCCAGATTTTATGTGGGTGGAGGATGTTGAACCTTTTGGTGCAGAAATTGTTTATCCAGAAGATGATTCTCCCTGGGTAGCCCGTCCTCATTTTTTGCAAAAAAACGACAATTTGGATCAGCTTCGTTCGGTTGATTATATAAATAACCGACTTCATGGAAAGATGATTTCTTATTACCAGGAAATGAAAAAGCAAGCCCAGGATTATGAAATTCATTTTTCCGACGGAAAAATTATACCCGCTGTTGATTGTGTGATGATGGGTGGTGGAGGAATTATTGGTCCAACGGTTATAGCAGGAGATCTAAGAAGTGCTGATAATTTTGCTATGGATTTATATGATCGTCCTGATTGGGTGAAGGATTTATTGTCGATTATCTCAGAGAAAGCAATCGATTGGCTCAATGCTGCCAGAGAAATTGGGGGAGGAAAGGTCGCTTTTTGTAGTTCTTATTTGGAAGGAGCTACCTTTATTGGAGACGATGGTACTGCTCAATTATCACCAAAACAATATAAAGAATTTGCTCTTCCTGCTTTAAAAAAATTGGCAGAAAGTATTCATAATCAGGGTTTGAAAGTAATAGCTCATAATTGTGGACAAGCTGATCACCTTATTGATTTGTGGACCAATGAGGTGGGAATCGATATCTATTATGGATTTAGCTATCTTACCAATAAGAACCTTATCAAGGAAATAATGGGTGGGAAAGTTATCCTGATTGGTGGAATAGATACGGTAAAACTCCATGGCGGAAAACCAGCTGATGTTCGAGAAGACGTCCGGCAAAGCCTTGAGGTTCTTAAGGATTGTCCAGGATATATAATTATGGACGGACATAATGTTGCCCCCGGAACTCCAGTTGAGAATTTAAATGCCATGACTGATGCAGCCGAAGAATTTGGAAGTTTTTGACGGTTTGGCCAAGAAAAGGATTTAAAATGTGTGCTATTTTTACCTCGCTCTCTTTCACCCCAGTCGCTCAGGAGAGCGAGTTTTTATTTATATCTTAAGGAAAATCTGAGATTCACTTTTTGCATAAATTACTAATATTTTTCCGATAATGCGCTCTCATCTTGAAGCATATAAGCCCTTCGCCACAGAAGAGGGCTTAAGCCAATGGTTTTTCGAAAAGCCTTAGAAAATTGCTGAGGCGAGCTA
>Ga0334890_1003755_pt1 | contig 14878 bp, 10 predicted proteins | sample GraSluR1_MG_3_FD_207220 | JGI IMG/M metagenome (GOLD analysis project Ga0334890, IMG submission 207220) | Sludge microbial communities from methane-producing bioreactor in Wageningen University, Netherlands - Granular Sludge_31_08-R1 | ecosystem: Engineered > Bioreactor > Anaerobic >... | reverse complement strand
CGTGGAACAGATCGAGCAGAAGGCCGCGCGCGATCGAGCGGACCTCGCCGCGGCGGAACAGGAAATCGCCAACGCGATGGATCGCTCCATGCAGGCCCGAACGGAGCTGGATCGCGCGAAAGAACTGATTCGTGTCAACCAGGACCGCATCCGCGAATTGCGCGAATTATCCGAGCGCGACAGCCGCGACGCCGACGAGGCCGGCGCGCGTTTGGAGCAGCACAAGACACAGCTCACAGAGCTCACCGGACAAATGGCTGCCGCCGAAGCTGCTCGCAACGAAGCCGAGCGCGAGCTCGCCGCGCAAACCGAGCTGCTTACGAAAAAGCAGAGCGAGGTCGAGGAATTGCGCAAACGCATTCACGATCTCGGCGCGGAATCCGTGGATATCGAAAGCCGTCTTTCGCATCTGCAAAACGAGATTTACGGAATCGAAGCGCAGGAACGCGCGGGTGTGATCCGGCGCGAGCGGCTGGCAGCCGAGGAAGTGGAGCTGCAGCGTTCCGTCGAAGCCTACAACGGACGCCAGGCCCACATGGATCAAAACCTGAATGCGCTCCGCGACGAAGTGCAGCGTCTTGAGCAGCGCGTTCAACTGCTGACATCCCAACAGTCCAACCGGCTTCAATCCATGGCCGAATGCCAGCGCCGGCGCGCCGAGACCGACGCGCAAATCGCCGCGCGGCGCGCCCAGGTGGAGCTGGTGGACACCCCGGAGGCGGCACAGGACGGCTTCCCCGGCGGCGCGCGGGCGTTGCTCGATCCTCAAAGCAATCTGCAGGTGGACCGCTCCATCATCCTTGGATCCCTGGCCGAGCGTATTCAAGCCGAACCCGCGTATCGAACAGCGGTCGAGGCTGTCTTGCGTGCATGGCTGGATGCGGTTCTTGTTTCCGATTCGTCGGCGGCCTCGCAGATCCTCGGCGAGCTGGAGCGGCTCGCATGCGGATCCGCACGTGTCCTGACGGTTTCAACCGCTACGGCCGCAGCGGGCGTCTTCGCCGAAGGCGCCGGAGAACGGCTTTGCGATCATGTGCAGTGTGAGCCTTCGCTCCGCCCGATGGTCGAGCAACTGCTCCACAATGTGCGCGTGGTGGAAAACCTGTCGGACATCCCCTCTCCCATTCATCCGGACGCCACGTATGTCACGCGAAACGGCGCTATCTGTCGCGGCAGCGGCTCTTTCGAATTCTGGATGCCCGAGCCGCACGAAACCAACCCGTTGTCACGCCGCCACCAGCTCGCGCAATGGAACCAGGAACTCGACGAATTGCAGCGCGCCCGTGTCTCGATCGAACAGGAGATGACAACGCTGGCGCTCGACGAAAAGTCTTTTGAAGAATCGGTCTCCGCCGCGCGCGCCCAACTCGCGGAAGGTCAGCGCAAACTGGCCCAGCAAGAGGGTGAGCGTCACGTGATTGACGAGGAAGCGACGCAGGCCCGCGAGCGGGCTGAAACCGTATCGTGGGAATTGAAGAGCCTGAAAGAACAACACGATTCCGGCGGCGAACGCGCGACGAGTCTCCGCAACCAGATCGAGGACCTGCGGAACCGTCACGCACAGGTTCGCTCCGAGATGGCGGCTGCAAACGACACGCTCCGATTCGCCGAGCAGGAGCGCTCCGAGAAGTCCACCGAAGTCACCGATTACCGGGTCCGCTTTGCGGAGCGGCGACAGCAGGTTGAACACCTGGCCAGCCGAAAGGAACCACTGGATGCGCGCATTCGTGAACTGGAAGCGCTGGTGCGCAACCGGGCGGAAGGCATCCACTCCTACCAGGCCCGCATTGCCGACCTTGAGCAGGCCGTACGCGACACGGAAGCGCGGTTGCAGCCCCTGCACGATGAAATGACCCGGCACAACGGCGTCCTCGAAGAGGCCAAACGGCTGCGCGACCAGCGCATGGCGACCGTTTCCAGCTTCGACGCGGTCATCCGCGAGAAGCGCGCGTCGCTGGACGACACGCGGAAGAGGAAATCGCAGGTTGATGTTGAACTGGCCGAGCAGCGCATCCGCAAACAGAACGTGATCGAGCGGGTGGCGGCCGATTACCACATCACCCCGGAACAGATGATGTCCGAACCCGAACCGGAATGGGAAGAAGGAAAGATTCCGGATCGCGAAACACTGGAGACCACCATCGCCGAACTGCGCGCGAAACTGGAGGCCATGGGACCGGTGAACCTCGTCGCCATCGAGGAGCACCAGGAGCACGAGCAGCGCTACACCTTCCTGACCCAGCAGCAGGATGACCTCGTGAAGGCCAAGCAGCAGTTGATGGATCTGATCCGCCGCATCAACAAAACGACAACCGATCTCTTTTCGCAGACCTTCGAACAGGTGAACGCGAACTTCCAGGAGATGTTCAAGAAACTGTTCGGCGGCGGCTCGGCCAAACTCGTCCTGGTGAACGAGGAAGACGTCCTCGAGTCCGGCATCGAAATCATCGCGCGACCGCCCGGCAAGAAGCTCCAGACGGTTTCGCTTCTCTCCGGCGGCGAGCGGACCATGACGGCCGTCGCACTCCTCTTCTCCCTCTACATGGTTAAGCCCAGCCCCTTCTGCCTGCTGGACGAATTGGATGCCGCCCTCGACGAGGCCAATATCGGACGATTCATCACCGTGGTGAAAGACTTCGTCCAGAAATCGCAATTCATCGTCATCACGCACAACCGCCAGACGATCGGCGCAGCGGAGGCGTTATACGGCGTGACCATGGAGCAGAACGGGGTTTCCAAGATCGTTTCCGTGAAGTTCTCGCATCACGAAAAGAAAGCGCCACCGGCGGAAGCCACAACGGAGCCGGCCGAAAACGCGCCATCCACGTAAACCGGGAAACATCACGGCGGCGGGAGCCGCAGCGCAACAGGAATAACGAGCCCTGAGCGGCTTTGCGGCGTAAGCTCCCAAACCCGCCAGCGTTCCTCTTCGTCGTCATGCCGGACGCGCACGTCCTCCGAGCGAATGTTCCATTGTCCGGATGCGTCCATGAACGCCCCACCGGTCCTGCAAGATTGCGCGGACAAGGTGCGAACCAGCAATGTGCCCTGCCGAAGCCACTCGGCGGATTCCTCGCCGCGCATGACCGTCGCAAGGGATGAACTCATTACGAAAACGAGAATGACCGTAATCACCAGTGAAGCGAGCACCTCGAGAAGGGTGAAGCCTTCTTCACCGCACGACAAGAGAGATCTTTTCCGTTCCGGCACTCTTCTGCTCCAAGGCTCCACTAAATTTCCGAACTGGAAACATCGGCGGCCTCGCCGTCGCCGCCGGGCTCACCGTCGCTGCCGTAAGTAATGATTTCGAAAAGTTCTCCCTGCCGGCCGGGCGTGAGATAAATGTATTCGCGATTCCACGGATCCAGCGGCAGCCTGCGCGTTTCGAGATATCCTTCGGCTGGGAAGTTTCGCGGCACCGGCTCCGCTGTCGGCTTCGCTACGAGGGCCTGCAACCCCTGTTGCTGCGTCGGCGGCCGGCTGTTGTCAATGCGGTAGAGATCCACGGCATGCTTGAGCTGTTTGACCTGCATTTTTGCCGCCGAGGCCCGCGCCTCACCGGGACGCCGCAAAACGCTTACACCGACAATGCTGGCGAGAATCGCGATGATCATCACGACAACAAGAATTTCCAGCAAGGTGAAGCCGGCCCTGGTTGTATTGGTCCGCATGAATTGGTCTCCTGCCCACAAGCAAGAAGCATCGAACTTTCAGCCCTTCACGTCAAGCCTCGCGCGTCGCGGCCAACGCGGCCGCGATGATTCCTTTCAGCTCATCGTGAATAAGTCCGTTGCTGCAAAGCACACGCATGCGAATGGGGTCCAGTTGCTCCAGCACCTCCGAACGGCCGCCCGCCTGTTTGACAATCAATGCCGCGGCCGCCACATCCCACAGCTGAATCGTGGATTCGAAATAGCCATCCGCGCGTCCGCAGGCCACATTACAAATGTCCACAGCGGCAGCGCCCATCAGGCGCGTCTTCTGCGCCTTGAAGGAAATCGCTTCGAACGTGGACAAGGTTTGCCGATCCTTTCCCACATGTTTTGAGAGACCCGTAAGCACCACTGCATCCCCCACCCGCGCCACCCGGGAAACCTTGATGGGCTTGCCGTTCAGAGTGGAAGGTTCTTCGCAGGTCGCGGTGAACAATTCCTGGAGCGCCGGCATGTAAACGGCCCCGGCGACCACTTCGCCGCCCACGCGAACCGCGACGGAAGAGCACCAGAGGGGCAATCCGTGCATGAAATTAACCGTGCCGTCTATCGGATCAATGATCCACATCGGATCCTTCGAATCCGAGAACGCTCCGCCTTCCTCACCGAGGATCAGGTGCGAAGGATACGTTGCCCGGATAACTTCTTCAGCCTTCGCCTGGCATTCGATATCCAGCGCAAGCTTCACATCGTGACTGCTTTTTTTGACAATCTCGGCGCGCCGCGCCTCGTTGCTCAACGCGTGTTCACCTGCGCCGCGCGCGGCGGCAATGCAGCAGCCGAGGAGATCCTTGATGCCTGGTGTAGCATTCATCCGTCGCTCAGTTGGAAAGATACCATTCCACCGTCTTGCGCAAGCCCTCGTCCACCCCGATTCGCGGCTTCCAACCGAGCAGCTTCGCCGCCAAGGAGATATCCGCCTGCGAGTCACGGACTTCGCCCTGCCGTGGCGCGTCAAACCGCGGCGCAATCGTACTGCCCAGCGCGCGTCCCAGCGAGGCGGCCAGTTTGTTCACCGTCATGCGGCCTCCGCAACCGACATTGAACACGCGGCCGATCGCTTCATCCGGCGCGGAACAGCACGCGAGATTGGCTTCGATGACATTCTCCACGTAGGTGAAATCACGGGTCTGCTCGCCATCGCCATAGATGGTCGGCGCCCGGCCGTTCCTCAACGCTTCGACAAAAATCGGCACGACCGCCGCATACTGCGATTTTGGATTCTGTCGCGGTCCATACACGTTGAAATAACGGAGGGCATATGTCTTGAAGCCATACAGCTCATGGAACAGCCGGCACTGGTGTTCATTGGCAAGCTTGGAAAGCGCATAGGGCGACATCGGTGACGGATCCATCCGCTCGTGCTTCGGCAGTACGGGCGTATCTCCATAGACCGATGAAGAGGAGGACAGAACAAATCGCTCAACACCGGCATCCCGCGCCGCCAGCAGCATGTTGAGCGTACCCATGATGTTCACGTTGCTGGTGGTCAACGGATCGGAAATCGAACGCGGAACCGAGGGGATGGCGGCCATGTGGAGCACGAAACGGACGCCTTGCGCCGCGGCACGGGCCGCGGCCGGATCACGGATGTCGCCTTCGATCTGTTCAATATCCTTCTCGATACCGGTAAGGTTTTCCCTGCGCCCCGTCGAAAAGTCGTCCAACACGCGAACACGGACGCCGCGCGCCAGTAAATACCGCACGGTATTGGAGCCGATAAATCCGGCGCCTCCTGTCACAAGATATTCCGCTTTCACAGGCATCTGGAATCAACCTCCGGCCCATACGCATCGGACCGTTCTGAGGGGCACTTGCATCCGCCAGCCGGACTACATGCCCAGATCAATGCTGGTCTTCGGGAATGCCAGCAACCACAACTGGAGCCAGAACTGTATATCGTCTTCGCCGAGCTTCCTGAATCCCAGTCCGTATCCCACGCACTGGCTCTTGCGCTGAAGAAAATAGGACTGCTCTTCAAGTTGCCCTTCCTCGAAGGAATATCGCTCATAAATCGAAAAGGACCAGTTACGGTCCGGATATAAAACCAATTCGCCCGCAACCTGGTCGCGCCGATCTTTCTGATAGCGGTATTCAAGGGTAAGACGTGTGTCTTCCGGGAAGAATATACCGAGCTGGGTATTGAAACTTTTGAACTCGCTTTCATACGGGTCGAAATCGCCATCGAAATCGAGTTTCCACATGTCCACCAGTCGCAGCCGGCCCTTGAACGTGACGTCCGAGAAGTCTTCCTGGTTCACCTCTTTCTCGATCCGGTAATACGTATAGACGTCCATATCGAGCAGGTCATGAATGCGATTGCGGCGCTTCGTTTGAAACTTGTTGCGCACGCCCAACTGCACGTCATGCCGCTTGCGCAAGGTATCCACGGAATCGAACTGCGGCAGCGATTCCGGCAGCAGGTTCGGCTCCGGGTTGTAGGTGTGGCGCGCATAGGGCTCGACCACGTGGCGCAGGCCCCGGTCGTCGCGGCTGAAAAATCCGGGCTCCTCGTGAATGACCCCGAAAGCCTTGAAGGACACCTCGACACCCAGCTCGAAGAGGTTGCGCACATCCGACCCCAGGTCGCGCCGGAGCGTGAGCACTTCGTTCGTGATGCTGACGATTCCGTTCGTATCCACGCTGGAGACGACATTGGTCTGGTACGTATCCTCGAATGTCTTGGAGTAGTAGGTTCCGCGGTAGCCTGCGCGAGGCATCACGTTAAGGAACCCGAAGTGGCGGGTGGGATAATAGATCATATGTCCCGAATCGAGACGGAAGGCGTCATAGCTTTCCTTTCCCGAACTCTCCTTGAATTCCCGTTCAAGGAACGACGCCGTGTTCTCGGTTTCATAGAAGAACTGGGATTCTCCAAGCTGCAACCGGGGCACGGTGAAGAACGCCTCGGGAACACGATTCACATTTTCATAAAAATCGTTCAGCCGCTTGTTGATCTGAAGCCCCGCCGAATATTGGTCGCCACGGTGGGTCAACGACACGCGGTTCTCCGGCTGCGCGTTGTCCCGGAACTCGCGGTTGAAGAAATCCTCGATGATGCCGGGATCGCTGACGTAATGGATCTCGGTGATCAAGTTGTCGCGCGGCGTGAACGAGCGGTTATCCGACAGCTTCAAACGGTAGCGATCTTTTTCAATGAGATCGCCATACTCCGCGATATCTTCGTCGCTGCGTTTCTCCAGCGGGCTCTGGTCCTGCGTGTAATAAGCGCGAGCCTGGCCGTGATAGGGCAATTTCTGATCGCCCCACTCGACATCCTGCCCGACACCGAGGCCGCGCTTCACGCGGTAGTCCAGGTGCGTCGAAGCCTTGAACACATCGTTGATCCGGTAATTGTAGGCCGTCAAGAGGTATGGGCCCATGCGGGAGCTGTAGCCAGGAACGATATCAATGTCGGTCTTGTCGCCCGCAAACTGGCGAGTCCACCGGGGCACGTAAAAGATCGGCACGGGACCAAGGAAAAAGGTTACATGCTTGGCCACCACGCGCTCGTTGTCCAGGACTCTCGCTTCGCTGGCTCGAAGGCGATATTCCGGTCGCGGACTGTCGCAGGTCGTGATCGTCGCCCGCTTCAGCACGAATTCGGAGGCCGAAACCCGCTCCGACTCCTGCGCGGTGACGTGGTACATATCCAGGTGCGCGTTAAAGGTACCGAAATCGCCCTTGCGCGACTTGAAGTTGTAGCGAATCTCATCGCCGCGCCAGATGCTGCCGTCGCGCTCATGCGTCACATTGCCGAAAGCGTGCGCATCCTGTGTATCCGTGCGAACCGTAATGAAATCGGCGCGAAGAACGTCGGGCCCGTGCGAGACCACCACGTTGCCGCGTCCGGTGAGCAGCTTTTTATCGGCTTCATATTCAAGCTGATCCGCTGTGACTTCTATACCTTCAGCGACTGCCGACTCCGGCCCCTCCTCGGCCCGGGCCGGGCCGATGCAGATCGTGAGTGCACTCAAAGCCGCCACCGCGAGATACGCGCGTAATCGAATCATGTTCAAGGCGCTCCTGCCTGTTATATAGGAATAGCACAAAACCGTGCGCAAGCTATCACAGCCTGAACCATGCAGCCAAGCCTGTATTTCAGAGGTCGGAGGTCAGAGGCCAGGGGGCAGGGACATTCCAGTTTCACTTCCCGATCATTTCGGAATAGGCCGTGCGGACCTTGTGGCGGAAACTGGCCAGGCTGTATTGAGCTGCGACGCGGGCCTTGGCTTCGCGGCCCAATGCCGCGGCAATGAGCGGTTCGCGCAAGACCTGCAATATGCCTTCAGCAAGATCGTCCGGCTGCGGTTGAACAAGCACCGCGCAGCTTTCATCCAGCACCTGCGTATGGGTCGCGAGCCGCGTCGCCACAATCGGTTTACCGCTCTGCATATAGGTATAGATCTTCAGCGCGGTGTTCACCCCCTTCGTCCGGGGCGAAACCAGCACCGTCGCCAGCGTCATGTATGCGGGCATCTCCTCCATCGGCCGCTTCCCCGTAAAGATAAGCGAGTCCGACAAATCCAGACTTCGCGCGTTTTCCCGCAGGCGCGCGATTTCATCTTCCTCGCCCCCGACCACCACACAACGCACATCGGCCATGCGCCGACGGACAATGCTGAACGCCCGGATCAACAGGTCCACGCCCTGGTAGGGCGCCATGTTGCCCGTGTAAACCACCACGGGAAATCCATCCAGTGCCCAATCCTTCCGCAACCGCTCCGCCCCCGCTTCGTCCTGTTGGAACGACGCCTGCAGCGGCGCGTCTTCGATCTGCACAACTTTGGCTTCCGGCACCAGCGAACGCACCCAGTCGGTGAGCGACCTGCAGACGGTCAGCACAAATGCCGCGCGACGGATCGCCGCGCGCTCGAACGATTCCGCCAGGGTCGAAAGGGAGCGGAACAAACCCAAGCGGCTGTCACGCAACTGATCAGAAATACAGGAGTCCACATCATACACCAGCCGGGCCCTGAAGAGCTTCGCAAGCCACATGCCGAAAAAGGCCGACTCCTCGACGGCATGAATCACATCGTACCGGTTGCGCCAGCAAAGCGCCCATGCGCGAAAGAACATCAGAAAATCGAGAATGAACTTCGAGGCGGAAATGCCCACGCCGACCTCGCGCAATCCAGGCACGGCCGGGCTGCGCAGGATGCGGACGCCCTTGAGGTCCACGTCCTCCCCCCACGGATAGCATAGGAGGTCCACGGAATGCCCGGCCTCGCCAAGCACACCGATCACGTTGCGGACATTGATCGGCGTGCCGCGCACTCTGAAAAAAGGTTGGGGTGCCAGAAAAAGGATTTTCATGAAGCGTCGGAGAGAGTACGGGGGAAGCCCCATCCCGCTCAAGCTTTTCCGGTCAATACTCCCGCCTCATCAGGCTCCGGGCCCCTAAAATAAGGGGAATTACGGTTACGGCCACTGTCACCAGTACCAGCCAGACCGTCGCCAGGGCCACCGCGCGTTCAAATCCACCGGGCCCGAAACGGCCGCTCATTTGCAGGTGGAACACCATGCCGTACGGGATAATCGCGGCAAACATGAACGCCAGGCTCATCACGAGATTCAAGGTCCCGCCGAACCCCGAAATGATCGCGGAAGGATTCTGCTGGCGCAAATCTATGAACAGGGCTCCGAGCCCCGTGGAGAGGCCCGACACGGCAAGCGATACCGCCGCCGCCACACCGACAGCGACCACGCGTATCCCCCAGCCCACCTGCAACATCAACGTGGAAATGTACATCAGCCCGATGCTCACCACCGACATGCCGGCAAGCGCCACGAGAAACTTCGCCACCAGGATCCTCGCCATCGTGGTCGGAGCCAGCCCGATAATCCAGAACCCATGCCCCTCCAGGCTCAACTGCGGAAACACGAAACGCGCTCCGAACGAGCACAGGACGGACGAAACGCTGAACACGTTCAGGAACGAAATCAGGTTCCGCCACTCCGGCGGCATCATGTGGTAACGCAGGTTGCGCAGGTTGAGGAAATAAAGCCCCAGCAAGCCGAAGAAAATCAGGCTCTGCGACCATTGCGCGGGATCGCGCAGAAAAATCCGGACATCTTTCATGATCATCGCGCGCACATCCGACGGGATCCACCGGAGAAGCGGTTCGACAAACCCGAGCAGCGTGCGACGCCTGACCGTCCGCGAGCCGCTGGCCCGCACACGCTGCCACGAGTCATAGAATACCGCCGTACCGAGCCATTCAGCGATCATGCCGACGAGAATCGTTGTCGTCACCAGCGCCAGCCACAACATCAGCCCGCGACCCCACTGGTGCCGGGTGACGCAGAGAATACCTTCCGACACCCACCACGTCGGCCACAGCGGATTGGATGCGACGCGCAGCCCCGGGATGAGCCGGGACAGCACAATCGTCGTATCGCTCTGCACGCGCGCCGTCCGCGTCAAGCCGTGCAGAAACCACCAGAGCGACACGGCAAGCACAACCAGCAGCGCATGACGGAACACGATCGAACGCGGAAACCATCGCGCCACCGCGAGGCAGACGATCATCCCCACCCCCGCGCACAACAGCACCAGCGGGACGGAATAGAAGAGCGTCCAGAAGGCGAAACCCGGCGGCAATTGCTCATGCCTCGCGTACGCGCCGATGAATGGAATGATCGCAAAAAAGAATGCCCACGAGGCATAGAAAGCCGATTGCAACAACTTGTAGACCGTGATCTCGCCGAACGTGAGCGGCTTCAGCATCAGGTAGGCTGTTTCGTCCGACCCGAGCGTGGAGGTGTAGGCCGTGATCACGCTGGATATGACGAGCATGACCCCGAGGCCCAGGAAGAAGAGCGAGAAGAGACGGCTGACCAGCATCAACCCCACCCCGCCGAGCATGTCGAGGAACCGGAAGCCTTGCAGGAAGAGCGCCCACAACCCCACCAGCAGGCCTCCCGCGAACAGGAGAATGAACAGGACCTTGAATACGGATTGCTCCTGCGCAAGACGGCGCAGGTTCATCGCCACCCGCATGTCTTTCTTAACCAGTATCCAGACGTTCCGCATAAAATCACTTCCGCTCAGGTTGCGAGACTGAAGAAGATATCCTCCAGCCGGTCGCCCTTGATTTCGTGGCCGGCCCGTAATTCATCCATCGTTCCGGCCGCGACCAGGCGCCCGTTGACGATAATGCCGATTCGCGCGGCAAGATCCTCGATCAACGCGAGGATGTGCGTGGTGAGGAAAACCGTCACTCCTTCCCGCGCTTTTTCGCGCAGCAGGTCCTTGATCATTCGAATGCTGAACGGATCAAGCCCGATAAACGGCTCGTCCACGAAAATCACCTTCGGCTTGTGCAGCATCGTCACGGCATAAATGAGCCGCTGGCGCAGGCCGTGCGACAGATCGCGAACCAGCGTGTGCCGATACTCCATCAACCCCAGCATGCTGAACGAGCCTTCGAGCTCCCGGGCAACCGTTTCGCGCGGAACGTGATGCAGGTCGCCGGTGAATTCAAAAAATTCCGCGGCGGAAAGCCGGTCATACATGAACGGAAAATCGGGGATGTATCCCGTGATGCGCCGCGCTTCAACCGCATGGGTCCGGATGTCCATGCCGCCGATGTGAATCGTTCCTTCCGCGGGCTTCAACAGTCCGCACAGCATTTTGATGGTCGTGGTCTTCCCCGCGCCGTTCGGGCCGAGGAAACAGAACAATTCGCCGGCGGGAATCTGCAGCGACAGATCCTTCACCGCCTGCACCGCGCCGAAGTTCTTGGACACATTTTTCAGTTCGATCATATCACCGTTCCTCCCGCATCCTCAGTATTCCTCCGCCACGATCGTCGCGCGCGCGCGACCGATCATGCCCGCAAGCTGAAGCTGCGCCGCCAATTCTCCTTCCAACAGGGCAATGTGCGTGGCATCCACCGATTCCTGTCCGAGCGTCGGATCCATCTCCCACCATTCGCCGACAAAAACGGCGGGCCACGCGTGGTAATAAAAAGCGCCGTCGAGATAGACCAGCCCCACCCTGATCTGCGCCGGAATACCCACCGCGCGCGCCAGCGCCACAAAGAGATAGGTGTGCTCGTTGCAGTCTCCCTCCAGTTGCTTCAAGACATCCACGGCAGAAGGCAGGCTCACCGCCGCCTTCTTTTTCACGTTGCGATGAACCCATTCGTAAATCGCGCGGGCGGCCTCGACGCCGTCGGCGGCATCCCCGATAATCGCCTTCGCTCTGCGCACGATATCCGGATGCTCCGCCTGCACGAACGCGGTGGATTCAAGCCATCGCCTCATCCGGGGCGGCGCCACGCCGACCGGCCATGCCTCCGCCGGAACCGTTGCCGCTGAAATATCCAGCTCCACATACTGATCGTCCGCATGAACCACCCGCTGCCGGTCCACCGGGAACGGTTCGTCCGCGAGCGCTGTGCCCGCCAGGCGCACCACCATCCGGCGGCAGGCACGCGGATCGCTGATCTTCCCTTCAACCGGAACGGAGAGCGCGCGGAGCAGATCCGGCGCGGCCACGTCGGGGATATCGAGAAAGCCGAGAGCATCCTCGGGCTCGCATGCTTCCATGACCCAGCCGAACGGAGTCTCCTGGCGAAGCATGCGCCCATCGCGATCCACCCATGCGCGAACCTGCGTGCGATGCATCTCCATCGTCAGCATCAACGCCTCAACCTCCCCTTCCGCCGTCGGCAGCATCTCCCAGTTCAGAGCGCGAATGACGACATCCGCCGGCGTCAACATCACCGGATCGAATGTCCGCACGCGCAAATCCTGTCCCGGCTTCATGCGGCCCAGCGACATCTCGATCAACGGTGAATACACGATCACGTCGTCCGGGATTTCAACAAGGAACTGCTGCGTCTGCCCGCCCGTCCACATGCGCACCCAGAAGCGGGTCCTGCCTGTTCTCCGTCCGTCAACCCGGGCCGTGTAAAGTTGCGACGACATCGTGAACTTGAAGCGCTGAAGATGGTAGAGCGCGTCGAGGGCAGCCTCGCTGGCCACCGTGAGCGTGTGCGGCTGACCCATGAGATTCAGTTGCAGCACCGTCCGGTTTTCCACCACGTACACCCCCGCCGGATCACGCTCGTTGCTGTCCACACGCGTATGGCTGTAACCCATCGGCACGTCGCGAAAGGAAATCTTCATCCATGAGTCGAGAATGACCGCACCGCCCGTCAACATGCCGCGATAGCCGGCCAGCGAATGCGCGAACCAGCCGGGAAACGCTTCGTATCGGACCAGCCACGCCATCGCAACGAGCCAGCACGCGGCGATCAGGACGCGAATCGAAGCTTTTCTGCAACGCGACAGAGACATGGTTTCATCAACATACACCACCCATGCACTACGTAAACCATTACCGCCGCGGATACGCGCTCTTCGTTCCTCCGCCACCAGGCGCGGCTACGCTTGCCACACCCGCCGTTTGCGGACTATATTCGCCGGAGCGACAGAAACGGAAGGAAACCGCCATGGATAAATTGTGGTTTTATACAAAAAGCGGAACAAATGAAAAACAGGGTCCGATGGCGGAGAGCGAACTGAGGGAACTCATCAGCCGCGGCGAGGTGACATCCGGCGATCTCGTCTGGACCGACGGCATGAGCGAATGGCAGCCGCTTGGCACCGTGGCCGAGTTGAAGTCCGGCATGCCGGCACTCCCCGCCGTATCCGCGGCGCTGCCGGACGGGCTTCTCGGTTGGCTTGGATTCGTCGCCATCATGAACATCATCTATGGCGTCTTTATGGCCATCAGTTGCTTCGGCATCATCCACGGAATCCTGACCATTATCGCGGGCACGGCCCTGCTCGCCGGAAAGAACGCGCTGGCGGGAGTACAGACCGTGGACGCCACCCTGGTACCTTTTTTCGACAAGCTGAAAACGTTCGTCCAGATGACGGGCATCCTGATTATTCTCGGGCTCGTCGGCGGCCTGATCGGCATCATTCTCTGGTTCACCGTTTTCGCCGCCTCGATGGCCAGTGCAATGGGCGCATCCTGAACAAGTCTGCATGGATCCTATGTATATTCACGAAACAACCATTCGCCTGCACGACACCGACGCCGCCGGCGTAATCTTCTTCGCGCAACAACTCACCCTCGCCCATAACGCCTTCGAGCACTTTCTCGATTCCGTGGGACTCGGGCTCGGACACCTGCTCGAACACGCCGACTACCGGATTCCCATCGTCCACGCCGAATCGGACTACCGCGCGCCGGTCCGCGTGGGCGACCGGCTGAAAATCCACGTCACGCTGGAACGCAGTGGAAACACCTCTTTCACGCTCGCTTACCGGTTTGTGAATGAAAGCGGGACGGAAACAGGCCGGGTGCGCACCGTGCAGGTTGCGGTGAATCGCAGCACATGGACAAAACGCGAACTCCCCGCAGAACTCCGCGCGGCACTGGATAAGCTTGCTGAAACAGGCGCGAGGAGCAGCCTATGACGGAGACGGTCCAGCCCGCAATCGAGGCGCAACACTTGTCGAAAATCTTCCGCGACTTCTGGCATCGCCCGAAAGTCCGCGCCGTGCAGGACCTTTCCTTCACCGTTCAGCCCGGCGAGGTTTTCGGATTGCTCGGTCCGAACGGCTCCGGCAAAAGCACCACGCTCAAATTGGTTCTCGGACTTCTCCACCCCACGCAGGGAAGCCTTCGCGTACTCGGACGATCGCCGCGCGACGTGAAAACAAAAGCTCGGATCGGTTATCTGCCTGAAGAATCGTATCTGTACCCCTACCTCACCTCCGAGGAAACGCTCGATTTCTACGGCAGGCTGTGCGACCTCAACGCCGCGGAACGGCACGAACGCATTGAGCAATTGCTCGACATGATCGGTTTGCGCCATGCGCGCCGCCGCCTCGTCGGCGAATTCTCCAAGGGCATGTCGCGCCGCATCGGACTCGCCCAGGCGCTGATCAACGACCCCGATCTCGTCATCCTCGACGAGCCGACCTCCGGCCTGGATCCCATCGGGTGCCGCCAGGTGAAGGACCTGATCCTCACGCTCGCGCGGCGCGGCAAAACGATCCTCCTGTCTTCCCACCTGCTTGCCGATGTCGAGGATGTGTGCGACCGCATCGTCATCCTTTATAACGGACGCACCCAGGCCTCCGGCCCGATTCACGACTTGCTCGAAGTGCGCAGCCGCTGCCGCATCACGTTGCCCGAG
>Ga0334890_1003749_pt1 | contig 14911 bp, 15 predicted proteins | sample GraSluR1_MG_3_FD_207220 | JGI IMG/M metagenome (GOLD analysis project Ga0334890, IMG submission 207220) | Sludge microbial communities from methane-producing bioreactor in Wageningen University, Netherlands - Granular Sludge_31_08-R1 | ecosystem: Engineered > Bioreactor > Anaerobic >... | reverse complement strand
AGACTTGGTATCGCAGTAATGCCAGACTTTGTATGTCCAAAAGATCCTGAGCTTTCCTTTATTCCTATAGATATAAATGATTCAATTTCTTATGGAATTGCATGGCACAAAAACAATAAGCAGGATCATATAAAAGGATTTGTTAATATTACAAAGCAAATATATAAAAATTAATAAATTACAATTAAGATTTTAGAAAAATAAAGTTTAATTTAATATTTTCAAATCCTGGTTTATTAAATACATCCGGATTAGTTTCTGCTCTCTTAAGGAACTCATCCCTGACTTACGTACAGTAAATTGCATTAAATAAGAATAATTAACATAAAAGTTATGTATAAGATTATATTATCAAATGATAATAATTGAATAATATGCTTGTAAAGACAGTATAATCATAATCAGGAAATTAATGCAATCAAAAACAGGTGTACTTGTCCACGGAAATTAAATGTCTATTTAATTTTTTGATGAACCTAGATATCATAAAGTATTAAATTTAATTTCAAATTATATTTTTTCTTTTCTTTCTATTTTTATTAGCATGCCATTGGTACATCTTATACAGTATTTCCATCCTAATTTATCTATAAATCTAAATAAATCTATGCTTTTAAACCCTCTATCTGCCAGAAAGTATAACTTCGTAATTGTATGAATCTATAAATTCTTTAATTTCACTTATTCCCTGCTTTATGTGCTTAAAATTTTTATTATCTTTTCACCGTATTCAAATATTTTATACCACAGTGGCACTGCTCTTTTTCCTACCTTCAGCGAAAACTTAAGTATTAAAAATTTACCTTTCACAGTTGTATGATCAAATATTATAACCATTTTCTTGTTATTGCTTCTTTTTATATACTTTTTCATAACTTCATCAATAAAATTATAATATAAATAATCTGATTTTATTGTTGTACTTACAAAAAATCTGTAAATTCTTTTCATTTTACTTTCCTCACTGGCATCTGTATAACAATCTTTCAGTTTCTCTGATACTTCTGACATTATCACTGATTTTCATAACAGTATTCCTATAACAATACATACCAAATTCTTTAGTTTCTTGGTTGATATGGGCAAAATCTCATATAGTATTTTTCCTAATTCTGCGATAATATATTCTTAGTTGTTTAACATATCCTTGTCTCCTTTTTTATAAGTTTGTTTTGATAGATTCAACTTATATTTTAGGGCTTGGCTATGCTTTTTTCTATTCTTTTTTATTTATAATTTTATACTTGGATATCATTTCCTTTTTATTGTCCTTACGTCAGCATATAACGCACATTAAAAAAGGGGCAAAATGCCCCAAGCCTTTGATATCAGGCTATTTCTTCTCTATCTTAACAACACACTCGAGATGTGTCTGGGCAAAATAATGATACTGAAACGCAGAATTATTGTACTTATACACGGGGGGGCTTTTTAGAGAGCGGAGGTCGTGAGTTATAGCCGATACACAAAAGGATTTACAAACTATAATTTTTGAAATTGCCTATTTTACTAGGCCTTGTTGTTTCACACAAAAACTCTATATCTCCATAATCCAATTCGCACATACCCACTTCAACTTATCCTTATGGATTTCTAAATAACAGATATTCGGATTAACCCCTTGGTTTTGGACAAAACCTAATAAATTCTTCAATTTTGTAAGAATTAGACCCTTATTTCAATGCCAGTTAGATTCTCTCCAAAATGAAGGGTATAAAAATCATTTGGTGGCATAAAATTTAAGCTTGAATGTATTCTCCTATTATTATATCGCTGCATAAAATCGTTTACTGCCTCATATGCTTCTGCATAAGTTTCAAATTCATTATTTTTAAAACACTCATCCTCAAGTATTCTGTGAAATGATTCTACATGAGCATTTTTATTGGGAGTTCTTACAGGTATTCTTTCATGTTCTACTTTGATATCCTCACAGCACTGGCTGAATTTATGGCTTACAAACTGCGGACCATTATCTGTTCTTATTACAGGCTTATTAGCACCTTCTTCAAATAGATTTCTTCTTATTAAACATTTTCTTAGTAATGCTGCCGCATCTTTAGCTTCACAGTGATATCCCATGTGGTAATCAATAATACTTCTATCAAAAATATCAATTAGATTTAGCAGGTAGAAAAATTTATCTTGACCTTGAATATAACCATACTTTATGTCCATTTCCCAAAGCTGATTTGAACCTGTTATAATTCTATTAGCTGCAATGGTTCTTTTTACTTTAGGCTTAATAATTCTTTGATCTTTAAGTATACCAAGCTCTTTACAAAGTCTATAGACCTTCTTAGGATTGATTATAAGATTGTAATATCTTCTTAGATGGTATGTCAATTTTCTATAACCATAGTTAATGGCATCACCATCAATTGCCTCCATAATAAACTCTTTAATGAGCTCATCACATATCTTTTTATTCTCTTTATTTAGGCTGTATCCCCTAGGCTTACCGCCTTTAGGTTTGGTTTTTTCTTTGCCTTGAACACTTAAGTTATAGTAATATGTTGATCTAAGAAGTTTAACTGTTTTTAGAACAAAAACTGCACTGTATCCTTGATCAATGTATTTTTTAGCTATTTCTACTTTATCTTTAATTGAGGGTTTGCTTTTTTTATTAAATCTTCAAGAATTGCTATTTTTAAATCTTTTTCTCCTAATAATTTTTTTAGATGGTCATTTTCTTTTGTTACTTCTGTAATTTCACTTTCAAAATCATTTTGTCCCTCAACTAAAGCCTTTCTTCCTGGCTTAACCTTAAATTCATCCTTATTCTTAGATTTCTTTATCCAAGTAAATATGGTTGATTTTGATATACCATGTCGTCTTGATACTAAAGAAATATTACCTACTTCCTTTACCTCTCTCAATATTTCTTCTTTTAATTCTTTTGTATAACTTTTACCTTTCATAAACTTTCCTCCAATCACTTTCTACATTATATTAAATATATAGGAAATTGTCCAAGATCATTTCGGGGCTTAAGAGCCCCATTATGAATATTATCTTTTTTAAAAAGCGAAAGACCTGTTTCTATTTTTAAACTGGTTGACATATAGCCCTGGGATTCAGAAAAATGAGCTGTATTAAAAAAATTAGGATGGAAACAAAATGACTGTGAAGATACATTCTGCTTTTCGGAAACTTGTATGGTATCCTCCATAGACAAACAAAGAATACTTGGAGCAACAATTTTTATGGGATAGTCATTCAGTTGTAAATTCATACTTCCACTTGTAATAAAAATTATAGTGAATCTCTCCTTATACGGGAGATTACTAAAACTTTCATCTGCAATAAATTCAATATATACAGTTCTATTCTTATGACGGTCCATTTGGGGCATAAATATTCCTCCATTAACAAATAGTATAGTTTAAAGCTTCATTTATAACATTGTATCATAATTTTTAAATGATATACTGTTAATAATTACTGAAGAAAAGTTATGGTTAACAAATTTTCCTATAACTTATTGAAAGGAGAATCATTATGTCTATTCAACCCTTCCATATTCAAGTATCTGATGAAGTACTTGATGATTTAAAATACAGACTAGAACATGTCTGCTGGCCTGATCAGTTAGAAGGCTCAACTTGGGAACGAGGTACTGATATAAATTATTTGCAATCGCTGGTTTCGTATTGGCGGGAACAATTTGACTGGCGTGCACAAGAAACCGAGTTAAACCGCTTTTCTCAGTTTCGCTGTAATGTGGATGGGATAGATATTCACTTCGTACATGAGCGTGGTAATGGGCCTAGTCCTATACCAATTATTCTTACTCATGGATGGCCTGATAGTTACATACGCTACCAAAAGATTATTCCTCTTCTTACTGATCCTGCCCATCACGGCGGCGATGCGGCAGACTCTTTTGATATAATCGTTCCTTCTATACCGGGATTTGGCTTCTCTAGCCGTCCTAAACATAGTGGTGTCAATAATTATCGAGTTTCTGAGCTCTGGGCAAAACTAATGACCGAAAAACTTGGCTATAGTAAATTCGCTGCTGCAGGCGGGGATGTTGGTTCAGGTGTTACAAGATATCTGGCATTAAACCATCCCGAACTTCTAATGGGAATCCACCTTACCGATATTGGTATCATTAGAGATCTCATGATTTCACAGGATGAAGAACTTTCAGAAGAAGAATTAAACTACAAGAAAAGTGCCCCTGCATGGATTTCCAATGAGGGAGCTTATATGTCTCTTCAAGCCACAAAGCCTCAAACCCTGTCATACGGACTTTCTGACTCACCAGTAGGTTTGGCTGCTTGGATTATTGAAAAATTTCGTGCATGGAGCGATTGTAATGGTGACCTACAGCAAAGATTTAGCGAGGATGAACTGCTCACTAATATAATGATCTATTGGGTTACAAATACAATAGGATCATCAGCACGTATATATTATGAAAACATGCACTCTTTGCCATCAATGCGGCGTATAGATGTGCCAACAGGTATAGCTCTTTTCCCGGCTGATATATTGTTACCACCTAAAGAATGGGCTGAACGTAATCTAAATATCACCCGCTTAACTACAATGCCTAGTGGAGGACATTTTACTGCCATGGAAGAACCTGAACTTCTAGCTGAAGAAATTCGGGCCTTCTTCAGACCATATAGAACTAAAAACAAAAAGTAATATTGGACTTCCTTTTAACCCTATTAAGGAAATAACATGTATTTTTTATATAATGTAAAAAATACTCTGAACGACATTTTGGTGATGGCGAAAAAATACAAAAAGTATATCACACTGGTGAAAAGTTTAAATTAAATTTTCACCAGTGTTGTTTTATAGATTATTTTCTCTCAACAATATTCGCTGGTATTAAAGCATTTTTTATTTCATCAAATTATTCAATTTCACATCCAATCTCAGTCCCATCAAGCAAACTTACAATAATCTTTTCCCCTTCAAACACAGTCATCTTCTCTATTAGCTTTAAAAATAAATTTACATCAAATTCTTTTATTGGCTCTGCTTTTTCAATAATTTTTATAAACTGCTTTGACCTATATCTTACTAAAACATTCTCACTCTTTAGGCCGTCCTTCCACTTCTCCATAAAATAATCTTTATTTTCAATAATGACAGATACTAAACAAACAAAATGGACAGGTATAATCAATATCTTTTAAAAATAATTTATTAATTACTTTTACAAATATTTATATTCCATTATAACAATATTTACTTTACAAGTAGTTTACTGCTACCGTCCAATTTCATTTTATAAAGCTCTCCATCAGACCAACTACTATAATATATCCATCCATCTAATACTTTAGTTAACCTGCTGGCCTCACTGTTTAGCTTAGTTCTTTCATTTCCATCAATAGTAATTTTATAAATGTTTCCTCTTGTCTGGTCAAGGGGAAGCTTCATAAGAGTATGTCCATCGTAAGGATTATCAGCATAGTATATCCAATTACCTGACACTACGATATCCCAGCTATTATCATCATTTAGTTTTTTCTCATTTATACCATCAGTATTAATCTTATATAATTTGCATTCATCATCTGAGTTGCTAAAATAAATATTATCACCACTTACCTTTAAGAATTTCGCTGTTTTATTATAAATTTTTGTTTTGTGAGTACCATCAGTATTTATTTTAAATATACCTGAATTTTCTCCGCTAATTATATTACCTTTAGTAACAGAGCTTACACCACTATAATAGATCCAATTACCAGAAATATTAATATTACTTACCAGCTGATCAGAAATTTGGACTTTATTTTTTCCATTACTATCAATTTTATATAGTCCACCTTTTACTATATTATTTTCTCCCATCTTAGAACCCAATGCATAATATATTGATCCTTTGTAAAAAACAGCTTCAAGAATATAATCGTCACTTGTTAACTTAATTACTCTATTATCCTTTATTTTGTATATACCATTACTTCCTATTTGTCCCATAGTTCCATCAACATAATAAATCCAATTGTCAACTACATCAATAATACTTCCATATGCATGTCCAATATAACTCTTATTTGTTCCGTTCGTATTAATTTTTGATAATTTACCAGACTCATATAGCCAATTTCTATTTTGGACTATTGGTCCACTAATGCTTTCTTTAGCTTTACCTGCCATATTACTAGTTGATTTATTATATGAACATCCAAAACTAATAAGCAATAAAACTGATACACACATTATCAAAAAGACTTTTTTCAATACAATCATCTCCCATTTTTATTTTATAAACCTCCTTTTGAAGTAAGATTCTAGCATCCCCCATATATATCTAAAACATCCTTCCCAGTACATAGGGTACAATCCATATTGCTAATAATCTAAAATGTAAAATTAATTCCTCAGGTGTTTTCAAATAGTTACTCTTAATTGGTACTAATATAAAATTTAAGACAGGTGGTATAAATAATATATGATATATTATTTTCTTTTTATCTTTATGTATAATATCTGTATAGGATAATCCATAATAAGATCCATACAATTGCCATGAAGCTACACTCTCTTATCTATAAATTTTAAAACATCTCTTTTAATTTTATTTTTATAAAGTACAATTCCAGAATGACCGCAATTATAAATATATCTCTCTGGTTCCCCCCAGTTTTCCCACAATAAATCTGTATCTTTATTCAAAACATATTTATCATGTTTGCCAGATATAAGTAGTATTTTATCAAGATTTAACACAGGTTTCCTTAAGCTTGGGTTGATAATCCTCCAACTATTTTTTAATAAATTATAGTCAAAATTATTTTCCAAAAAATCTTTTTTTATATACTTTCCGGCCTCCGTTTCAAATATTGAAAATGATAAATCATTAGCATAAAACATAGATATTAACACATCAATATTCTCTTCAGTTTCTGCTAACAAATTAGAAACTATTCCCCCTAAGCTTAAACCTATGATTATTACTTTACCTTTTTTTACTGTTTTAATATAATTTATTAAAGCTCTTATATCACTTACAGCTTGCTGAATTGACTTTAGTGTTCTTACTACATCTGCACTTACAAAGTATTCTCCACTATAAAGAGAAGATTTTGGAGCTCTTTCCATATGAAACGGCAGAACATATCTGTAAACATTATAATTTCTTCCAATAAAAGTATCTAAAAATACTTTATCTAATCTATTCAAATTGTCTGCTCTCCAACCATGTACAAAAATAACATTTATATTTCTATTTGTAATTGTACATCTTCTATAGTGAAACACAGCCTCTTTATTATTGTCTCTATTCTCAATTTCACTTAAGAATTTTATTTTACCTTTCTCATAACTCTTTTCAATTATTTCTTTTTCATAATGTATTTTAGGTAAAATAGGCTTATTATAAAATTTTGAGAAGTCACTATTAAGTGCTGAAACTTCATCTTCAACAAAACTAAACTGATCACTTTTACTATATTTTTTATGAAGACTATATAACCCATACTTATCTGCTGCATCTGATATTATTTTTCCCAAAATACCACATCCTATAATTAATAAATATTATTTTATATATTTTCTTATCTTACTTTTGATAATACTCTATTTACTTCCCTTAAATTTGCAATTATTTTTATTTTACTAATATTATTTTATAATAAACCTTTTATCCACTAAATTTTATATAATATCCATTTACATGTCGTCAACTCATATTTGAGTTCATAAACTTTAGTAACATCGTTAATTAAACTTTGGCACCTGAATACTATCATTGGGTTTCCTGCCAATTTTTCAGTATCTATCTGCATAATCCTATCTACTTTTATAACCGTTTTAGAATCATTGTCATTTATTCTAAACCTTAAAGGTTTTGGAACGCCATCTGTTTTAAACCAGGCTATAACTTCTATTGGCTTAGCAACTACCTTCATAAATTTCACTCCTTATAACAAACTTGTCATGACTGGATAATCTTCTTCCCCTACGCCACCTGTCATGTTCCTAATGCCTGAATGAAGAAAAGATGAACGTTGCACAGACTTCGACCCATATTTAATTCTAATTTCATCAATAGTTTTGTCTATAGATCTTAATTTTTCTATACTGTTTTTATCAAAAAGTGAATATTGATAAAATTCATTTGTACATAATTCTGTTAAATGAATACCTAGATGTCTAATAGGTGCTCCTTTCCAGCTTTCATTAAATAATTTATATGATGCCTCTGCAATTATATTTGTACAATCTGTAGGACAATATAGCCTTCTCTGATGAGAATAATTGATAAAATTTGTATCTCTAATGCTTACAGAAACAACTCTGCAGCAGTTATGAGAATTTCTGAGCCTTGCAGCTACAGTTTCAGTTAGACTTAACAATATTAAATGAGCAGTTTTCTTATCTTCCACATCAAAAGGAATAGTGGTAGAATTCCCTAGACCTTTCATTTCAATATGGTTACTTTTCCTTACAGGTGAGTCATCAATTCCATTAGCATAGTCCCATATAAGTACTCCATGACTTTTAAGAAAGGATTTTAATATTTCTAAGTCATATTGTGCTAAATCTCCTATTGTAAATATATTCAATTTATTTAATTTTGGTAAAGTTGCTCTACCAACCATAAATAAATCTTCTACAGGTAGTGGCCACATTTTCTCTTTTATCTCCCACGGAAATAGCGTATGTACTCTGTCAGGCTTTTTAAAGTCTGAAGCAATTTTTGCCAAAAGTTTATTATTAGAAATTCCTATATTAACAGTAAGCCCTAGTTCTTTTTTTATCCTTTCTTTTATTGTAAAGGCAATATTCATATAATCAGGATATAGATTTTGCATGCCCGTAAAATCTAAAAAACTTTCATCAATAGAAAATCTTTGTATTTTAGGTGTATATTCATTCAGTATTTCATTGAATGCATTGCTGCACTGTATATAAAGCCAATATCTTGGAGGTACAATAACAATTTCAGGGCATTTCTGTCTTGCTTCATATAGAGTTTCTCCAGTCTTTATATTATATTTTTTAGCTGAAACAGATTTTGCAAGAACTATACCGTGCCTGCTTTCTTCATCTCCACCAACTACTGATGGAATCTCTCTAAGATCCACTTTTTCACCATGTTGTTTTCTATATGTAGCCTCCCAAGACAAATAAGCCGAATTGACATCAATATGAAAAATTAATCTATCATTCATATTATACATCCCTTTTCATTTATATTTTATAACCATCATTATACACGAACATATGTTCATTGTAAATTCCTTTTATCAGACAATATATGGTATAAAATTCCTTTGATTGTAAAGAACATTTGTAAAAAATGTATATACTATTAATCAATAGCACTATGTAAAAACATAAATTAATTTGTATAATAAGTATATCAACAAATATTTTAATATATTTATAAATTTGTAATAAATTCTCTTTAAATGCTATATAATTTACTGAATTAGTTAATTGGAGGACTTATGTATAAATATTATGATGATCTTAATTATTCAATGCGGAAGAAAACAGATATGATTATAAAAATTATGGAAGAAATAAAAAGTATTACTTTAACTAATATTTTTCTTATATTAATTCTATGTATTTCATTGTTAGTAATTATGTACAATTGTTTTACAACATATTCAGGATTTCTTTCATTTAGATTAACTGGTACAGGTGAGTTTCCAAGAGTGCCTGGAACCATAGATGTGATTGAATTCTCTATATTCTTTGTATCTATATCATTTTATTTTATGTATGATTCTAAATTAAAAAAGCTGAAAAACACTTATAATAATATACGTCTAGATATTATCTCAAATTTAGGAAAAGTTAACTATGGTGATTATTATATAAGATACATGGACAGTAAGGGAATTAACTTAATATACAAATAGAGCTTTGGTAAAACCTTATCTCTATTTTATTACATTATATTCATAATTTCTATCTATATAATTGCTGCTCCCTTTCTTTTCATTCCAAGCTTTTGGGATATTTTTCATACTTTTGTCAATAATCAAACTACAATGATATTTAATCATTGCGCTCACTTAAATTTTTGTTTAATTATCAACCTAGAAAAGTACACTCCATATTGCAGTGTACTTTTTTGTACTTATATTCTATATGCTAATTAACAAGCATAAACTTCCAGTTTCTGCTATGGTGTCAGTCCCCTTAGTATATTTTTCCCTAAGATTGTTTTGCTGATATTATAAATTATCAAAGTAGAAATTATACAGTATATGTTATAATAGCAAGTAAAACTTAATTCATATAGTTGCTAACAATTCAATTTTTAGTTAAACTTATATGAAAAGATCATTGTCAAGGAAGTGAGAGCATGGGGACTTCAAATAAACTAGATAATAAAGATATCTTAAAATCTACTATAGATTTTAAATCAATAGATACAAAATATAATGACCAATTTAAAATTACCAAGGATATTTTAAAAGCAAATGAAACAGGATTAATAGATAGCTTAGTAGATTCCAATTTAGCATTGAGACCTAAGCTTCTTATAAATGATTACAACAAAGGTAGCAAAGTTTTAAATGATATTGTTGCAGAGCTTACAAAATGTACCGAATTCATGATATCTGTAGCATTTATTACAAATAGTGGTGTAACTCCTCTTTTAGAAACATTAAAGTATCTAGAAAACAAGAAAGTTAAAGGTAAAATTCTAACCACAGACTACCTTAACTTTAGCGAACCAAAAGCATTAAAAAAGCTCTTAGAGTTTTCTAATATTAATATCAAAATGTATTGTAAAGATAATTTTCATACTAAGGGATATATTTTTAAACATAGTGATCATTATAAGCTTATCGTTGGTAGTTCTAATTTAACTCAAACAGCATTAACTAAAAATAAAGAATGGAATATAAAAGTATCTTCTTTAGAGGATGGATCTCTAACAGAAATGGTATTAAATGAGTTTGAGACTATGTGGCATGAGGCTGATAATTTAACTTTAGAATGGATTGAAACTTATGAGAAAATATATTTAAAGCAAAGAGAGGCTGTTAGAAAAAGTAGCGTACCAAGAATTTCTCAATATACCTTAAAGCCAAATAAAATGCAAGTATCTGCAATTCAGGCTTTAGATAATGTAAGGGAAAATGGAATTAAAAAAGCATTGTTAATTTCAGCTACTGGTACAGGAAAAACTTATTTATCCGCTTTTGATATTAGAAATTTTAATCCTAAAAGAGCCTTATTTATTGTACATAGAGAACAAATTGCAAAACAAGCCTTAAATAGCTATAAAAATGTTTTTAGTGATACTAAAAGTATGGGAATTCTTTCGGGTACCTCAAAGGATATACATAAAGATTTCATCTTTTCAACAATCCAAACTTTATCAAAAGATGAGATATTATTAAGTTTTACTAAGAATGAATTTGACTACATTATTATAGATGAAGTTCATAAGGCCGGTGCCATAAGCTATCAAAAAATTGTGAATTATTTTAAGCCTAAATTTTTATTAGGGATGACAGCTACACCAGAAAGATCTGATGAATTTAATATTTTTAAAATGTTTGATTATAATGTTGCATATGAAATTCGTTTGCAGCAAGCTCTGGAAGAAAATTTGCTTTGTCCATTTCACTATTTTGGAATTACTGATATATCTATAGATGGTAATGAATTAGATGATAATACTGATTTTAAATATTTAGTGAGTGACCAAAGAGTTAATCATATTCTTGATAAAATTAATTTCTATGGATATTGTGGAGATAAAGTAAAAGGATTAATATTTTGTAGTGATAAAAAAGAAGCTAAAGAGTTATCCAATAAATTCAATAAACGCGGCTTAAGAACTTTAGCGTTAACAGGCGAGAATACTCAACAGGAACGTGAGGACGCTATTGAGCGATTAGAACAACATGAAAATGTTAATTGTCTAGATTATATTTTTACAGTTGATATTTTCAATGAAGGAGTAGACATACCCTCGGTTAATCAAGTTATTATGTTAAGGCCTACTAAATCAGCTATAATTTTTGTACAGCAGTTAGGGCGTGGTCTTAGAACATATAATAATAAAGAATATGTCGTTATTATAGACTTTGTTGGAAATTACAATAGTAACTTTTTAATTCCTGTAGCCCTTTCGGGAGATAGAACCTATAATAAAGATACCATTAGAAAATATGTTCTAGAAGGAAATAGAATAATTCCTGGTTGCTCTACTGTGAATTTTGATGAAATTTCTAAAAAACGTATTTTTGAATCTATTGACAAAGCTAATTTTAATAATATTAAATTTATTAAGGATAATTATACTAGTTTAAAACAAAAGTTAGGTAGAATTCCTAAATTAAAAGATTTTGATTTATATGATTCTATTGATCCTATAAAGATTTTTGACAATAGTAGCTTAGGTTCATATCATAAATTTTTAACAAAGTATGAAAAAGAATATAATATACAGCTTAGCTCCGTGCAAGAATCTTTTATAGAATTTATTTCTAAAAAACTTGCTTCTGGAAAGCGAATTCATGAATTAGAAATGATTAAATGTGCAATAAATTATAAGGTGGATTTAATATTTAAATTAAAGCATATTCTAAAAGAACAATATGATATAAATTTTAAGGATAGTACAGAAACCTCTGTAGTTAATGTGCTCACAAATCAGTTTGCTAGCGGAACTGGTAAAGAAACATATAAAGATTGCATTTTTTTAGAAAAAGATAACTTAGACTATAAAATCTCAGAGATCTTTATGGAAAACTTAAAAAACCAAGAATTTAAGCAAATTGTTGTGGAACTAATTGAATTTAGTATAGATAGATATAAAAAATTTTATAGTAACCGTTATATGGATACGAGCTTTCAATTATACCAAAAATATACATATGAGGATGTGTGCAGATTATTGGAATGGAAAAAAAACGAAGTTGCTACTAATATTGGAGGTTACAAATTTAATAAGGAAACTAAAACCTATCCTGTATTTATTAATTATAATAAATCTGAAGATATTAGCGATTCTATAAAATATGAAGATAGATTTGAGTCCTCTTCACAACTAATTGCATTATCTAAACAACCTAGAACAAAAAATTCTCCTGATGTTGTACAAATATATAATTCTGAAAATGATGGTGTTGAAATGAGCTTATTTGTAAGAAAAAATAAAGATGATAAAATATCAAATGAGTTTTATTATCTAGGAAAAATTAAAGCTGTAGGAAATCCAAATTCCATTACTATGAAAAATACTAATAAACCTGCCGTAGAAATTAAATATCAGTTATATACACCTGTGAGAGAAGATCTTTTTGACTACATTATTTCGTAAATTTCCTAGTAAAAGTGATATTTAATCTTTATACATATGCATTGAGCACTGTAAACTTGCAAAATATCACTTTTACATTTCTTAAGACATATTTAAAAAAATAACAACTCAGTATGCTAGCCTATTTTAAATCATATTTCTTAAGTTTTTCAATGACTAATATATCCGCTGGTACCCAATTAAGGTTGTCTAGCTTATCTAAGGTTGTCCATTTAGCGTCATTATGAGCATTTAAATGCAATTTCCCACCACAAATGGTGCATATAAAACAGTGCATTGTAAGATGAAAATTTGGATAATCATAATCAACAGTTGTTAAATATTTAGATATATCAATATCTAACTCTAACTCTTCTTTGATTTCACGAGTAAGTGCTTCTTCTTGCGTTTCGCCAATTTCCATTTTCCCACCCGGAAATTCCCACATATTTTCAAACTCACCATAACTACGACGAGTAGTAAATATTTTATTATTATGTTTTATAATTGCAGCAACTACTTCTATTGTTTTCATATATCTCTACCCCCAAAATATCCATATAATTATACTATAACTTTATATAAAAATACATATTTATATAATAAACTCTCTTCTAAACTAATTTATCAATTTGTATTTTAAAACTTGAAATGCCTTAGTGTAAAGTCTTGTCCTTTTGCGTATTTGTTAGACCACCTCAATTAAAAATCCCCTCAAACTAAACTAAGTCTGAGGGAACATAAAACGCACTTCAATTTTTACTTAAAAACCGTAAAGCCTTTGATATCATGCTATTTCTTCTCTATCCTGACCACGCACTCGAGGTGCGTTACCACATAACCTTTATATAAAATAGCAAATCGTACTGTAGCCGGGGTAAATACTCATTTCCTATCCCCCCAATTTTACTTCTGAAAGGCTCAATGTGGGTGCTAAATTTAGTAATATTCTTTCGAATCTTCATCTGGTTCTTGAGCTTCTTTCCCAGCCATCAAGTCCTTAATCCATATTGGTACATTTTGAAGTGGCTGTCTCTCTTTAAGGTGCTTGATCACATCTTCAATATCTTCATCTCGCCAGAACCTATCTCGAATGTAACATCTGCGGCAGCAGTAATTCCCACTCTTTGATTTGTTCTCAAACTCTGTTCCACAGTAATAGCATACATGTTGGTAGATAATTGGATTCTTATGTTCCCATTCTCTTTTACATTCTGTAGAGCAATATGTCTTTGGGCGCCCTTTCAGCTTTTTCTGATTAATCCGCTTCCCACAGTTTTTACAATGTTCTCTGATTGCCTTTTCAGGCTTGGGCTTGGTATAATCCTGCCCAAAGCCATCCAACCCTCGACTCTTACAAAAATTCCTCACACTATCTCTACTTAGATCCATGGCAGTGGCTATGCTACGATAACCTATGCCTAACTTCCTGAGTTCGATGATTTTTTCTTTTTGTTCATTGGTCATTTGCATTACCTCCAATCCTTTGATTGGTATCTAGTAATGCGATAGAAATTTTGATAAGTCAAGATTAATTAACTACTACTCTTTAATTATTTAATTCTTCAATATCAGGATATTGAGCAAGTAGTTTCTCGTTTGCTATTTCTAACTGTTTATAATAATCAGCATATGATGAACTTAACTCTTTTA
>Ga0334890_1003744_pt1 | contig 14931 bp, 16 predicted proteins | sample GraSluR1_MG_3_FD_207220 | JGI IMG/M metagenome (GOLD analysis project Ga0334890, IMG submission 207220) | Sludge microbial communities from methane-producing bioreactor in Wageningen University, Netherlands - Granular Sludge_31_08-R1 | ecosystem: Engineered > Bioreactor > Anaerobic >... | reverse complement strand
CCGCACACCACCCTGCGGTGGGTCCAAAATCCGGCGCTCGTGGAAGCCAGAAGAAAAAATCATGCAACTTCAGGGTGGGTCCATAAAGACCGTTCAGGTGGGTCCATTCTTATCCGGGGGTAACATACGCTCGCATCATCCGGCAACGTCGGGATAGGGACGACCACTCCCTCCGCACTGCTTTCCCTTGGTTCCGGAGCTGCACAAAATAAAAGATTCTTCATCTACGATGATGGGGAGGATGCTATTGGCATGGGAGCGGGCGATTCCGAACTAAGAATATTTGGTGGAGACTCTGGAACCAATCATATCAGCTTTGGAAAATACGATCTGGGAACAGATGCCTTTGCTGAACAGATGAGATTGGATAACGATGGCAATTTAGGCATCGGGACGACCGATCCCAAGACAGCCCTTGATGTAAATGGACAAATAAAGATCCAAAAGAGCTCGTCAGCGCCCTTTGCCTGCGACTCCGATCATGACGGGGCGCTGGCCCTCACCAGCACATACCGGACATGCGTCTGCAAGGGTGGCGCTACTTCCTGGGTGTATACCTCGGACGGATCAAGCGCTTGTGTCTGGCAATAGTAGATTCAATCAACGGCCAGCCTTTTGACAGAAGTAATACTCTGTCAGTATAATAGACGTAAGCAGTTCTAAAAGTTTAAAAAACAAAAAATGAACCATACCAAAGCAGGGGCGCGCTGGCTCGTAGCGCTCCTCATCGCGCTCCAGCTCTCCGTCCCTAGTCTCTCCTCCGCTGATACCGGCTATTGGAAGACCTATTTCTCCGAAACGGAGCGGAAAGCCGTCCAGAAGAACGCGGAGAAATACACCCGCTCCGAGATCAAGCAGAAGAGCGATGAATGGAAGGGCCTCATCACAAGCTTCAACATCAAGAACGGCTCGATCAAGGGCGAGGACATCAAGACCGGCTCCATCGGGACCGAGAAGGTGAGCGGCCTGGAAGATGCCCTCGGGGACAAGCTCTCGAGTGGCGGAGGCACGCTTTCCGGAGCCCTGTCCTGGGCAGCCGGCCAGACCTTTGTAGCCGACTCGCTCACCGGCGCCTATGCGGCGCTTGACGGATCGAAGATCACCGATCTAACTCCTGAGAATATCGCCAACGGTTCGATAGATCTCGGCAGCGGCGATCTCACTTCCGGAAGTGTCACGACTAGCAGTATCGCGGCCCCCGATGACAATGGCCTTTCTCTCACCGATAATGCCGGAAACGGATTGACTGTTGCTGAAGGGGGGAGTGTTGGCATAGGAACGAGCACGCCAAACTTCCTTTTAGATTTGAGTGATGCAGCGATTGGAGTAGGGATGTATTTTACGCAATCTCCAATGGGTGCTCTTGGTAGTTATGGTCTTGGGTTCAACAGAGTCCCAGGAGCATCCTACCATACGGGTGCTGTAAACTGGCTTTATGACGGCAGCGTCAAATGGGTGCTGGGAATGGATCAAGCAGATAATGCTCATACCTATTGGGCGTTGGGGGAAACTGATCTCAAAGGTGACAGCAGCTATGATACCTCAGGAGACGTATTGGCTATAGGCCATGGTGCTCATTGGTGGATTGGTCAAGGTGTTGGAGAGCCAAACACAGCTACAAGGCTTAAAATAAGCAGTGGTCTAACAACTGATACTTCTACGATCAATGGCATTAAGTTAGGAGTCCGCACTGATAGAGCTCCTAACTATATATATCATGAATATTTTTCACATGACCCTGGTACTGGCGAAGTTGGTGATTTTTTCACTAATATAAATGGAGTAACTTATACTAGATATAGACTTGGAATTCAAAATATTAATCCAGATGCTAAATTAACTATCGGTACTCCAGGTGAGACGGGTACTGACTTGGGCATCACTTCCGACTCTCGGATTGGTATTGTTAATGGAAATGGAAGCAGACAAACACTGCTTCTCGAGTCTGCCGGCACCTATGGATCCGTACAAGCGTATGATTACGGCACAAGTGCATTTCTGCCACTGGTTCTTCAGCCAACCAACGGCAACGTTGGTATTGGGACGGCAGACCCCAAAACAAAACTAGAAGTAGACGGCATCATCAAGACAAAAGCTAGAAGTTCGGCAACCTGTAATACAGATTCGAAGGGTGGCATCTATTTTGATAGTGATGACAATCACTTTTTTGGTTGCGATGGCACAACATGGAAGCAACTCGATAATTAAAACTATAAATGGAAGAAACTCCCAACCAACTACCCAGATCCCTCACCACCAAAAATCTGGCAATCCTCGGCCTCCTTTGCGCCGCCTTGGTTCTCCTCGTGGCCAGGCAATGGAGACTGCTGGGCAGCCGGAAACAGCTCTCTTCCCAGCCAGCTTCCATCGAATACAAAGACCCCGGCACCGACGAGACCGCCACAACTGCACAGTGGCAGAGCTACGATAATGGACCATACGGCTATGAGGTGAGATACCCCGCTGATTGGCATGTCTTCACCGACGAGGCGGAGACGGATCTCACCGAGACGGCCCTCGACGGCCAGAAATTGAAGCGAGGCGGCAGCGTCTTCTGGTCCAACAAGGACAATATCGACTACACCGAAGAGACCAAGCCCGATGATTTCCGCCTGTTGGGCCTCATGGTCTACGAGAAGCCGGATACCGGGCTCGACGATCTGGCCAAGCTCCTCGGCTTCACCGACGCGGCCGGCACCCAGAGCCTCCCCTTCAAGGCCGGAAACATCATGGGGAAGGAGTACGTCTCGGTCGGCCCGGACGACAACGAGCCCCGCACCGCCGTCATCTTCAAGGACGCTGACCGCTTCTACGTCTTCCACCTGGGCTTCATCGGGAACGATAAGGAAGCCTTGAAGGCCATGGAAGAGATAGTTGGGACTTTCAGGGTGGGAGAATAAAGCCGTTGCACACTTGTGCAGAACCGTGCAATTTCATCCCATCAACCCTCCGATTTGACGAGGGTTTTTCTTTTTCCTAAAATGAAGATGTGCAACTTCTTGCACGAATAAAAACTAAAATGCAACGCCATGAAACAGCAGATGCGGGCCTCGGCCTACCACCTGAAGCCCTCGGAAATCAAAAAGTTGATCCTCGCCACCGGAAACTTCCGCGACCGCTGCATCGTCAAAACCCTTTTCTGGCTGGGCCTCCGGCGGAAAGAGCTCTGCGGACTCGATGTCCGCGATCTCGATTTCGAGAGAAAGCGGGTGACAGTAAGAGGGAAAGGAGAAAAAACCAGAATCATTCCCATCATTGACGATGAATATCTCAGCGATTTAATATACCTGATCGGGGGACGAAAAGATGGTCCCATTTTTCTTTCTAACCAGAATGAAGCCGTTTCTCTTAGGCTCGTGAATCACATCATCGAAAAGATAGGGGAGCGGGTGAGCATCGAAAATCCCCATCCCGGAAGAGCTCACCTCAATCCGCACCTCTTCCGGCATTCCATCGCCCGGTTTCTAAAATCGAAAGGATTCTCGGCCGAGTGGATTCAGAACTTTCTCGGGCACGAATCGTACAAGACCACCATGGACATGTATGGAACACTGTCGATAGATGAAATGCAAGAGGTGGCTGAGAGAAAACTGGGGGAGTGAGGACCGCACGGATTAACCATGTTTACCTTGCCTTGAGGAGAGGTAGCCCTCTCCTCAAGAATAAGTTCAACGTGCTGCCGAAAATAGCGGAATCACTTTCGCTTTTGGACGAACCTTTAATTCTGGTTTGGCTATTACTCGCACTCTATCGATGTCGATTTTTTCTGAAAGGTATTCCGGAAGGCGGCGCCCGATATCTCGCAAGAACCGGGCTCTCTTGAGGACTCCGGAGAATTTGATGAACAACTTGTGGTTTCCAGTGAAGTACTCGTCACTGAGACCGCGATTTCCTGAGAACCCCTCAATACGGAGAACGGCAGCCCTCACAGTGTCTGCCAGAATGATTTTTTCACTCCGTTTCACGCCATCCTCATACATGATCCTGACCGAAGGAACTTTACTGTTGCTGGTTTTCATGGAATACGCTCCTCGTATGTCTATTGGTTTTGATCCTCCTCGATGATTTCATCGATCAGGCTTTTGGGAGCCTTCCGGTAGCCGGCCATCACCTCCAGATCGATGACGGCGAAATAGTCTTCCGGCAGTTCGGTGAATTTGAAGCCCTCCTCGAAAAGTTCGTTCTCAACCTTTTCCAGGAACCCAGCCGTGAACCTTCTTCTCCCGGCCAGTCGGAGTAAATTACCCTTGGAGATCTGGAACCGGCCGCGGTTCTTTCCGGAAAAACTCCTTTCATAGATGCCGAGCAAGTGCTCGGCTACCTGCTCCTCGGTCAGCCTTCCTCGCCTTACTTTTAGTTTGAGCTTCTTTACCACCTCGCCACCTCTCGTTCGATTTGAGGGATAAGGTAGCTATCCGGGTGTCTCGGGTCAAGAAAAATATCACTCCAGGCTTCCTATTTGCTACCTAGAGTGCTATATTTCCCCCGAAGCCTTGGGGTACCTGCTTTTGAAGCTGGCCAGTTTACGACACAAAAGCCAAGCCCCGGCTCATCAGGGGATTTGGCTGAAAGCTCTTTGCGGCATAGACCCAAGCAGAGAAGCAGTGTCCAGAACTTCTGGACGGCCGGAGGGGGGCTCCGGCTCACAAAAGAGAGTTTAAGCTGATAGGTGAGGTAAACATGGAAAAGGAAAGACTTTCGACCAAGATTCTGAAGCTGAAACAGGCTATCCATGAGTTGGGGGAGAATTATCTGCTGCTTTACATACAGCTCGGCTTCGTGGAAAAGATGGAACTCGACTGCGAGCGAGGCGACACTACGCTTTCCGATTACCTCGAAGACATGCACACTCTGGTCGATATCTGTCTTCTGAATTACGAGGATTACGATTGTTTCATGCGCCTCAAAGACATGTATTCCGAGGCTCTGATGTACTCCAAGCTCCGCTCGGTATTAAGAATAGGAAAGGTCCCTCGAAAGAAAGGCGATAAAACCCCGGATTTCCGGGTTGTGCATCATGGTGAAGAGATCTTTGTCGAACTCAAATCTCTCAACATGGCTGACGGCTCCATGAAACACAAAGGGATCATGGAGTCGGCTCTCGAACGGAAAATAGAGCTGGCCAACCAGGTGGTGGAGCTGAAGAAGAACAAAAAGGGACCGGGGAATATAGTGGCGAGCAATGTCGGAGTCATCCAGCCCTACTACTCTCCAAATAAGCCTTACGATTCATCCTCTCCGAAGCTGGTAATAGAGACTCTGATTGGCAAAATCAAACAGAACATTAAGCAGGAACAATTCTCCTGCGGTGATACCATCCTCCTGGTGGATTTTGCCGAACAGTTGCCACTCCTGGAAACCCCTGAAGAATCTCTGCTGGAGGAATATATTGGAGAGTACAGAGATAATTCCGAGCTGTACGATTTCCTATTAGAACAGACCTTTACCCTTGAAGAGCATAATCGGTATCTCAATTCGCTTGATGCTGTCCAGAAGCAAAGGATTTATTCCTTTAAGGCCAAGGGTGGCTTATGGCACGTCGCCTATGGAGAGGTCGGAACAATTCTAGTCGAGGATAGCAATGATGAGAAACCAGAAATCCTTGAAAAGGAGGGGATATTAAAAGAATTCGGATTCATAAAAGGCCTCCTTTTTCACATAGACGGGAGATTCTATGCTACCATGCCAACCGTTGATCCATTGTCTGTTTGCAACCTGTTTACTTACCTGGAAAGCATCAGGGCCGTCCAGAATAAGAGCTTCGTGTCAGCCCCATTTGCGAAGCCACAGGAGGAAGTGGACGACAGAAAACTGGGGGAGTGAGGAGTTACAGAAGCCCTTTGATATAACGGGCGGCATCATCACCGGAGGTCCCCTTCAGCAGACATTTTTCCATTAAGGAATCGTACTCGTTTTTGAAGTGGGTAGCGATCTTTAGGGAATCGGTGGCAAAGCCATAGAGTCTCTCGTAGGGGCGGCAATGTGATCCGTCGGCCTCTGGTGTCCCATGCTTCCGGTTGATGTGGCCGATATAGAAAACTTTGTAATGCTTTTCAGACTCAGCGCTCCCAGGGAGCGTTTTTATCTCAAATAGGAGCGCCGGACATTGCGTAGTCAGTGACAGCCGGAAATTGGGATGTCTGAGGTATTCGACGAGCGTCTCCACATGCCGTTGTACGTAGGCGTATTCCTCCTCATCTTTTTTGGCCTCACTCAAATATTCTTCCAGGCAATGGTGGCAAAGCAAATAGCTCATCTTGAACTTCTCGAGTCTCTCATCCAGTATCCCTCTTCTTTCTCTGGCCAGTTCTTCTCGGAACCTGAGATATGTCGGATCGGTGATGCCGTCTCTCTTGTCCATGAACGTGATCTGAGCCGGGTCTCGCAGCACCGCCGTCGGCTTATTGCTCACCACCACCAACTCTCCGTCGAGCGATTCCAGAGAGATGAGCAGCAGATCGAAGTTTATGTTGTCGAACAGGGGCTGATGCCCTCTGATCATCCTTTTTTTGGAGACGGCGACGAAGAGCTTGATGTCTGCTTCCTGGAGCGGGAGCATGCCGTGCTCCGCCAGGAGATGGTTCGTCTCCTCAAACGACAAATTCAGGGCAATGGAAACCGGGATTATTTTGTCCCGCCCGGGCCTCTGGATCTTCCCGCTTCTGAGAGATGTAAGATAGGTGTGGCTCAGCCCGCTGATAAGGGACAGGTCATTCTGGCTGATCCCGGCCTCCCTTAGATTCTCGTCTGTGAGCAACGTGCTCAGCGACTTCGGCATCCTGCATAGCCTCCCAAATTAAACGTCTTGAAAACACCACCGCAAAGCAGCTTGAAAAGAGACCACATCAAATTCCAAGCTGGAGAACAGAGACGGCATATTGTACTTTTTCATGCACTGTTTAAGCAAGGGAGAAGTAGGCAGGGGAATGACATTAGCTTCACTTCGCTAGTGAAATCTACTTTATATCAAACCTCAATTTTATGTTGACACTAAACGCAATCAGCACTATCTTGGCACCCAGTATCCTGGAGTCCCAGAACCGCGTCCCTCTAAAAAGGAGAGAAACTATGCTGAAAGCGTCGCCGACGGCAGCATTCGCGGCCCTTCTGCCCCATCGGAGAATGAAATTGAAAAGGGCCGAAACTCTGATGAGTCAACGGCCCCAGTGGTGAGGTTCTAGCTGGAGAGGAACCCTGAATATAATGCTGTGAGAGGCATCCGGGTTCCATGGCTTGAGTGCCTTGCCTACCTGACCGGCAGGTAGCCGCCACCGCACCACTACTTTTAGCGTTTCTCAGTGTAGCTGGGCGATCTTAAGGTGTCAAACGGTTACGCCGGCATGGGGTCTCCTTTCAAGATCATAAGACAAACTGACAGGAGGCAATTCCATGGGACTTTTCGACAACAAATCAGATTACGAACGGGGTTATGAGGACAGCGTGAGCAAGGACAACTCTTCTCTCGGCACTTTGCTCGATGATCTGGCCACAGATCTCAATCCGTTCTGCCCCGAAGGTTACCGTGAGGGCTATCAGGACGGATCAAAGAACCGTGATTAAGGTTGATACTCTTGATCCGAACCATTTTGGCCAAAAAAAGGGGGCGGGTGCTCCCGCCTCCGAAAGGTATGCGAGAATCTCAATCCTATACAAAAAGGCTGGGAACAGATGAAAAACCAGCCTTTTTGCTTTCACGACCTAGCGGACGTATATCAGACAGCCGCTTTGTGGAATATAAATGAAAACATAGCTTAATTCTAACAGATTAGTGGAGTTTGGCCAGCAATAGTTATCCCCAGGTGATAATTCAAGCTGAGATTTTAAATGCAACTCAATTTCGTACACTTTCGAACAATATACCCCATTTCTCCGCCGCCAATATCGCCGCCATCATGGATTCATGTCACTACATATCCATCAGGACAATCAATCATGTTATTAGAGCTACGACCTTGTACATAATATGTAGCTTCTCTTAAATAAGTTGAAATCTCAGCTATATCAGTTCTTGACGCAAACATGTAAGAATTTATTAGAACCATCGCCCCAGTCCACAACCATCACGTTCTCATAGGTCGTTCTCAAGCGCTTTGGTTACCAGTTCATCGACTCGCGCCTGATCGGCTATCTCCACGCACTTGTCCAATGTGGCTATGATCTTATCGACGCGCTCGGCATACCAAGAGAGATTCTCGACCCCTGCGATCAAATTGTCACCACTGAAGGGATCGAGGATCGAACCCTCTCTGAAGATTTGGGCCACGTACCACAGAGCTCCCCGGCAATCGCGATACAGATCGTCCCGCCATTTATACTTATTCCCGAAAGCCACCACGATGCTTTCCATCGCAAAGGAACTGACCTGGAAATTGTAGGTCTCCTTCACCCTTTTGCAGATCCGGACCACGTTCCTGAAATTCTCCTTGTCCTTGGCCACCTCATTGAGAGCTGCCATATCGTCTTCCGGAGCGGTCGTGATCCAGCCGTCGTTTTTGTCCCCTCTGGGAATGTTATAGAAGATCTTATTATCAGTGACTCTTTTGAAAATCCCAGCAGGAACCAGGTCGATGGTGGTATTGGTCGACTGGATGAAGACAGTAATGGCCTGGCCGTTCCGGACGGGGACCTCTCCGCCCGATATCCCACAGATCTCAGCAATGATGCCCTTTAGCCAGTTCAGAATCTTTGTGGGGCTTATGCCGCTGTCATCGGATTTGAAGTATTTCCTTCCCTCGTATTTGTAATTCGGATAAGCGGAGCCTTGCCCATCGCCCAGCTTGTTGCCGCCGGTGCTGAACATCCCACCGTTACTGTCGATGACCACGAGGATGTCATACTCGTCGACGACCTTTACTTTGGTCTTTTTGAAGTAGCTGCCGAAATTCAGAAAGGGTTTAGGTGCGTAAAGGACAGGCTCCTTCTTTCCGTCCCGATTCCTCTGGTCGATAATACTGCTGATTCTTCCGAGCAGCCATTCCCGGCTTCGGGCCGACCGGCTGATGTCGGGCAAATTGAGCTTTATATGGTCCTCGATATAGTGTTTTATCGCTTTTGAAACGTCTCCCACTTCAGCTCCTCCTTAGACCGTGCGCCGTGCGGTAGGCTTCATTCAGGTTCTTTTCGTTCCATTTGTGGAGCTTGGGGAGAATCGGCGGCCCCTGGATCACCGCGATGTCATACTCTTCCACTGCTCGCATGGCCTCGTCCAGACCGATCCGGTCGCGTTTGAGCATCTCGTCCAGAGTACGGTAAACGACCTCGGCTTCCTTTTCGAGCTGCAGGTATCTGATAAAGATGACCACGATGTCACCGGTAAAGAGAAAGGACACGATGGCCGCGGCAGATTTCGCGAAATTCTGGATATGCTGCGACCCCAGGGGCACCGTGATGATCTCGTGGAAAATGACTGCGACGATGCTGCCCATACCTATGATGACACCCAGCGTCCACCACTTGCTGATACCGGCTAGCTTGAAAGTGAAAAAAGCAGATTCTCGGGTGTTGTCCACTAAGCGCCTGGCCCCTTGCTCGGTGATAGAGGCATAGTAAGGATCGGTGTAATTCGTGTCCGGCGCCCGTGGCCTATGTCTATGGCCCAGGATGCAGGCCGCTTCTGCCTGCGGTACCTCTATCCCTAAGCTGTCGGAGTAGTGCAGCAGCCGCTTGCACCTATCGGCTACCCTGAACTTGGCGCTGAACATTTCCCGGCAGATGACCAGTGCAATAGGGGCAGCCAGAGAAATGAACCCGAACAGCCAAGCCAATGGAGCCCAGTTCCAAAAAACTGAGAAAAGAAGCAGGATGAGAGTCCCGAAATTTATGTAGAGGCTGAGCTTCCAGTAAGTCAAAGCCTCGCCATAAAGCTGGTCCTTTCGTGAAAAGAGCTCTTCTTTCATACCCGATCTGACCTCCGCGGGATTCCTTTCGCCCACATGGCAAGTAGGCACGGCGAGATGTACCTGTTTACTGATTCGTCTACTGGCTACGTTCTTTCACAAACCGCCGGGTGGCGGGAGTGCTGCGAATCCAAGGGGTGGTCCAAGGATAACATCCGATCACCTCGCTCGAACCCACCAGCTTTCGATTGATAAGGAAATTTACGGCCGGGTTCATCCGGCGCGGCGGCCAGTGGTTGGCTTCGGCCCAGATCTGGACGTTCAGTCCATCCTCCTTGGAATTCACCAGGTCGGCGGCTATCATTACGGCATCCTCTCCCGGGTTCCAGGATCTGAAATACTGGTCGAATTTGGCGAACAGCTCGGTCTCGGGTCCCAGGAAATCAAAGCCGATCTCACCAGATCCTAGACTGCCATGGCTCTGAATGAAACCATGTCCCTCCAGTTCGTCTACAGCATCTATGATGTCATCGTCCGAAAGTCCCGTCGCCTCCCGGATATCGTCGGCCTCGAGCTGGGGGTCGAGAATGTCTCCGTGTTCTGACCTTTCGACCATCAGTCGCACAATGGCTTCGGCTGCCGCTGAAATGCCCAGTCCGCCCGTACGCATGGTGACAGCTGCGGGAGGCGAGCCCAGCGCGGGTTTGCGGCAGACATCGTGGATATCCGAGATGAGCTGTGCAATGCCGCTCTCATAATCCTCCACGGCCACGGCGGGTGAATGCAAAGGGCGCAACAGGGGAGTCAGTTTATCCACCGGCAGGCCAGTCCGGAGCGGAATGAACTTACATTCTCCCGCAACCTTCTGGATAAATCCGGCATCGATCTCCGTCTGTACCCACTCCTTGGTGATGCTCTCGGGCGTCAGGATGGCGATGAAATGGGTACATCTCCCGAGGCCTTCATCAATTTTCCTGCGGATGCTGTCGCCGGAGCGGATCTCCCATTCGTCAAAGAAAACGTCGATCCCGTTGGCCACCAGATCCTGGGCAATGCGCCGGACTATCTCCTTGTCTTCTGAAGCATGGCAGAGGAAGGCGACCGGTGTGGGCTTGCCCTCCTCGGAGGTTGCTGCTACTTCCACGTCTTTTTCTCCTTCAGCGCCATACAGGCGCTCGTTGACGATGGCCAGAAGCTCTGGTGAGCCTTCCACCTCACAGGTCATATTTTCGATATCCCGGCCCCTTACCACGACGACCGGAAATTCACCAGTTTCAGGGTGCCGGATTGTACCAATTCTGCCCCGCACCTCTTCTTCGATTCCCTTAAGTAGGGCGGCCATCAGGGCGTCTCCCATTTTGTCGGGATCAACCGGTCGGCCGCCCATCTCGAACTTCACTCTCATGCCTCTCTCCTGGCCAATGGCATTCTACCTGGAAGATCAGAGGATCATTTTAGCATCGCCCGTTTACCCTCGGAACTCGGTTTGGCCGGCTCGCGATCAGTGTTGATCTTTTGGAGGACACGGGTCGTTCCCGTGGCTATCTGATTGGGAAATCTGGCCATCCTTCCGGTGGATGACCAGCTCAGAACTCTGGTTCCGGCTTATCTCCCGGCCCCGATCGATCGCCTCCTGCTTGGTTTCGAAATGCGCGGACGCCCTCTGACTACCGCCTTTTTTCACGTTCCACCCGCCCTGCGGGTCGGGTACTACATGGTGTGTTTTTCTGGACATGGTACTTTTCCTCCTCTAAAGTGCTTTTGATTCCTGAGAGCCAATTTCCCTTGACACATCCACCCGTTGCGCTACTTCTCTTCGGGGAATGCCCTCTTAAAGATCACATGCCGGGGACTTGGGAAATTTTCCAACCAGTGGCGAAAAAATTTTTTCGGCGGCTTAAATAAGAGGAGAGCAATGAAAGAGGATACGGCTCTTGAGCGGCTTGAAGCAGCCGATTGGAGACGGATCATTCATGAACTGGCCCATTATGCATACCGGCTGGCTCAGCGATATCCCTGGCGCTCAGGCTCGCACAAGATACTTCCGGAAGGTAAAACTCCTGAAGATGTCGCTGTTGAGGCCATCGAGAAGCTCTGGAACGGGGAGCGAGACTGGGACCCGGAGAAATACCCGGATCTCCTTCTCCACCTGAAATGGATAGTGAGAAGCGATATGGGGCATCTCTATAGATCCAGCCAGCACCTGAAAACGAGAAGATTTCCTGAAACGGGCAGCGGAACCGGAGAGCCATTTAATCCTGGCGAGTCCGGCGACTCCCGAATGGGGGAGGAGCCGCCTGCAGGCTCTCTCGACCCAGAAGCTGAACTGATACTGCGGGAACAGCAGGAACTGGAACTGAGAGTCAAGGCTGAGCTGTACGCAGCCGTGGAAGGCGATGAGGATCTTGAACTGCTGCTCCTTTGTTTTGAGGAGGGGCTGGATAAGCCGGAGGCCATCGCTGCGCAGATGGGTTGGGAAATATCGAAAGTGTATAATCTGAAAAAGCGCCTCCTGAGGAAGGCTGCTGCGCTAGGTAAGACTCTGCCGAAAGAATCGCCGCCCATTGGACGACAAGGAACGATATGAGCCCGAAGACAGATGAGCCGAAGAAGTCCTTTCTCGATTGTTTCACTGATTTTGTAAGCGATCCTGCCGGACTGGAGCCGGAAGACATCCAGGAAGCCTTGAAGCTGGAGGGAGTAGATGTCTTGTCTCTGGAAAACCGGGTAGAGAGGCTCGTCCGGGAGGAATCAAGCAGGAGAAGGCTGAGCTGGCGTGATCGGGCGCGTGAAAAAAGGGAAAAGATCGAGCGCCTGTTTGAGCCCAAAGGAATTGCTGCAGCCACAGCCGGCCTTCGGGAAAAAGTGATGGGGATATTGGCTGGAGATTACGGACCGGGAGCTCTTTCCTATGCCGAGACATATTTCCGCAAGAAAGAATCTTATTCCGAAGACGACCTGGAAAGCCTGATTGAGGATCTGGAAGATCTGCAGTTGCTTGAAAATCTCTCCGATCAGGAAGAAAAGTAGATCGTGATGTGATGGCTGAAAACCTGATCGTCGCCTCTCAGCGGGCCGAAGAGATCATCAGGAGATTGAGGATACGCGAACCATCCGAGATCGACCTCCAAGATATAGCCATGGAGCGTGGAGTGCTGGTCCGCGAGCGAATCCTCAGGGGATCAGAAGCGAGACTCGTCCGCAAGGGTCGGAGTGGCATCATCACCGTTGACCGATCCATCCCTGAAGAGGGACGCAAGAGGTTCGCCATCGCTCACGATCTCGGCCATTTTGAACTTCACCGAGAGTCCCAGCTTCTCTTCTGCACAGAGCAGGACATGGTGGTGTGGAACGAGAACAAGCCGCAGGAGATAGAAGCCAACGAATTCGCGGCCAGCATGCTGATACCCAGAGACCTTTTCCTGGCCCGGATCGGGAAAGAGAAGCCGAATCTCGATACCGTGAAATCCCTGGCCGAGGAGTTCCGGACGACCTTGACCGCTACGGCGGTGCGGTATGCGCAGCTTTCTCCCGAACCATGCGCAGCCGTCATCAGCAGGGACGGTGTGATCAAGTGGTACCGGAAATCGAGTCGTTTTCGGCATCACGTCAAGGTGGGGAGCACCCTGACCACCAACACTTACGCCGGTGACTACTTTGACGGGTGCGACATCCCGCACAAGCCCCTGAAAGCTCCGGCCTATGCTTGGCTGGCCGGCAACAACGTGGACGGAGAGGCCGACATAATGGAACACTCCATGGCCTTTACCCGGTATAACGTGGTGCTATCCCTCCTATGGATCTACGAGGACGTCCGCCCCAGTTGGCAAAGAGACGAGGATGAAAAGGAGCCGGTGGATCTGACGGACTCTTTTACGCCTGAGGGGAGAAGGTGGCAGTGGTGAGAGGGTCCTATGGTGTCCCGGAAGATTTTAAGAGGGGACTGTCCACGTTCGGATCAGCCCCCTTGGTTCCTGCCTTTTCGCGGGTGCTACAGCCGGCTTGAGCCGCTCTCTTTAGCTGCCCGAACCTGCTTCTCAGTCGGCTAGCCCCATCGCGTTATCGTTCTCATCGCAGATCTCCAGGCCTTGGCCTCAGTCTTCGAAGAGATCTGCTTTACAAACGGCACATTCAGGGTTGCCACCCAGAAAGATCTTGTTGTATTTTGACGCTTGGGACACGTGATAGCTCTGGGGCATGTAATTCCTCCTTCGAGAAACGCATGCGTAAATTTATGCGTAAAACTCAGCAAAAAGGGGTGGAAACGGCACTCTGGATACAGAGCATGCAGAGGAAAAACTAGACCTGGTGCGGTTTTGCTAGCTCCATGGAGTCGGCTCTCTTTTTCGTAATCAGCAGGTCCGGGGTTCGAATCCCCGCGCCGGCTCTGGGTTTGCGGAAAATTGAGGTTTCAGGGTGTGCACGAAGTGTGCAGATTGTCTCCTCAAGACCCTTTCACACACCTCGACTCACACACCTTCGCGGAGCTCCCCCCTCATACCTCTGCGGGCAGACGAACCCCGGCATGGTCGGCCATGATCCAGCACCAGGGACAAGGGCCTTCCCACAGTACAGCTCAGGGACAGGGGAGCCAGGGCAGGCTGGACACCCTTGTCAGGATCGTTCACAGGTCCTTTTTGACTCATCCAGCCCCCCTCGTTCCCGAACATCATCGCCCGGTATCGGCCCGGGCTCCAGCGCGTTTTCCATGTCCATGCCCGCCCTGTGACGTGCAAGCTGCACCTTGTTAATGACGACACGAAAGATGAACCTGCTGACTTCACGGGGTTCTCTCCTCCAAACGGATATTCCCCGGATGCTCAACAAATGCGCCATCTTCCGCCGTCTTCCTTCCGCGCTGCGCAGCGGCGCAGGCTGAGGCGTTGCATTCGCTCCGTGTGGGCGGGGATGGGACGTCGGTGGGCGGGTTGTCGGGTGAATGGACAGAAAGACGATCAAGCAGCAAACTTTGTCGCAGATTGACGGCGTCTTGTCGTCACTCCGGGCGTGAGGGAAACGGACCACAATGCCCGTATCTTGTAACGCCTTTTATAATCACTATACTATGCTGAAAGTCAGGCCAAGTGGATTGCCG
>Ga0334890_1003743_pt1 | contig 14938 bp, 13 predicted proteins | sample GraSluR1_MG_3_FD_207220 | JGI IMG/M metagenome (GOLD analysis project Ga0334890, IMG submission 207220) | Sludge microbial communities from methane-producing bioreactor in Wageningen University, Netherlands - Granular Sludge_31_08-R1 | ecosystem: Engineered > Bioreactor > Anaerobic >... | reverse complement strand
GAGAAACAATGAACATAAGATTCTCCTGGGAACCTCCGCATCTCACTTTCGGTGAGGTGATTGAAAAGGCCGGGCGCACACCTTTGCCTCCCTACATAAAGAGAGATGACAATCATAATGACGCTCTCAGGTACCAGACACTAATTTCGAAGTATAACGGTTCTGTTGCAGCACCTACAGCCGGACTTCATTTTTCAGAAAGCCTTCTCGAAAAGATCAGGGAAAAGGGAATAACCATGTCCGAAGTGACCCTGCATATAGGAGCCGGAACATTTAAACCGGTTAAAACCCACCGCATTACTGAACATTCAATGCACACCGAACATTTCATGGTGTGCCGGAAAACAATTGAAATGATTCCTGCATACTATAACAGAATTATTGCCGTCGGCACCACATCCGTCAGGACACTTGAGACTCTTTACTGGCTCGGAGTGAAGGCCCTGTCGAGGAGAGAACCTGATAACGATGAAATGCTTTCACTTGAACAATGGGAAGAATACACGCTTGATGATAAAGTAACTGTAATCGAATCATTTGAAGCTTTGCTGGGAATAATGGATAAGAAGAAATTGGATTATCTGCGTGCCAAAACAAGTATAATGATTGTCCCGGGTTATGACTTCAGGATCGTCAATGGACTTATCACCAACTTCCACCAACCCAGGAGCACCCTGCTACTCCTTGTGGCAGCCTTTATCGGCCCCGGGTGGAGAGATGTTTACAATTATGCACTGAACAAAAATTTCAGATTTTTAAGTTATGGAGACAGTTCATTATTCTTCAGGTGAATATTAATTTTTTGTTTAAATTTGTAGTTAAAAGATATATTTGTTTTTTTTTGAGCCTGTACCTTTTTTTTTGTTTATTTGGCGTTTTTAATCCAATATGAAAACTGAAAGAGTGATAAAGCAGATGGGGGCCATTTTCGGGGTATTTATGGTATTTTTCTACTTCGGAGTCGGAATTTATCTCATCTTCTTCTTTGAAATGTCAACACTGGATAAGACCATTCTTGTTTTACTGGGTTCGGCATTCTTATTGTACGGTATTTACAGAGCCTACAGAAGCTATGCAAAAATCAAGGAAGCTTTCTTTTCAGGTGACACAGAAGAAGATTAGACCAATTTTTTGGACACTTTGGTCAAAATCGTTATTGTCAGACAATGCATAAGATATGGCTGGCACGCACTTTGCAGTTACTTTAAAGGCAACTGATAGTTTTGATTGAAGAAAAGAATATGACCAAAGAGGCAGAAATACAAAAATTTATTAATATTGCGATTCGTAATTTTTTGTCAGCAACTGACAATATGATAAGCTATTTAAGGAATTTTAACTGTCGCCCGTATCTTTCAGGTCTGCTTTTAGCAGCACCATTGTTGCTTTATTCTTGTCTTGGAGGAGGCGGATCACAGTTCAGGGAGTCTCCCACAAGCGGTAATATAAGGATCGTTGCCGACGAGTCTTTTCAACCGATAATTGATGATGAGATATATATTTTCACCAACACTTATAATAACGCAAAGATTGAACCTGTCTATTTGCCTGAAGTTGACGTAATCAACTATTTCATGAATGACTCCGTAAAGGTAATGGTCACAAGCAAAAAACTTACCGAGAGTCAGATCAAGTATCTCCGGGACACACTCGTGGTTGCCCGTACGACAACATTTGCGTATGACGGGCTGGCACTGATCACAAACAAAGACAACAATGATACCCTGTTGAGGTATGAAACAGTAATTGACATCTTCAGAGGTAATATTACTAGCTGGAAAGAGGTAAATCCAAAATCAGGATCCGGAAGAATTAATGTTATTTTTGACAACACCAAATCGGGTAATATCAGATATTTCAAAGAAGTATTTGAGATTGAGGGTGCCCTTGGGGATAATTTTTTTGCCGTGAACAATAATCCGGAAGTGGTTGATTATGTATCAAGAAATCCTGATGCACTGGGTGTTATCAGTGTAAACTGGATCAGTGACAGGTATGACTCCCTGAGCAATAGTTTTACAGAGAAAGTTAACATTGTTGCGGTCTCAAAAAAATATTTCAACGACGGGACCTATTACAGACCTTATCAGGCATCGATTTATGAGAGATCTTATCCTTTTGTCAGAGAGGTTTACATGATTTCGCGCGAGACTTTCAGCGGACTTGGTTCAGGATTCATACAGTGGGCAACCGCCGAGCAGGGACAACGGATCGTCCTTAAATCGGGGCTCGTTCCCGCCACTATGCCGGTAAGACTTGTACAGATCAGAAAATAGTTGATAATTTGAATAATGAATTTATTTTTGCAGTGTAAATAAAAAAGTATAATAAATCAGAAAAGGAAAATTAGTATTAACTGGTGATATAATTAAGAATAAAGCTATGAAACGTTCAACTTTAAGACCGATAATTCTTCTGTCTGTTCTTTTTTCAGTTCTGCTGGCAGGCAATATAAAGGCCCAGAATGATCTGCAGAATGCGATAAACCTTACCAAGGGTGAGCAGTACGACAGAGCCCGGACAATTCTCCGGGAATTGATTGCGAAAGAGCCTTCAAATGCAAAATATCATTTCTACCTGGGCGAGAACTATATGCTGGATTACTTCGCAGATACGATTTCAAACTCGCTTACCGTTGCAACAAAAGAGGCAGGGACAATTTACCAGGATGGTGTGGACGCGAATCCCAATGAACCCCTGAATTATGTCGGGCTGGCCAAAGTTGCATTTTATCTTGATGATCATAAGACAGCTGATGAGATGAGGGCAAAGGCAAAGAGTTTCCTGCTCCCTTATAAAAATATAAGGAGAATAAGCCCTCCTGCGCAGGAGTATGCATTCATTCTGGCAAAACTTGCAGAATCCTACATCAAGTTCAACAGTGTTGACACTTCTCTTGCACTTCCGCTTATAAGGCAGGCTCTGACAATTGATAACAAGAATGCAGAGATATACCTGATTGCAGGCGACATCTACATGCTGATAAACGACGGATCCAATGCCATTAAGAATTATAACAATGCACAGTATTACGATCCCAACTCCCCAACCGCCAATATGAAAATAGGATTCGTATATGTAAGGGGACGTATTTTTCAGCAGGCAATTCCATACTTTGAGGAAGCTATCAGTCTCGATCAGAATTATGCTCCGGCCTACCGTGAGCTTGGCCAGCTTTACATGAGAACCGGAAGACTCGAACAATCGAAGGAGAATTACAGGAAATATCTTGATCTTACCGCCGGTAACATCCCCGCAAAGATCCTTTACGTGAACTCTCTCTTCTATTCCAATGATTATGATGAGGTCATAAAGACTGTTGAAGAGATCCTGGCGGTGGATCAGTCCAGAACCTATATGAACAGGATAGCAGGATACTCATCATTTGACAAGAAAAATCCCGACTACGATCAGGCGCTTAATTATATGGAGAAACTTTTTGCAACGGTGGCACCGGAGAGGATAATTAAGAAAGACTACCAGTACATGGCCCGTATTCTTCTGGCAAAGAACCAGGGCTATCCAAAGCTTGTTGATTCTTACAACGCCCTGAAACCTCAGCTGGAGAGGGAAAAGACAAGACTCTCGGTGGCAACCACAGCTGCGGAGAGAACCCGAATAAAAACCTCTGTTGATGGTCTGACGAAAAGAATGGAGGATCTGAAGAGTCAGATTAATAAAGCTGATGTTGAGATCGACAGGGCATTCAGGGAATATGAAAAACTTCTCGAATTTAACCCTGAAGACAGAGCTGTCCTGAACGAGATTGCAGTCAACTATTATACCTACAGAAGATATGAGGGTGCCGCCAGAACCTGGGGCAGGATGATAAGCCTGGGAAGGGATGATGTGGAAGACTATATGAGAGTAGGAAGAGCATATTACAATGCAGAGAGATATCAAAGCGCCGATTCTATTTTCAATATTGCCCTGCAAAAATCGCCCGATCACATTGAGGCTTATGTTTATATAGCCAGAACATATTCCAGAATGGATCCGGACTCAAAGCGCGGACTGGCAAGACCCAAGTTTGAGATGCTGCTCGAAAAGGCAGGCGTCGATTCACTAAAGAACTCTGCGCAAATGATGGAGGCCTTTAACTACCTCGGGTATTATCACAGCATGAATAATAATCCGAACAAGGCAAAGGAATACTACAACCGCATGATCAATCTTGATCCGGACAACCGCGACAACAAGATCAGGGGTTATATTGGACTGGCCAGTGTAGAGACCGAACAGGCAAGGAATGAACAGACCCTCGAGGGGAAGGTGGCAATACTAAACAGGGCAATTGATGCCTACAACAGAATTATTGCACTCGATCCTGCAAACGCCTCTGTCAAGAACATGCTCAAATCGATACAGGATTATCAGGCCAGTATAAAGAAAGGTATCAACCCTAATGAAATCAAGGGCGTAATAAGTGATTCTGCAGGACAGCCTCTTGCCTATGCATCTATCAGGGTAAAAGATACTGCTGTCGAGAATCTTGCAAATTCCAGGGGTGAGTACAAGTTTGAGATCCCGCAAGGTTCTGAAGTACTTATCATAAGTGCCGAAGGGTTTGTGGCAAAAGAGATACCTATCACAGCCGCAAGGACTTACAATGTCAGGCTCGAGAAACAATGATCTGTCTGAGACAAATAAATCCTGCATTTTTTTGGAAATAAATAATTGATACTATATATTTGCGAATCGAAAAAAATCTTAAACCTAAACAAATCGAAAAATGAGTAAAAAAGGAAGTTCTTTCAAAGATGCGTTGCAGAGCATATTTGCAACAAGTGCTATTTTAATAGCTTTTATTGCTGCGGTTCTATTGTTTACGAAAGTAATGGGTAACCCTGTTAACTTCGAAGGTGGAAACCCGCAGGGACATGCTCTTCAGGGTAATTATCTCGGAATCGTTTATAAAGGAGGATTTGTTGTTCCTATCCTGATGACTCTTGTCATGGTTATTATTATTTTCGCGATAGAGAGATGGATCACCCTGGGAAGGGCAAAAGGTAAAGGAAGGCTCAACCAGTTTGTTCGCCAGCTTCAGTCTCTCCTCTCACAGGATAAGATTGAAGAGGCTATCGAAGCATGTGACAAGCAGAGAGGTTCGCTTGCCAATGTAATGAAAGCCGGCCTGGCCCGTTACCGCGACCTGCAGAAGGACCCGGACCTTGAAAAGGACCAGAAGATCCTGTCGATTCAGAAAGCCTACGAAGAGGCAACAGCACTGGAACTGCCGATGCTCAGCAGGAACATGGTTATCTTCAGTACACTTGCTCCCTTCTCCGTTCTTGTTGGTCTTATCGGTACTGTTCTTGGTATGATCCGTGCTTTCGCCGCTCTTGCACAGGCAGGTGCTCCTGACGCTCTTGCTCTCTCGCAGGGTATATCCGAGGCACTAATCAACACAGCCTTCGGTATCACGGGAGGTGCACTTTCAATTCTTGCTTTTGCATACTTCTCAACAAAAATTGACGCTTACACATTCAAAATTGATGAGGCAGGATTCAGCCTGACCCAGACATTTGCAGAGTCTCTGAAGAAGTAAATCCTTTGGTTCAAAATCTATAAAAAAAGTTGAAATGCCAAAGATTAAAATAACAACGAAGCCGCCCCATGTCGACATGACGCCAATGGTTGACCTGTTCGCCGTTGTGTTGATATTCCTTATGCTTACGACCACCTTCAGAATTACAGAACCCGGCCAGGTTGATACTCCTTATTCAGTATCGGAAAGCCCCATCCTCGACTTTAACATCATGACTGTTGTCATTTCAAACGACGGAAGAGTCTTTTTCAATGTGGATAACGGTCCGGATACAATCCTGAAATTCAGGCAGAAAATACTTGCTGAAATGGGAGGAAGGTACGGTATTGAATTCACTCAGCAGGAGTTGACTAAATTCGGGAATTATCCGGCTTCGATAGGTGTGCCGATAGAACGCATGAAGGAATTCCTTGCAATTGATGAACCTTTAGAAAAAGCTGCTTTCCAGACGGGAATCCCTGTTGATTCTCTCGACAACCAGCTTGGTATGTGGGTTCTTTATGCACGACAGGTGAACCCTGCTGTTAATGCAAGTATCAAGGGAGATGCCAACGTAGAATTCCCTGTTGTTAAGAGGGTACTGGATATCCTGCAGGACAGAAACGTGAACAGGTTTAACCTGATTACCAGTCTTAGGTCCGCTGATGTTAAACTAGACGAAATACCTGAATAATATGGCAGAAGTAGCTGAACAAGATACTGGGAAAAAAGATGGTAAGGATAGGAAAAAAGTAAAGCATCCTCCTCACATCGATATGACACCAATGGTTGACCTTATGTGTCTGCTTATTGTATTCTTTATGCTTACAGCAGCTTTCACAAAGGCTAAGATTATGGAAATCAACCTTCCTGAGAAAATAAGGGACCCCAATGTGGAACCCCCTAAAATCCCGGGAAGCCGTACACTCAATATTATTCTGGGACCGGATGACCGTGTTTTCTGGTATCCCGGTATGGTCAGAGAAGAAGATTACTCCAATCCGCCACCTTTAAATGAAACAACCTATGGTGCTGACGGAATACGTCGTCTGCTGGTTGAAAGAAACCGGACACTTTTCAAAAGGATAGATGACTTTCAAAACGATGTCATTGCGGGCAGGATCAACCTGCCGAGAGACTCTATTGAAAGTGAGATCAGAAAATTGAAAAGAGATGACGACACGGGACCTATTGTTCTCATAAAGGCCTACAAAACATCCAATTATGGAAATTTTGTAGAGATACTCGACGAAATGAACATCGTTGGTGTAGCCCGTTATTCATTCGTGGATCTGATATGGTATGAGACGTTTATGGTTGAGAGACACCTTGGGATCGCAACTACTACAGCTTCAACCGGTAATTAACCCGTAACTTTTACAATTATGGCAAAAGAAAAAATAGATGCTCCAACTTTTCTTGAGATAGTCTTCGAAAAAAGAAATAAAGCTTATGGAGCTTATGTTCTGCGCAAAAAATATGCGCGAACCATGATTCTTGCAATGATTATCGGAGTAGTGGGTTTCTCAGCCGGGGTTATCACGCCTTACCTGAATGCCAAAGCCATGGAAGGCAGGTCTGCCAGGGAAGAGTATGTGGTAGAGATCCAGATGGAGAACCTCGATCAGCCTGCAGACGCAGTAGCGCCTCCTCCTCCCCCGCCACCACCACCTGCTGAAGATGCAGTACAGCAGACCAGATATGTTCCGCCTGTGGTGGTCGACACAGTTAAGCCTGAAGATGTCAGGCAGCTCATGACAGCTGACGATGCAAGAGTTGAAATTGTCGACGCTGACGTTACAGAAGAAATCACTGTAATAGAAGTAATGGAAGAGGTTCAGGAAGAAGAACCTGAGCCCGAACCTTTCATTGTTGTGGAAGAAATGCCAATGTTCCCGGGTGGCGAAACGGAGCTTCTCAGATATATTTCTGACAACACAGTATATCCTGAGGTCGCAAAGGAGAACAACATACAGGGCAGGGTAATCGTACGATTCTGCGTTACTTCCAAAGGCTCCGTCGACCAGATAAGCGTTCTGAAAGGCGTTGACCCCGAGCTTGACAAGGAAGCCATGAGAGTTGTGTCAACACTGCCTCCGTTCAGACCAGGGAAACAGGGTGGGAAACCCGTTCCGGTCTGGTACATGGTACCAATAACTTTTACACTTAAGTAGAGTTTTGTTTAGTCATTATAAGAAAAGCGCCGGATCGCACGATCCGGCGCTTTCTATTTTGCAATGTTACTTATTTCCTCTTTTCAAGCTCCGTCCTGATAAGTTCGGTGAAATTCTCAATATCCTCCTCCGTCGTATCCCAGCTGGTCATCAGCCTGTACTCGGAAATATTCTCATTCCACTTATAGAAAAAATAGCTCTCTGATACTCTATCTGCCACATCAGACGGAATTATTACGAAAACCCCGTTTGCCTGAACCTTCTGAGTAATTGTCAACCGGCATTTAACGCTAATCTTTCCGGCCAGTATGGCAGCCATCCTGTTGGAGTGTGCAGCAAGCTCCTTCCACAGATCATTCCTGAAATAGGCAATGAACTGTGCGGATATGAACCGCATCTTGGAAGCAAGCTGCATTCCCTGCTTCCTGATATATTTGAAATCATCAGAAAGACCCTCCTTCAGAAAGCATACAGCCTCCCCAAACATCATACCGTTCTTCGTGCCACCAAATGAGAGAATATCTACCCCTGCATCGGTAGTAAAAGCCCTGAAGGGCATACCAAGCGACGAGGCCGCATTTGAGATCCTTGCTCCGTCCATGTGTAACAACATACCCCTGGAATGAACGCAATCAGCAATGTTCCTTATCTCTTCAGGAGTATAAATGGTGCCCATCTCCGTTGCCTGGGTTATTGAAACAACCTTTGGTTGTGAATGATGCTCAAACCCGAAGCCGTGAAGATGCTTATCAAGCATGTCTGTCATAATCTTCCCGTCGGGGGTATCGACTGTAAGAACCTTGCAGCCTGTAAATTTTTCAGGCGCTCCGCATTCATCCTGCTCGATATGTGCCGTATAGGCAGTTATAACTGAATTCCAGCTATGTGTGGCCGCACTCAGACCCAATACATTGGCTGCTGTACCGGTAAATACAAAAAATGTTTCGGTAGCCTCACCAAAATGATCCCTGAACAGCTGCCTGGCTTCTTCAGTGTAAATATCCGCACCATAAGCCACTGCATGACCTCTGTTTACCGAAACAAGCTCATTCAGAATCTCAGGGTGAACCCCTGCATTATTATCGCTGGCAAATCCTCTTTTTACAGGTGCTTTCCCTTGTTCCATCTAACGTATCTTTGATCCCTTAACAGCAAAAAAGGTGATGTACGCATAATAAACAAAGAGACAGGATATGGCAACAACCAGACCTATACCCTTCTGAATACCACCCATCATAATCGGCAGAAGTGCCGCCCCGATAACGGAAGTGGCTATTACCCCTGAACCAACCTTTGAATGGGCCCCAAGGTCTTCAAGAGCAAGGTTGTAGATGCAGGGCCACATAATTGAGTGCATAAGTCCCGTTCCAAGGAAAAGGATCAGACCCAGCCAGCTCATCCCCATTCCTCCAAGCACCAGCGAAAGGAGAAGCATAACGGCTCCAACCACCGCATTGAAACTTAAAATCCTGGTAGCAGTATATTTACGCAGGATAAAGATACCTGCTACACGTCCCACCATCAGTCCGGCCCAGTAGTAAGCAAGCATTTTAGTCCGCATCTCGCCGTCAAAATCAAATCCCAGTTTCGCCGAATAATCAGCAAAAAAACTCGGGATCCCTATTTCGACTCCCATATAAAAGAATATTGCCAGCGAACCAAGCCACATATGCGGGTATTTAAAAGCACTCGTTTTGATCTTTTTTGCCACCTCTTCAACCGTCTGAGGCTCCTTGATCTCCGGAAGGCGAAGGAAGAACATTATGATCACGATCACCAGAGTGACAATACCTATTCCTGCGAAAGGGCCCTGTACTGATTTCGGATCAGCTCCTCCACCTGTGTTGGCTGATACTATCAGCATCGACACAAAAAGAGGCGCTATGACAGTTGCAACCGAGTTAAGTGCATTGGTGAGTGTAAGTCTGCTGGCAGCAGTCTCAGAACTCCCCAGTGCATTCACATAAGGATTTGCTGCTACCTGCAGTATAACAATTCCGATTGCAAATACGCTTATGGCGCTTAGAAAACCATAATATCCCAGGGCAACCCCGGGAATACACAGGAAAAAACCAAGGCTTATGAGTCCCAGGGAGGTTATGATACCGTTTTTGTAACCGATCCTGTTCAGCAGATACCCTACAGGTATAGAGAAAATGTAGGCTCCGTAAAAAAAGGTGTTCGGCAGCTGCTTCTCAACTTCATTAAGACTAAAGGCATCCTTCAGGTAATTAATAAGCGAATTATTCATGGTTGTGATAAAGCCAATCAGAAAAAAAAGCGAGGCCATCACGATCAGAGGAAACAGATAATTGTTCTTTTTGCTTTCCATTTCAGTAGTTTTAGTTATTTAGAAATAGTGGTTAAATGTTTTATTCACTTACTGGTTATTCTGAGGTAATAAATCAGGAAAATTCTCCTTCACTCAGAATCACCTACATTGTTCTGAATTTATAAATACAGCTGTGTTCATATTTTTCCCCCGGATCCAGTATCACTGAAGGGAAATGAGGTTTGTTAACCGCATCGGGGAAATGTTGTGTTTCAAGACAGAGTGCCCACCTTCTCCCATATTTCTTACCACCCTTCCCTGGCTCATTATCTATCCAGTTAGCAGTATATAACTGAACTCCCGGCTGAGTTGTATATACCTCCATCACCCTTCCTGAAACGGGATCATAAGCGGTAGCTGCAAATCCCTCATTACCGGTCCTGTGATTAAGGACCCAGTTCTGGTCGTATCCGGCACCATACCTCAACTGTTCATCATCTCCGTCAATAGAGGCCCCAATCTTTTTTAATTCAGTGAAATCCATCGGCGTTTCTTTTACGCTCCGTATTTCACCTGTTGGCACAGAGGTATCGTCGGTGGGTGTAAAGAAAGCAGCATTGATCATCAATTCGTGGTCATAAACGCTACCTGATCCCTCGCCCGACAGATTGAAGTAGGAATGGCTGGCAAGGTTAACAACAGTTTTTTTATCCGTTACAGCCAGATAATCGAGTCGCAGACCATTATCCTCAGTAAGGGTATACTTAACATTAACTTTCAGGTTCCCGGGGTAGCCCTCTTCCCCGTCGGGTGACAGGTATTCAAGCAGCAGTTCCGAAGCTGATGAGCTCACTATATCCCATACAACTTTATCAAACCCCCTTACTCCTCCATGAAGATGATTGGGGCCGTTGTTAACGGCAAGAGTGTACTCTTTGTCACCGAGGCTGAATTTTCCCTTTGCTATGCGATTGGCACATCTCCCGCAAATAGCACCCATGTAGGGACCATTACCATTAATGTAATCATAAATAGTATCATAGCCTTGCACGACATCAGCAAGAGTTCCAATACGGTCAGGAACGAAAATGCTTACTATTATTGCGCCGTAATTGGTAACCTGGGCAACCATCCCGTTTTTATTCCTGAGAGTAACAAGTCTTACCTGCTTGCCGTTATGCATCGTGTTGAATGATTCTTCACTAATAAGCTGCATAGAAGTATATTAATTAGGTTTAATGAAATATTGTTACAGGTGACTAAAGATCTACCCTTCCGGCTCCCTGTGGCCTTATGAAGAGATCATGGCATGAGCCTCTTCCGAAAAGATGCTCCAGGGTACTTACGTATTTATCAAGCAGGTTATGAGGAACAAATGCCTGGATTGTGCCGGCAAAACCTCCGCCATGCACCCGCCATGCACCTTCTCCTTTAAGAATAAGATCACTTAATGCAAGGGCAAGCGATACATTCTGTTCCCTTATATTACTGACAGGATAGATATTCTGGTTATACATATAGGAACTGTAGCCGGATTCAACAACCATCCTCAGAAATGACTTGAAATCATTTCTTTCGAGGGCTTCCACCTGATCAACAACTCTCTGATTATCAAGCTGAAAATGAATAGCACGAAGGATCGCTCTGTCTCCTGTCTTTTCACGTATCCGCGGGGCAATCCCGAGCACCTGTTCCAGGGTTACTTCACGCAGTACTTTAGCGCCCAGTTCAGCTGCAACAGCTTTCATTTCGGCTGGCAGGGAAGCATATTCATCGTTAAGGTCGGCATGACTGCCGCCGGTATCGGTAATAACCAGGGAAAATCCTGTTTTTACAAAGTCGAAATTCACTTTTTTGACCACCGGTTTCGAGGGATCTTTAAAATCTATTGTGATCAGGCCGCCCATTGCACAGGCTGTCTGGTCCATCAAACCGCACGGTTTGCCAAAATAATTGTTTTCAGAATATTGACCGATTTTTGCATTTTCTATCGGATCAAGAGTACCTCCGTTGAAGAAATGGCTTATTACAGCACCCACAAGTACCTCGAAAGAAGCTGAAGAGCTCAATCCCGAGCCTTTAGGCACCCCCCCGTCAATACATGCATCAAATCCGCCCAGGGTATAACCCAGTTCGCTCAAACGGGAACAGATACCTCTTACCAGCGCCGCTGATGTGAAGCGTTCGTCTTCAACAGGTTTGAGAGAAGAGAGATCAACTTCAAATTCAGGGTAATCTTCTGACCAGATCCTTATCACATTACTGTTATTCTTGCCTGCAACACCCACAATATCGAGATTTACGGCACCTGCAAGCACACGGCCGTAATTGTGGTCAGTATGGTTACCTCCTATTTCAGTTCGCCCCGGAGAACTGAAAAAATGAGGTTCGCTCCCCCCGAATTCTTCGGCAAACCTGTTGAGCAGATCAATATACCTTTTTGCATTCCTTTTCAATTCAGCCGGATCGGTGCCATACAATTCACGGAATACCCTGTTATCACCATCATTGATCCTGAGAATAAGATTTTCTGCTTTTGTCATGGATATTTGATTTTGAATAAAATGAATGATTGTAAATATAATAATTGTGGAGAAATTATGACTGAGGCTGTCCCAAAGTTAAAATTCGAGACAGCCTCCAGTCAGAAATAAATATATATCAGATCCTTAATCGTGTTTACTTCCAACCAGGGCAAAGAACACAATATAGAGATAACATATAATTGGCAGAATAAATGAGAATCTGACACCCATGCCGTCTGCAATAAGTCCCATCAGAACAGGAATTACTGCCCCGCCGACTATCAGAGTATTAATAAGGCCTGAAGCCATACTAAGCTCACCCTTGTCGAGACCATCAACACCAAGTGCAAAAATATTGGGGAACATTATTGAGTTGAAGAACCCTATTGATAGTCCGAGCCAAAGAATAATGGGGCCGTTAGCCAGCATAACTACCAGAAGGAGAATTGCAGCTATTATTCCGAATACAGCCAGAGATCTGCTTGCATTACCTTTACCGAGCTGCATAGCGAGATAGTTCACCAGAGCAATTCCACCGAAAATCAGCCCGTCGGTAGGTTGCTGCCTTACAAACCATCCCACAAAAACTGCAAGTATCAGAACCATTAACAGATAGAGGTATCTTCTTGATGATGCAACCCCGGACAACATAAAGGAACCGAAAAACCGGCCGACCATTGCACCACCCCAGTAGAGTGCTATCATCATTGCAGCATCGTTGCGTGCCATATTCAGAGCCTCCTGGAAATATCGCTGGAGCATGGCGGCAGAACCGACCTCTGCACCAACATAACAGAAAATACCCACTGCACCCATTATCACGTGAGGATATTTCCACACACTCTTCTTCTCAACACCCTTTGTCGGTATTTCCGGCAATTTGAGGAGATAAACGGCAACTGCTATCACTATCACTATAACTGCTATCACCAGAAAGGGAACAGGAACGGATTCTGCAGCCTCGGCAGCGCTGAGAGCAGAGTCTACTGAGACCTTAAATACAAATACCCCTGCAATTATAGGAGCGATGTAAGTCGCGATTGAGTTCATGGCCTGCGTCAGATTCAGTCTGCCGGATGCAGTCTCCGACGGACCCAGTGCCGTAACGTAAGGATTGGCAGCAACCTGAAGAAATACAACACCACCAGCCATTACGAAAATGGCAAACAGGAAAAATGGATAGGAAATTGCTTTGGCTGCCGGAAAAAACAGGAAGCTTCCGAGGCCAACCAGTAAAAGGCCGAGTATCACACCCATCTTATACCCTATCCTCTTAATTATTCCTCCTGCTGTAAAGGACAAGACAAAATAAGTGAAGAAAAAGGCTCCGTTAACCAGCTGTGCCTGGAAGTTTGACAGCTCAAAGACTGCCTTGAACTTGTCAGCCAGCGTAATATTAAAGGTTGTAACGAACCCAAACAGGAAGAATATCATTCCCATAAAGGCCATACCGATTGCTTGAGTATTTTTCTGCTCTGTCATCGTTTAGTTTTTTAGGTTATACAAATTAATTCAAATAATACTTAGTTTTTCGTGTGAAGTAAAATTACATTTTCAGATGGATTTTCAAACACCACCGCAATAATTTTTTAATGCTGAAGCATATTCTTTGGTTTTACATATATGGTTACATTTGCATAAAAAAATATGATTACACGCTATTTCATATTTATCTCATTCAAAGGCACTTACTATCACGGATGGCAAATTCAGCCTCACTCAATAACTGTGCAGGATATTATCGACTCTTCTCTCAGTACAATAACAGGTGAAAAAATAGTAACTACTGGAGCGGGAAGGACCGACTCAGGAGTGCATGCGAAACTGTTTTGTGCCCACTTTGATTCCATCAGGCCTGACCTCGCTGCAAAGAAAGAGTTCATAGGCCGCCTTAACCGTTACCTGCCGGAAGATATTGCTGTAACTGATATCAGGAAGGTGGACGGGGATGCGAACGCAAGATTCAGCGCCCTCTCCAGGACATACAGGTATTATATAACAAGGGTAAAAGATCCTTTTATGACCGATTACAGCTGGTTGTTGCAGGTGAATATCGATATGAACGCCATGAACGATGCCTGTTCAGTTCTGATGAAGCATAATGATTTTTCCAGCTTCAGCAGGCTTCATTCAAATGCGAGGACCAATTTGTGCAGGGTATTCGACGCCCGGTGGGAAACAGAAGGCAACATGCTGGTATTCACTATAAAAGCAGACAGATTTTTAAGAAACATGGTCAGGGCTGTTGTAGGCACAATGATTCTGACCGGTACGGGTAAATTAGATCTTGATGATTTTGAAGAGATAATCATGGCGAAGGACAGATGCAAAGCCGGCAAATCTGCACCTGCCAGGGGGTTGTTCCTCTCAGGGATAGAGTATCCAGCCGGGATCTTTGTTCAGTAATCAGCACTGTTCCATATCTCCCATGACCTTTCAG
>Ga0334890_1003739_pt1 | contig 14961 bp, 12 predicted proteins | sample GraSluR1_MG_3_FD_207220 | JGI IMG/M metagenome (GOLD analysis project Ga0334890, IMG submission 207220) | Sludge microbial communities from methane-producing bioreactor in Wageningen University, Netherlands - Granular Sludge_31_08-R1 | ecosystem: Engineered > Bioreactor > Anaerobic >... | reverse complement strand
ACACCGGTTTCGATGCTGATTTCCACCTGCTTTGCACTGGCATCATAATCCGTACTCTGGTAGAGCTTGTTGCCAGGTTCGCTGGAGACGAGGGGAAAGCGTTCCAGGTCAATCGTATTGCCCATTAATGCACCGCTGATGCGGATTTTTGCGGCCACGCCCTCCGGCACACGAATATTGACCGAGGCCGCACCCGACTGCACCTTGAAATGGGTGTATTCGGTCACAGCGGGCAGGATCACTTCGGTATCGCTTGCGCCGGTTTCCAGCTTCAGCTCGGTTACTTTCAAGTCGTGCAGGTTGAGAAAAGCTCTGTTGGCACCTGTCTGTAATTTCAACTGCAGGGGTACATGCGGTGAAAGCGCCAGATCCCAATGATATCCTTCGCGGTGAGGGAAGGCAGCAAAGGGGAAAGTTTCTACTGGCGCACGCAGCTTTAATATCGTCAACCCGTTGCGGTGCGAGGCTTCATGTTCCATGCCGCCGCCGAAAGCGCCGTCCAGAAGCTGTTCATGGTTCCCGCTGTCCAAAGCAGCGATGTTCAATTCGCCCGCACCATGATTCAGCTTGATCTCGGCCTGCTGGACGTTTGCCAGGGGATGCGAGAAGGGGATCGTCTCCAGATTGGGTTTGACGAATTTGCTGCCGAACAGGAACCATAGTCCGGCCAGGATCAACATGACCGGCCAAAAAATTTGCCACACATTAAAAGGCAGAATACCCAGGGTGTTCAACAGCAGGAGAACGCCGATGAACAGGACAACAACTCCAAAAAAAATGTTGCGATTTTTCATTTTAAAATCCTTTGTCAGATGCATTTATTTGTTTCGTAAAGCGTTGAAGATAAGCACGATGCCAGCGGCGATGAGCAGTACAGGCCAATATTGGCTGAACAGCAGGTTGAGGCGCAGGTAGGGGCTGAAGACGAGGAACAGCACGGCGCTAAAGCCGATCTGCCACAGCCCTTTTTGCAGCGCATTCCTGTTTTGACCGTTGATCAACCCGCCCAGCAGGTTGCCAGCACCAGCGAAACCCGGAATCAGCAGCCAGTAGTACCAGTCACCCCATGCACCAGACGTGTTCTGCCAATAGAGGATGGCGCCTACACCGAGGATCACGCAGGCAGATACCAGACCATGCGCATCCTTTTCGATCAGATTTTTGATGAGCAGGAAGAGCCCGAATCCAACCAGAATGATCGGCCAGGTGATCAACTCTCTCAGCGTGTAGCGCAGGCCAGGGACGAACTGAAAGGCAACGAACAGCACGCCGATGACGATCAGGAACAAGCCGGTGATGAATGTATCTTTTTGATCCTTTTTCATGGTAATCCTCATTTTCTAAAATAGTTTGATTACAGTACAATCAGATTTACAGGAACAAACTTGTTTTTCTGTGTGTCTTCCCGATGCGGGCATTTGTGGCATAACGATTAGGAAGATATTGGTCTGCCCTCTCGTCTAATAAGACAAATACGGTATACTTTATTGATAATATTATACAATTGTAAAATTGTTTTTCCATTAATATATACGTAACGAGATCCGTTTTCGTTGCATAAAATTGAGGAAAACAGCCTCTTTCGGGCTGGCAGACCAGCAAATGAAGAGAAAGGAAGCAGGAAATGAAGATAGCAAAGCATATTACGGAGTTAATTGGCAATACCCCGCTGATTCAGTTGAACCGCATTCCCGGGAATGCCCCGGCAGCCATTGTTGTCAAACTGGAGTATGCCAACCCCGGCCACAGCGTCAAGGACAGGATTGCTCATTCCATGATCGAAGCCGCCGAAAAAAACGGGCTGCTGCACAAAAATTCGATCATCGTTGAGCCGACCAGCGGCAACACTGGCATTGGTCTGGCGATGGTGGCTGCGGCCAAAGGCTACAAATGTGTGATCGTCATGCCGGATACCCTCAGCCGTGAGCGGCGCATGTTGATCCGCGCCTATGGCGCTGAATTGATCCTCACCCCCGGCAGTGAGGGGATGAACGGTTCCATTCACAAAGCCGAAGAACTGCTGGCGAGTGATCCACGTTATTTCATGCCCAATCAGTTTGCCAACCCGGCCAACCCGGACGTGCACCGCCGCACCACTGCCGAGGAGATCTGGCGTGATACGGATGGTAAAGTAGATATTCTTGTGGCAGGCGTCGGCACCGGGGGGACGATCACCGGTACGGGAGAACGATTAAAAGAACTGAACCCGAACATCCGCGTGGTAGCAGTCGAACCGGACAGCTCACCGGTGCTTTCGGGCGGGGAGAAAGGCAGCCACAAGATCCAGGGCATCGGCGCCGGGTTTGTGCCTGAGGTGTTGAATACAGGTGTGTATGATGAAGTGATCCGGGTGACGGATGAAGACGCTTTTGATACAGCGCGGCAAATGCCGCAGCAGGAAGGCCTGTTGGTGGGCATTTCCTCCGGGGCGGCCACCTGGGCGGCCATTCAGCTTGCGCACCGGCCGGAGAACGCCGGCAAGCTGATTGTAGTGATCATCCCATCGTATGGCGAGCGCTATTTGAGCACGCCGCTATTTGCCCATCTGGCAGAGGAGTAATTTGGATATGGTTAAGCGAGTTTTTCAAGGTGTCCGGCGCGATATTAACGCAGTGTTTGAACGGGATCCGGCAGCCAGAACCCGTTTTGAAGTGTGGTTGACCTATCCGGGTCTGCATGCCATGTGGGGCTACCGCGTTGCGCACTGGATGTGGCATCATCGGCTGAAATTGTTGGGCCGCTGGGTGTCGACTCTGTCACGGTTCTTCACCGGGATTGAAATCCACCCCGGCGCAAAAATCGGGGCGGGGTTTTTCATTGATCACGGCATGGGGGTGGTGATTGGTGAAACGGCTGAAGTAGGCGACAATGTTACGCTGTATCACGGCGTAACGTTGGGCGGGGTGAGCATCGAGAAGGGCAAGCGCCACCCCACTATCGGAGATAGTGTCGTCATTGGTGCGGGTGCGAAAGTGCTGGGCGCGATCACCGTGGGGAATTGCAGCCGGATTGGCGCCAACGCGGTAGTCGTGGAGGACGTGCCGGAGAATGCAGTGGTGGTGGGTGTGCCGGGGCGCGTGCGCAAACGCAAGACGCCCAAGCAGACAGCCCCCGACCTGCGTCACGATTTTCTGCCGGATGCGGTGGGCAATGCGGTGCGGGTTTTATCGCACCATATTGAGGTGATGGAAGAAAAAATAGCGGCGATGCATCATGAGGAATACGTGCCGTCGCAGACGATCCACAACCTGCGCGCCCAGTGGCCGGACCCTGTGGCTCAATCAAATGAAGATTGTGTGGACGAATAAGAGGGGATGTGCCCCGTGCGACAAGGTGTCTGCAGGTGGGGGAAAATTATCCGATCTTGTTCAGGGCTGCCTCAGCGGCAACGCGGACGCTGGCCTGAAAGTCGTAGGTGGCTAAGGATTGCAGGGTTTCAACTGCTTCCCTGGCGTGCATTTCCCCCAGGGCATTGGCAACGGCCACACGTACCGGGGCATCGTTATCTTCAAGGACAGCCAGCAGGTGGGGCACAGCGGCCAGGGCTTTCATTTTACCCAGCGCCATAGCCGCCTGACGGCGGACTTCATCATGACGATGGTGGAGCGCCTGGATCAGCGAGGGCACGGCGCCGGGATCGCCAATGCGCCCCAGGGCCAGCGCAGCGGCAATCGCGCTCAGGTCTTCTGCCTGGGCGAGAATCTGCCGCAAAGGGGACACCGCCGGACGGCCGATGCGAATCAACGCTTCGGCTGCCAAGCGGATCTCCTGTTTGCTGAAGGTCTTTGCCATCAGATTTGCAATGGCCTGGGCGGCGCGCGGATCGCGGATCTTGCCCAGGGCGGTGATCACGGCTTCACGCACTTCATGGTCTGCCCGCAGCAGAGGCACCAGTTTCTGGGTGGCGGCATCAAACAGAATCGGGTTGCGCAGCCGGTCGGCGATTTCTCCTAACGCCTGGGCTGCTGCCTGGTGTACGTTTTCCTTGTGGTTGTCCAGGGCCCTGGTCAGCGGGGGAATGGCTTCCTTGCCGGCGATTTTTCCCAGGCTGTCGGCGGCAAAAAAGCGCACGGATCCCATCGGATCGCTTTCCAGAGTTTCAATCAGGACCGCCACCGCAGCGGCACCGCCCACACGGCCCAGGGCTGCTGCGGCTTTGAGACGCATGTCGGGGTCTTTATGCCGCAACACTTTGCTCAGTTCCCTGGCATCTCCCTGGTTTTCAAGTTCGGAGATTTTATCAGAAGAGTAGTTTTTTTGAAAAAAAGGCATGGGCTTATCTCCTGTCCTGGCAGTAAAATTTCCTGATTAAGGTTTGTCCTTTTTGAAGATACCGGTTAGAACGACGACCAGCAGCCCGAGACCGCAGATGGTGATCAGGATGGTGGCAGTTGTTTTTCGGCCTTCGCCTTGCAGAAAATTTGCATCTGGCAGAAGGGGTTTGGGCGTAGCAGTAAATGTGGGCGTGATCGTGTTGGTCGCGCGCGTCCCGCGCGGGGTGAAAGTCGGGCGCAGGGTGCGGGTTGGGGGCGGCGGCGTGTCGGTGATGGTGGCGGTGATGGTGGGTGTGTAGGATGCCTGCACGAGGAGTTTCTGTCCCTCATAGACCGTTGTATCACTGGGAGCACGGCGGTTAAGGGTGATCAGCTCAGCGATGGTCATTCCGTAGGAAATGGCAACGTCCCACAGGGTTTGCCCGCGGGCGATGGTGTGATAGATGGTGCCATCTTCCTGCGGGGTAACGGTCAGGATAGGTTCCACGGTCGGGGTGCCGTTTCCGGGGCGGGGGATGGTCGTGCCGACGCCCTGGGTAGCGGCTGGCGCAGGGTTGGCAGGCCCCTGGGTAGTATCCGCCTTGCGGCGGATGACGAGAGTGTAATACACATTGCCGCTGTCATCGGCGGCCATCCCGGCACCCACATACCCGCTGGAAAAGCCCAGCAGGGTATCAGCGTGCAGTTGGTCATCCAGCCAGGAGGCCATCGCCCGTGAGATGGGGCCATAGGCGATGTTCTCGGCGGTAATACCCGCCGCGCCCGGACCAGAGCCATCAGCACGGCTGTGGGTGAGGGTACTGATCGATGCCTGGTATTCAGACTGCGCCTGGGCGATGGCCATCAGCCCGCCGTCAATCTGGTAGGCTTCCATGCCGTAGGAACTGCGCAGGCTGTTGACAGCAGCGATTAATTCACTGGCGCTTTCCGTCAACGGAGCGGCCTGGGCTGCCGGGGCAGGTCGGGCAAAAGCGGCCAGCACAAGCAGCAGCAGGAGAAAAGTGGTTTGTTTGTATGTTTTCATCGTTTCCATTATAACGCGATTGGGGGATGTTTTTAATTCTCATGATCGGGCAGTCTTAAAAAAACCTGCGGGAGGCTGCAGGTTGGATTTCTCAACATCCCGCCCGGCCTGTTTCGCTGCCGGGGGATTTCCCGCACATACCGCGAACATCCCTGCGGGAGACTCCTTGCTGGCGGTGGGGGAGCCTCCCGCAGGAACGTTGAATGCGCGAAGGAAAGGAGACCAATATCTCGACAAGCATGTGAACGTCAGGGCAAATCTATTTGAAAAGCCCCAACATCTCCCTCATACCAAACATAAACCCGCACCCTTGGGCAAGCTCAGGGTGCGGGTTTTCAGGCGGGAATGAATGGGAGTCGAACCCACCGCGGCCCGCAATGCGGCCCGCCACCAATTTTGAAGACTGGGAAGCCCACCGGGACTTATTCACTCCCACAGTTAAGCATACCCGATATCTGATAAACCTGTCAATAAAAGCAGAAAATCCTATCCCTCAAATACACGCACCCGGTTGCGGCCTTCCCGCTTGGCCTGATACAGTGCCCGATCGGCAGCCACCATCACCTCATGCCCGCTCTTCCCATGCTGCGGGAACATGGCCACCCCTAACGAAATGGTGGGGGATCCGGGATAGGGGCCAGATTCTTTATGATTCAGTTTCTCAACACCCATACGCAATGACTCTGCCCGCTCAATGACATCTTCCAGGCAAATCTCCGGCAAGATCACCAGGAATTCTTCTCCCCCATACCGGCAGGCAATATCACCGCCGCGCACATTATCATGTAAAAACATTCCAATTTGCCGCAGCACAATATCCCCGACATCATGACCAAACTGGTCATTGAATTGTTTGAAATAATCAATGTCCAGCATAATCATCCCGACGGTCATGTTTTTGCGTTGCGCCCTAGAAATCTCACGCTCCAATGCAGCTTCCAGATAGCGCCGGTTATACAGTCCCGTCAACGAATCGCGAATCGCCTGCCCGCGCAGCTCTTCACGCAAGCGCAGGTTTTCCACAGTCAGCAGGTATTGCTGCGCCACAGAAACAGCAAACTGCTGGATCTGTTTCACTTTTTGTCCCGGCAGCAGAACCAGTTGGAACACTCCCCACAAAGTACCGTGTGTAAACAAAGGGATGCATAAGGATTGCCGGGCAGTGAGTGTTTCATCATCCCCCACATAGCAGGCTGACAGAAATGGTTTGATGATTTTCCCTTCTTTGCGGGATGCTTTTTCCATTTGCTCCTGAAATGGGAAATTTGGCAGATCACCGTAGAAGCTCCCCCAGCTCACCAGGGAGACCATTTTTTCATCGGCAGAAACCTCATACAAGCTGCCGGCAACATCAGGGAAAAGCAGTGCTGCATATTCAGCCAAAACAGTGTATGTTTCCGCTTCGTTTTCGCAATCCAGCAAGGCCGTCTGCATATCGCTGAACCAGGAAATTTCTTGATTGCGCTGTTCCAATGCCAGAACCTGCTTTTCGAGCGCAATCTTTGCTTCTTCCAGGGCCTGTTCACCTGCTTTGCGCTCGGTGATATCTTCTTTTATCGCCACAAAAGATTCAATCTCGCCAGAATCATTCAAAACCGGCGAGATCGAAGCCAGTTCCCAATAAAACTCCCCATTTTTCTTCCTGTTCGAAAATTCACCACTCCATTCTTTGCCAGAGAGAATTGTCTGCCACAATTCATCATAATATGCATCCGTCTGATGGCCCGATTTTAATATGCTGGGGTTTTGACCAATGGCTTCCTCAAATGAATACCCGGTGATCTCTTCAAATTTTGGGTTGACATATTCAATTTTTCCATCCACATCCGTAACGACTACAGAAGCCGGGCTGTGCTGCACAATCTCGGATAATTTTCGAAGCCTGTCCTGCATCTGTTTTCGTTGGGTAATGTCCAGCAGAAACCCAACAATGTAAGCCTGCTCAGGATCTTCGTGATCAAGGACAGGCTTGCCAACCGACTCAACCCACAACCAGCTGTCATCACGGCGACGCATGCGATGGACAAGATGATAGGCCCGCTTTTCTTGAGCAGCCTGGAGTACTTCGTTCAGGATCATTGCCCGTTCATCAGGATGATACAAATCTATGATTTTGATCTGCCCGCTCATAAAGTCATTCAGATCATAGCCTGACAAGGCTGCGATCTGTCCATTGAGCCGCAGCGGTGTGAAATCAGCGTCATATTTGCAGAGATAGATGACACTCTGCAAATTTTCGATCATCAACCGATTAATTTCGTAATCTTGCAACATGGCACTCCAATACGTTAACGGCTTCCATAACCAACATAGCGGTCATTACCATTGTACAATGATTTTTACCGCTAACCGAAAAGCGCCCCCGGTCAGTATCCCCGGGAGAGCTTTTACAATGCTTTCCAATTCTAACTCAGATGTGCATCCAGCCACTGCACCATGTCAGCGAGCACTTGATCTTTTTCAGGCTCATTCAGGATTTCATGGTAGAACCCTTCATACAGCTTAAGCGTTTTATCGGCAGACTGTACCCTGGCGTACAAATCCTTGCTGCCCTGCGGGTCAGCCAGTCTGTCAGCCGTGCCGTGCATGATCAGGATCGGCAGGGTGATCTTTTCCATATTGGCATTAATGAACTTGATGATCCGGTTCATTTCCCCGCCGGTGCGGGCGGGCACGCCGCCGCGATAATTCAACGGGTCGCTGTCATATTTATCCACCACGGCCTGATCGCGCGAAATGGCCGTGCCATCCAGCACAATGGTGGGCATCTTGGGAGCTATCTTTGAAAGCACACTGGCAGCAGCCATCAACAGCGGAGAAATATCATCGCTCATCTTTACGGCTGCTGCACTGGCAAGCAGCCCTTGCACCTCAGGCTCACGATCCAGCACATAGCTAACCACGATCTCCCCCCCCATACTGTGTCCAAACAGGAAAAGCGGCTTGCCATTGGCACGTTCACGGGCGCGCGCCATAAAAATATCCAGATCGTCCCACAACCCGTCAAACGTATCAATCACTGCTTTCGGACCAGCAGGGTCGCTTTTGCCGTGTCCGTGCTGATCATAACAGCCCACCCCGTATCCCTGTGCATTCAAGGCAGCCGCCACGTGCGCATAGCGGCCGCAGTGTTCCGCCAACCCATGCACGATCACCACCATGGCTTTCATCTCGCCTTCTGGCAGCCACCACTGTTCATACAGGTCAAGACCATCTTTGGCCTTAAATGTGCCTTCGCTGTGCATTGCAATCCCTCCATTTGAGTGTGATTTCGGTATGTTCGCCTACCCCTCTATTGTATCCCTTCCAGCTCAACATGCAACTGAAAATGCTGCTCTGTTTTATGAAGGAATGCAAAAAGATTTACAGTGACGCATGGCATCCAGTGCTTTGCTGGAGCATGCTGCGCGCTACAATTTGAAATACTTTGCTCAGAAGCCATGATAAGATAGAATTGAAATACCAGCAATTTCTCAGGAGGCACCTTATGCAGCCCATTTACCTGGACAATAACGCCACCACGCCCATAGCCCGCGAAGTGGCCGAAGTCATGACCCCTTACCTGTATGACCATTTCGGCAATCCATCCAGCAGCCACCCTTTTGGGACTGCCGCCCGATTAGCAATCGAAAGCGCCCGCAGACAGGTGGCCGACCTGTTGGGCTGCAAACCGGGCGAAGTGATCTTCACCAGCGGCGGCACAGAGAGCAATAACTTCGCCATCCGCGGGGCAGCCTTCGCCAATCGCAATCGCGGCAATCACATCATCACCTCCGCTGTAGAACACCCCGCTGTGCTGGAAGTCTGCCGCTGGCTGGCAGAGCAGGGTTTCCGTCTCACCATCCTGCCCGTTGATGAAACTGGTTGGGTGTCCCCCGCAGACCTGGAAAAAGCGATCACCGCCGACACCATCCTGGTGACGATCATGCACGCCAACAACGAGGTCGGCACGATTGAACCGATTACCGAACTGGCGGAAATCGTCCACCGCCACGGTGCCGTGATGCATACCGACGCTGCCCAATCGGTCGGCAAGATTCCCGTAAATGTAGATGCGCTCGGCGTTGACCTGCTGTCCGTAGCGGGACATAAGCTCTACGCTCCAAAAGGCATCGGCGCCCTCTACCAGCGCAGCGGCACGCAGCTCACCAAGCTCATGTTCGGCGCCAACCACGAGGCCAACCGCCGCCCCGGCACCGAAAACGTACTGGAGATCGTCGGCCTGGGAGCAGCCAGTGAAATTGCCGCCCGCGACCTTGACAAAAACATGGCACACTATCAAGAAATGTCTGACCGCCTCTTCGCTGCTCTGCGCACGGATTTCGATGAAACTGCCCTGCACAGGAATGGACACCCCCAGCACTGCCTGCCCAACACCCTCAGCATCAGTTTCCGCGGCGTTGAGGCCAACACCCTGCTTGGCGAGATCAGCGACGAAGTCGCCGCCTCGGCCGGAGCAGCCTGCCACGCTGAAAGCGTCAACGTCTCCACCGTGCTGGAAGCCATGCACCTGCCTTTGGAATGGGCAATGGGCACGCTGCGTTTCTCCACGGGGCGCGGCACCACCCCCGCCGAGATCGACCGGGCAGCACACACCATCAGCCAGGCTGTGCAGCGCATCCAAAGCAAAGGATGAAGCAGGCATTAATCTATACGAAGCCGTGCCAGACGTAATCTGGCACGGCCTGTTCCGCTCAATCCGTTCCGACAAACGATGCACTGATGCCCGCTTACAACTCCCCTACCCCCTTTAGATAAAAGAATATCTCCACAACCTTGGGATCAAACATCTTGCCCGACTGCGCGTGGATATACTCTACCACCCGCTCCTCAGGCCAGGCCCTGCGGTAAGGCCGGTTAGAAGTCAGCGCATCCCACACATCTACCACCGCAAAAATACGCGCTGAAAGCGGGATAGCGTCACCTGTCAATCCCTGCGGATACCCCGTACCATCCCAGCGTTCATGGTGACAATAGGGGATATCCAGCGCCGGCAGCAAATACGGGATCGAGCAAAGTGTTTCATAGGCATACACCGGATGCATGCGCATCGGTTCCCATTCCTCGCTGGTCAATTCCCCCGGCTTCAGCAGAATGCGGTCTGGAATGGCGATCTTGCCAATGTCGTGCAGCAAAGCCCCGCGGCGGACATGAAGCAAATCCTCCCCTTCCATCCCCAGCTCCAGCGCCAGGCGCACCGTCATTTGGGCCACCCGTTTGGAATGCCCTTCCGTTTCACCATCGCGCAGATCCAGCACCCGGCCCCAGCCTTCCAGGGTGGTATCATACGCCTCGCGCAAAGCGCGATTGGCTGCCTCCAGCTCGGATTGTTTATCCAGCAGCCGGCGGTAGCGGTTCAGTCGTAAAATGGTACGAACGCGTGCTGCCAGCTCATCCGGGTCAATCGGTTTGGTAATGAAGTCATCTGCTCCGGCATTCAAGCCCTTCAAACGGGACTCGCGGTCATCCAGCGCCGTAACGATCAGAACAGGCACCTCAGCCAATACCGGATCTTCTCTCAGCCGCCGGCACACTTCAAACCCGTCCATGCCAGGCATCAAGACATCCAACAAGATCAAATCAGGCTGCATATCCTTGACTTTTGCAAGCGCCTCATTCCCCGAAGAAGCCAACACAAGCTGATACCCCGGCGTTTCCAGGATCATCGCCAGATGTTGCAAACCTACTGGGTTATCATCAACAATCAGAATTACATTCTGCGGCTGCAAATTGCCTCCCGAGGCCAAACATACTATTCCTATTGTATGACATTTTCCGGGTTTACTGGTTCAAGTTCTGTGCCAAAAACAAACCCAATCAGGGGCATCCCCTTAAGTCACCACTGCCAGCTGTCCACTTGGTCCCATTCATCTTCATTCCAGCAAAACATAATCAATCAATGCGCTATAGACAGCGCGTGGCAGCTGTTCGCAGCTGCACAGCACCACGCACCCGGCTTCTGGCACCGTCATCCTGCCGCCAGCCGCCTGCACGGTTGCATCATCGATCAGGTTCCGGTATGACCCATCCGGAAGGGAAACTTCAACCTCACCAGATCCGCCATTCACGTTAAACAATCCATACAGACTGTCTTCCCCATGACACCACACCGCCTGTACAACCGGCTCTGCTGCCATCCACACCAGGTGGCCCCGCAGCATAGCCTCCGATTTCTTCAACCTCATCAAGCGGGATAGAAAATCCATTTCGCCATACCCCTCCCAGGCTACCTTGTCGATGTCAAACAGCGTGGGACGGTGCATCGCACCAGATTCTTGCCCCGCGTAGACAAAAAATGCACCCTTGTTGAACGCCATCAGCGCCGTCCAGGCACGTGCCTGCTGCGGAGTTCCAGCCAGTTTCATGATGCGCAGCTGGTCATGATTCTCCACACAGCGCATCTTGGCATAATTACCGGGGTAAATGCAGTCCTGAAAACGCAAAGCCTCCAGATAACGCGCCACAGGCGCATCACCGCGCACCGCCGCCTGCCAAATCGGCCAAATATCATAATCATAGGTCAAATCAAACACCTGGTACAATTCGCTGTCAGAGAGAGCCGACAAGCCGTGCTGACGGCGGTCAACGACAAAAGCAGCATGCACCGATTCGGCCAGCCAAATCACGTCTTCTTTCACCTCTGCCACAGCCTGCCGCGCCTGTTGCCAGAAATCCAGCGGCAGCAGCGAAGCCACATCACAGCGGAAACCATCTACGCCAAATCGCACCCAATCCTGCAGCACATGGATCAAGTATTCCGACAAGGCCGGGTCTTCAAATTTCAGATCAATCACATCCGACCACTCCGGTACCGTCGTCACGGGGCGTCCCTGCCCATCCTGATGAAACCATTCGGGATGTTCCGCCACCAGCCGCGAATCATGGGCGGTGTGGTTATAGACTACATCGATCATCACCTTCATCCCCAGCGCGTGCGCATGGTCTACCAGATTTTTAAAATCTGATTTCGTGCCATATTCCGGGTTCACTTCTTCGTAATCCTGAATAGAATAGGGGCAGCCCAAACCACCCTTCTTGTTCAATTGACCAATGGGATGAATGGGCATGAAATAGAGAACATCTGTCCCCATATTTCGAATACGATCCAGATCTGCTTCCACATCAGCAAACGTCCCATTCGGGCCATGATTACGAACATAAACCTGGTAAATCACCAGGTTGCGATATTGCAAAGGCGTGTTCTCAGCCATACGACCTCCTAACCCCCGCTCAAACATAGCAGGGCCGAACGATGATCATCAACCTGCCACTATTATGCCATAACCGCTCCCCTGCTTCCTATACCATGACCATAAAAAACGCGTATATTTCCTTTTCGCTTCCCTGATGAAATTTTTTTAATCCTGCTCCTGAATAAAGAATCCACCTTTCGTTCCAATGCGCCCATGCTATAATCAAGCATGTATTGAAATCCAAATTATTTCGTGGAGGGAAACCCATGCAAATTACCAACACCCCTTTCAAACATTGTGATCTGGTCAAAGTTGAAGGACGCGTGGACAGCTCAACAGCGCCCCAGCTTGCTGAAGCCCTGGAAGCTGTGACAAAAGCCGGTCGTTTCAAAATCGTGCTTGACCTGGCAGGTGTCACATTCATGTCCAGTGCCGGCCTGCGGGTGTTGATCAATACCCAGAAAAACTGCAAGCGCTACAACCGTGGCGAGGTTGTTTTGGCAGCTATCCCAAAAAACATTTACAGCGCCCTTGACCTGGCCGGTTTCATCCCTCTCTTCAAGGTTTTTGACGATTCCCTGACCGCTGTCGGAAATTTCTAAGCGTTCCCCTTCCCGGTTTCCCCCCGACCCGCTGCGGACCGGGGTTTATTACCTTAACCCTCCATATTCTTAAAGAGAAGAACCGGAGCTTTTCAACCCCGGTTCTTCCGGCAAAAAATGAAGTCTGAGCTTTCTCTAGAGGAGAAATTTAAGGTATCACTGCCTTCCGACGCATCCGAAACGTCTTCCAGCGCATGGCTCAGACTTTCCCAAATGTCTTGGCTTCAAAATAACCTTCGCCCACACATCCGCAAACCAATACAAGCCCCCCCAAAGTATACTCCTTTTGCTTGCAGATTGGTGCAAATAATTCCAATTGCAATTGGACAAATTATCAATATAATGATTAATATCCGTTCTCAGCTTATCATACATTCCCTAAGGAGGATCGATAATATGCAGCGCAAATGGTTCATTCTTATGTTTCTCTTTGCTTTGGTAACCCTGTCCTGCGGCTTTTTTAGCAGCGACAAGGACGACAGCGAAGCCCTGCCAGACGCACCGGCGGCGGCTGTCGATGCCCCTCAGGCTGAAGTACAGCATTCAGGTCCCGCCGTGGAACAGCCTTCGGTCGAAGAACAGCCCTCCCAGGAAATGGAAGCTCCTGCGCCTTCCTTCGCCAGCGATGCGCCAAAATTTTTCACCGATGAATTTGACAGCGAAACCGCTGACCCCAACTGGTTTGACGAATACTCCTATTTCGTTGATGAAGATGTGGAAGAGGACGATGATGAATACACACCCTCCTATTCCATTGAACAGCGCCGCGGGGCACTGCGCTTTGAGATCGAAAGTCCTTTCCTGTATCTTTATCACGTTTATGGGCCGCACCTCTACGAAGACGTGCGCATTGATTTTGAGATTGAAAACAAAGGCGTCAACACCAACAACGTCGGCGCCATCTGCCGCTATACCGATTATGGCTGGTATGAATTCATCACCACCAGCGGCGGCTATTACAGCATCATGCGCTATTACGAAGACGGCAACAAGGAGCTGGCTACCGGTGGGATCAAATCCATCCGCTTTGGAACCGAAAAGAAAAACGTGTATACCTTCATCTGCAAAGGCCGAACCCTGATCCTGGCCGTCAATGGCGTCGAAATTGCCAAAGTCAAGGATGAAGAAATCCCCGACGCGGGATACGCGGGCATCAACATTTCCTCCGAAAGCGTTGTCCCCGTCCAGGTCGAGATCAACTGGCTGCAAATCAGCCAGCCGGAATAAGCGGCACAGCATTTTCCGACACATAAAAACAGGGACTGGCATACACGCGCCAGTCCCTGCCTCGGTTTGGCATAACATTTGCCTAATCACAGAATTGGATGTCTTCCCGTTTTTCTACCACGATCACCGGCGAAGCGCCCAGCCGCCCGACCACCCCGGTGGTCTGCACGCAGCGTCCTTTCAGGCTCGCATCCCCCCAGTTATACGCCAGCAGGAACAACGCCCCGGACTCATCGCTGAACAACATAAAGGACGCCCCCTCGCTGCTGTACGCTTTCGCCAACTCACCATACACACAAATCTCCTGGTCAGCATAACTGTTATTCACCTCCGACCACAGGATGCAGCCTGTCGGGCCGGTCGCTTCTGTCGTTTCTGCTATCGCCTCATTTTCAGGGGTCTCCACTATGGGGGTCTGCAGCACTTCCGCTTCCGCGTCTGCCAGTTTCCCTTCTCCTGCACCAAGCATATCCGGCAGGAACAACACGCCGGCCACTGCCAGCACACCGACGAAGACCATCAGAAAACCACCCAGGCCGGGGAAAAACGCCTGCTGAAATGCCCGAAAAAGGAAAAAGCCCGTCAGCAGTACACAGGCGCCCATCCCAATCCAATGCAGGATGGACAAGGCAGAAAAATCA